>Ga0256831_1001175_pt1 | contig 13799 bp, 15 predicted proteins | sample 132544metaG_FD_189087 | JGI IMG/M metagenome (GOLD analysis project Ga0256831, IMG submission 189087) | Hydrothermal vent microbial communities from Lau Basin, Pacific Ocean - 132-544 | ecosystem: Environmental > Aquatic > Marine > Hydrothermal vents | place: Pacific Ocean: Lau Basin | collected...
CTGTTCCTAGGACTAGGCGGTTGAGCTTGTTAGCATAATAGTAGAGTAGGGTCATCCTGATCCTAGCCCTCGTGTTTCCCAGAGGGATCTTGTCTACCTCGTCGTTCTCGTAGATGGGTATCGCCGACTTGTATACGGCCACAATTGGGGCTATGTTTATCACGTGTGGTTTAAGGCCGAATAGTTCTACGAGTTCCTTAGCGTCTCTTACATCCTCTTCCGGGGTCACCTCGGAGTCCGGCATGATTAATGGGAGAACTTTCTCCTTCCCTACATGTTTAACTGCGAGAGCAAATGTGGTGGCTGAGTCTACTCCGCCACTGATTCCTACTACGAAGCCTTCTGCACCAGCTTCTTCTAGCTTTGAGACTAGGAACTCGCCGATCTTTTTCGATATTTTCTCATAGTCTAAGCTAACTATATCATCTAACGTTACTCTCCTCGTCATTGTCAGCAGCCTCCATATTCTTAACACTCAGGTCCAAGATTAATCTAGCGAGCGACTCTTTATCAATCTTACCGAGGAAACTTTTCCTGGTAGCGCCCCCATCTCTCCATATAACTAGAGCCTCGAGGTAAGGTGAGGAGAAGCCGGCATCTCTAGTTCCAACCCTATTCGCGATCACTGCGTCACCCCTATACTTTTCCATCTTCTCGACAGCGTAATCCTCTAGTTCCCCCAGGCTTTCCGCGGTTTCGGCAGCGAACACTACCAGGTACTTGCTAGCGCTTCTCAAGGCCTCGGCAACTTTAGGCGTCGGCTCTAGGGTCAGGCTAAGATTCTCTAAGCCGCTCCTAATCTTCGACTTGCTAGTATTAATTGGCCGGTAATCCGCAGGAGCTGCAGCCGCTAGCGCTATATCATAGCGATTCTCGCCTGCTAATCTAGCGACGGTTTTGGCCATATCTTCAGTGGTTTCGGCGGGGAACAGGTTAACCATGTGGGGTAGAATATGCTCGACATGACCGTAAACAAGGTCTACTTCGGCGCCACGGGCCCAAGCCTCGACGGCTAGCTCTATCCCCATTCTGCCGCTACTAGGATTAGAGATGAAACGGGTGGGATCTATCCATTCTCGAGTAGCTCCGGCAGTTACGAGTACCCGTTTGCCTTTCAGGTCCGCTCCCCTTGAAGAGGCCGCTGCAGTTACACGGGCTACTACCCACGGGTCCGGGTATTTTGCTATCCCTTCTTCAACGCGCGGAGGTATTATTATAGCCTGACTGCTTAGTATTTCAACGGCTCTCGCGTACTCTCTTGTCTTCATCATGTTTTGATGCATTGCTGGGACAACTATGAGTGGTTTACCCTCGCCTAGTATGGCTAAGGCGGTTAGCGCGACAGGATTATCTGTTATCCCGTATGCTATCTTGGATATCGTTGATAGCGTAGCTGGTGCAACTAGCATAGCGTCGCAGTCCTCTGCGAGCACGATGTGCTCTACGTTCCCTGTAAGTCTTGTAATAGGGTCCTCGCCTGTAGCCCAGTGAAATAAGCTGGGTGTCACGAATTCTAGGGCTCCCTCCGTTAGTATAGGGACTATTCGCGCTCCCCTACGCATGAGCCACCGGGCGACATCAACGGATCTATATATAGACACGCTTCCGGTAAGTCCTAGAATTATGCACCTGCCAGCGAGGTAATCGTTTACTGAGCCGATTATTTTCCTTGAAGGGTGACTCTCAACTCGCTTCGCCACTGCGTAAGTACCCCTCTTTCCCGGAGTCCACACGGTAATTTACGATATTAGCCTTAAATTGCAATACTACTAGGCAATATGGGGGACAGCGTTGCAAACAATCCACGGAGCAAGCGGCACTAGACCATTCACTATTAGGAGGGCCACCAAGGAGGATATTCCAGCCGTTATGTCCGTTAACTTAAGGAGTCTCCCAGAGAATTACTGGTACGGTTTCTACGAGTATATACTCTTGAACTGGCCCGAATCTTTCCTAGTAGCGGAAGTCGATGGTACTATTGTGGGTTATGCTATGTCTCGCGTTGAAGATACGGGGGACCCTCTTCTCTTAGGCCTCATCGACGATAAAGGTAACCCTCTAGTAAGGAGTTGGCAAGAGCCGAAGAAGGCCGGTCACCTCGTCTCCATCGCGGTTCTTCGAGAGTATAGGGGAAGAGGTATCGGGTCGGCTCTCCTAGCTGAGACGATACGGGTAATGAGAGATAGCTACAAGGCAGAGTCGGTTTTCCTCGAGGTGAGAGTCTCCAACACGCCTGCCATTAGTCTCTACAGGAAGTTCGGGTTCCGGGTGGTCCGAAGGATTCCTCACTACTATAAGGATGGAGAAGACGCCTACGTGATGGTTCTACGGTTAAAGCCTACCAGTTAATGTTGAGCTTAGCCTTATACTCCTTGTACAACGCCTCCACTTTAGCAACCCACGAGGATAGTTCGTCAGGGTTCTCGGGATAGGCCTTGTAGAGTTCCTTGACCCTCCTCATGTACCTTGAAACCGTTATGAGTTCTTGGAGCATTGAGGGCCTGCCGAGAAGTTTTACGAGTAGCTTCGCCATGTCTAGTACTGAGAGGTTAGCTTTGAGGTCTCCAGTCACGCTGGTCTCATAGGCGTCTTCAGCCCTCATTACACCATTGCGAAGCCCCCACTCTATCTCCTCGTTGGATAGTTCCTGGAGGTACATGCGGAAAATGTCTAGGCTAGCCTGTTTAGCCCCTAGTCCTCTCATATAGGCTAGGTTCAGGGTCCAGAGGGGGCCGTGCCTTGTAAAGTCTCCTTTCTCGAAAGCGTCTATTATGGCCTTACTCGCATGGTATGCGGCATGCATGGCATAACCCATTCCACCACCGTGTACAGGGTTAACAGTGTAGCCATTATCGCCTATTCCCAGGAAGTTATCCCAGACGAGGGTGTTAGCAGGCCTCCTCGTGGGAACTGCTGCTCCAGCATCAGCGTAGACCTCTACCTGGCCGCCTACATCGGGTCTTTTCATAAGCTTCTTCTCGTATATCTCCTTAGGGTGAGGATAGCCTCTCCCGCCCTGTACGCCTAGCCCGATGTTTGCGACGTACTCGCTCTTAGGGAAGAGCCACCAGTAGCCTCCTGGTGCTATTTCCTGGTTCACGTATATCCGGATATATGAGGGGTCCTCGACAGGGTCTTTTAGGCGGACAATCCGGCGATACGCTACGTTCATATCGACTGGCTTGAGGGGTTCATTAACTGGCCACTCCTTGGGAAGCCTCCTACGAATTACTCCACTCGTGCCTGTAGCGTCGACGATGACCTTACCCGTGAATATTACTTCTTCGCCTTCTTTTTTTGCTGCTACTCCTACGAGCCTACCGTTTTCGAGGATGGGCTTGTAGACGTAGGTCTTCAAGTGTATGCTGACTCCGGCTTCCTCCGCCTCCTCTACGAGACGCCTACCGTAAGCATTCCTGTTTATCATAAATCCTTTCCCGTTAACCCTGAGCCTGACTTCCTCGCTGGGACTGTATACGTCTATCCCCTCTACCCTGTTGGCGAGGGCTTCCCCCTCCGGTAAGGGCATATGGTTCTCGTGGAAATGATGCTCTCCTATAGCATCGCCGCAAGGTTTACCCCATAGTCCGTTCCAATCCACAATGTCAAGTCCCGCCACACGTAAACCAGTTTTTCTCAAGTGATATGCGAGAGAGGAGCCAGCAGGCCCAAGACCTACTATGACTACATCGTAATCTAGTCTTCTAACCATTTGTATCCCCCAGTCCAAGACTAGCGGAGACCTCGTTTAGCGGAAATAAATCTAGACTAGGTATTGGTCTCCAAATGAAAATAAACCCTTAACACCAACTACTATGGTTTAGCGGAGGTGAGGGAAATGAGCTGGTTCAGAAGGAAGAGGAGAGACGTATTTGATGATATATTCGAGGACATATTTGAAGAATTCGAAAGAATCCAGGACATGTTCCGCTCCCTAATACGCGAGTCGTTCGAAAAAGAATTCGAAAAGCTTGGAGCCGAGGGTAAGCCGATCGTATACGGTGTTAGAATAACAATCGGGCCGGACGGAGTGCCTAGAGTAGAAGAGTTCGGCAATGTGAAGCTATCAAAAGTAGGAAAGCCCATAGTCCGAGAGGAGATAGAGCCGTTAGTAGACGTTATGGATGTAGGCGATGAGATCTGGGTCATTGCCGAGCTACCAGGCGTGCCGAAGGAGAAAATTAAGGTCAAAGCAACCGAGAATAAAGTTATAATAAAAGCTGAAAATGATAGGAAATATTACAAGGAGATAGAGCTCCCGGCAGAGGTCGACCCAGATACTGCTAAGGCCTCATACCGCAACGGCGTCCTAGAGATAAAGCTGAAAAAGAAAACTTCCGGCAAGGAAGAGGAAGGCAAAGAGATCAAGATAGAGTAGCCTTAAAGGCGAGCTGCTAACCACTCCGGTTTTTTACTTAAACAGTATTCATCAAGGTCAGTTTCCTCAACGTTTTCTCCTATCACTCTGCTAGCTCCCTCGTAGTCACATATAATGAGGGTAAAACTCTTCTTACCGTCAATCGCCTCCTCAAGCCACTTACGGTTCTCCTCACACCCCTTATCCTCTCTACCCTTACATGCAACGTTCAATGCCTCGAGAAAGCGGTGCAGGACGCCCTCAACTGTACTAATGAAGCCTGTACTAGCAGGGCCTGGAATCATCTCATAGCCCTTCTCGGGGATAGCTAGGTATGCATAAGCGCTTTTGACGAGCAAATATCGGAGCTCTTTTTCTCCCCTTACTCTGACCACAATCTTCTTCGGCTTCGTAGTCTCGGCTAGCCTAACGTCACGGTAAGTATAGCCGCATTTAGCGCATTTCCCCGTCGAGATAAGTATTCGGCCAAAGAAAGGTACCTCGTAAAGGTACTCTCGCAGCTTTAGAGCCCTTGCCCCGCACACTGGGCAAGTAACTGTTCCCTCGTAGAGCAGGATTGGCTCCTTAATCTCGCCGAAGCTCTTCCTAAGTTCCTTCTCTATACCCTCTAAGCCCTCTCCCATATTAAAACCCCTATTTCCACCAGTAGGCTGAGTCGATTTATATTCCACCGAAGCCGGCTTCTCCGTAAAGGCCGCCGCCCAGGGGACGCTTCTGGGGTGGATAGTATGGTTCAGGTAGATGAAAGAATGATACTCTATAATGGGGCGTCTAAGAGTAAACCGATAACTGCCAAAATTAGCGAGGACGCTTTTAGAAAATTGGAGGAAATTACGAAGGCGTCTGGAGTTACTAGGAGCGCCTTTATTAGGTATGTACTTTTAGCTGTATTAGAATTTCTTGAAGAGGCGAAATGTGGAAATGGTAATGAGGCGAGAGCTGCAGAGAAGCTCGTGGCAAGACTAAAAGTTTTTTGTTAATTAAATATTATTTATATTAAGATTCTTGGCTATGTCTATCACGGACTTTGAGAAATCCCGAATAACCTGATCTTCCTCTGCTAGCATGCAAGAGTTAATGCACTTCCAGCGCTCCTCCGGCTTCTCATCAATGCACTTCTCGTAGAGGCATTTCCTCTTAAGCTTCCTCCGGTCAATATAATAGACTATTATACTACCTTGAGCATGGCGGCTGAGTATTCCATCATAACCAGATAAGCCTATGAGCCGGTCAACTATCCTAGTGTCGACTAGGTTTTTATCGAAAACGAAAGCTTTAAGGCTCGAATTAAATGATTTAACAATTCTCATCGCAATTTTAACAGGATCCCTCTCCAGGTGCAACTATCCAAGCCCCCGTAAGCATAAGTGCCCCTGTTAGTTTTATTAGGCATGCGGATACTCTGAAAATAGAGGCCGATTAGGGGGCTGTGGAATGGCAGATGAAGGCAAACTAGTCGACATTGTAACCTTCTCCAGCGTTAGCGACTTCTTTAAGGACTTAGACACAAAGTTAGTAGAAATGAGGAGCAAGCTCGGAGAGCTGCTAAGAAGGCTAGAAGACGCTAAGGCGAAGGCGGAGGTACTAGTAAGGCTAGAGAGCCTTCTAGCTGAAGCTGCCAGAGGCGCCAAGATCGGTGGTACAGAAATAAGCCTGGGCTCAGCTAAAGCAATAATCAATCCCACTCCAAAGCAGGAGTTTGACCTCCTAGTCGACGTTGTGAGGAGCCTACAAAACAGGATTGTGGCCTTAGAGAGAATAAGGAAAGAAGTTGAGCCGTTATCTAAGCTGGGAGACCTCGAATTAACCCTAGAGGTTGTCTACGAGAACGGGCTGCCAACAAGAATACTAATAAGAATGTAATTAATATAAAATATTTTATATTAATTCTATTGCAAGGGCAGCCGCGCCGCCCAACCCGTGGCAGATACTAGCAATACCTCTCTTCCCACCGTGGTGGAGTAGGACGTTTATGAGTTCCAGGGTAATCCTAGCCCCGCTCATTCCTAACGGGTGGCCGATCGCTATTGCCCCGCCATGGACGTTGATTTTCTCATAGGGCACGTCGAGGTACTTGTGCAGTAGGAAGTTGTTCACCGCGAAGGCTTCATTATTCTCCCAGAAGTCTACTTCACTAGCCCTCCAGCCTAGAGCCTTGAGAAGCTCCTTCACAGCAACGACTGGTGCGTAGGGGAAGCGCCTCGGGTCAACGCCGCCCACGGACCATCCTCTTATCACAGCGAGCGGTTTGAGACCCAACTCCTTAACGGTGTCTTCCGATGCTACTAGCAGGCTTGCCGCTCCATCGCTCAGCTGGCTACTTGTAGCGGCCGTGTGGGGTCCCTTCTCCGTGAATGCCGGAGGGAGCCTGCGTATCTTCTCGAGGTTCGTATCCCACCTTATACCCTCATCTTTCTCTAAGAGCACTCTACCCTTATACTCGAAGGGTTCTACGAACTTCTTCATGTAACCCTGTTCCCACGCCTTTGCCGCACGCCTATGACTCTCATAGCCAATCCAGTCAAGCTCCTCTCGGTTTGCACCGTGTTCCCATGCAGTCTCGTCAGCCTCTTCTCCCATAACCATTCCAAATATTGGATCGTACAAGCCTTCGTGGACCATAGCATCCCGTACCTCTAGGAAGCCCTTGTAGACAAGCTTCACGCCCCACCGGATCCTGCTAGTAACAGTGAAAGGAGCGTTACTCATGGACTCCATGCCACCAGCGATTGCTAAGCGGAAAGCTTCCGACTCGATGTACTGTGAAGCGTCAATGATCGCTTTCATACCGCTAGCACAGACCATATCAATCGTAGTCGAGTCAATCCCATATGGGATCCCCGCTTTTATCGCCGCCTGCCTAGCAGTGTTCATCCCAGTACCAGCCCTGATAACATGGCCGAAGAAAACGTGGTCTATAGAATCCGGGGAAATGCCCGTCCGCTCTAACAGTTTCCTAATAGTGAAGGAAGCTAGATCTACTGCAGGAATGTCTTTCAGGCTTCTGCCAAACTTACCTACAGGAGTCCTAACACCGTCAACAATGTAGACCGGCTTGTGTAGAACGTGGGCCTTAGCCCCCTCATTGGACACCATTTAAACACCAGTACTACGACATCCCAGCGGGGCATAATTAGCACTGAGACATAACACAATATATGCTAGCTGTCTCCGAAACAGTATACTCCTCTTTCGCTTCACAGCGCCACAGGAAAGAAGCGTTAGCGACTTATCACTCCTATTTCCACGGTATTAATTTCACGTGAGAGTGAATTCACTGGTCGAGGTGAAACAATATGCGATTGTTTAAAAAGGATGATCAAAGCAAGTTTAACTGTCAAATAAATGAAAATTTAAAGAAAATAATAAATTATTATATGATAAAGAGGAATTTATCCTTTAATGATGCCGTAAACGAGCTAATAGAAAAAGGATACAATTATTGGTTATTAGAGCAAAAATATAAAGATAAAGTAAACTCTGAGGAAGTTTGGAATAGTTCTTACAGGATTCTGAGAATTGAGGCTGGCTTCTTATATTATAGGCTGAGAACTAGGGAGTTAGTAGAGGAGTTGAAAAATATAGTTTTTATTTTAAGTGGGGTTATTGCTGATTTGGAGTCATGTTATGAAGCTCTGAAAAAATATGAAAAAATAAGAATAAATATAGATAAAATAAAAAGGTATAGAGATGAGTTAAATAAATATTTAAAGAGCTATGTTTTTAGTAATTATAGAGAGTTAGAAGAAGCAGAATCTAGATATATCGATAACTGGGGGGAATTTATAACGGAATTAGAAAAATTAATTAAAAAAGCAAAAACAAGTAAAAATAAATATTAATAAAGGTGAATAACAAGTAAGATCAAATAAAAGTGTGGCGGGCCCGCCGGGATTTGAACCCGGGACCGCCGGCTTCTCCCGCGCAGGCAGGGCACGCTTAGAAGGCCGGCGCTCTGTCCTGGCTGAGCTACGGGCCCGCTACCCGCTCGAGGTTAAAATAGGAGGGTGAGGGTTTATGTGTCTTCTCCGTCTTTGGAGTACTGCGTTTAAAGCACCGCCAGGTATTGGCTAAAGTCAGAGTAGACTAGTATATGGGTTGTATTACTGTTCTATTTTAGTGGTATAGTGGGTTATGCTAAGATGCGGGCAGTATTATTTACAGGGTTTAATATAAACTTAATTCTATTATTTTTTATTAATTAAATATGGTAGGCAATTTATAGGTCTAAGATGCTGGAACCATCGTCAAGTAAACCCGTCAAGGGCTCGGCCTGTCGCTTGGGTACTTGTATATCGCGTAATGCTTATATCAACTCTCTCGGAACTCCTAATATACCGAGAGAGGCGAAGGATAGGAGGTGGATGTGAATGCCGGAGAAGTTGAAGTTCTTCGATATTGTGGCGAAGAAGCCCTTCGAGACCGACCAGTACACCGTTGAGATAAGGACGACTAAGAAGGGTAGGAAGGTGAAGATCGCCTTCGCAATAAGCCCCTACACAGGCAAGAAAATCGCCAGAATACTCGGGCCAGCCTAGACAACTAATAACCATTCATTTTTCCTCTTATGACGTTTTTATTCGTTATATGTAGGTAAGTAGTCGGTGGAGTTCTTGTGTGCTAGGAGACTGGCCTGCCTAGCTGGCGTAGCCGCAGTAGTCATAGCTTGGCTTGTAATAGGAGCCTCGTGGTACCTGAACAGGGACTGGTTCGTACTCACAAGAGACGCTTTTAGTGACCTGGGAGGTGGGCGTAGCTGTTGTCCGGGCTTGTACAATTATGGCTTGGTTCTGTCCGGGCTTTTTATTTTAGCATATAGTTCTTGCCTCTATTATCTTGCTAGGATCAAGCTTGAAGTCTTAGGAGCAGGCTATGTGGGGCTTGCCGGTGTTTTCCTAGGGCTCATAGGAGTTTTTCATGAGGGGACGAGGCCCCACGTGTTCGTCTCAACATGGTTCTTCGTGCAGATGGATCTCGGCCTGATCCTCCAGTCAATTGGTTTCTACGTTAGGACTCGAGGGTGGGAAGGGTTTTGGAGTGCGGTGCTATCTCTCCTGGCGTTCCCGGTAGCGATCTTGGTAGGGTTGACTGTTGGGTGGCCTAGTGCTGCCGTGCTGGAAGCTTATGGTGTAATAGTTATCGATGCAGTCGTGCTTTTGCTTTCTAAGGGCTATATGTTGGAGGCTAGGGGTATATGCGGTCCCTGAAACGGGGGAAGGGTATACTGTCTCGTATATGGTCGAGGCCTGCAACCCACATTATATACCGGTCTACTCCGAGGCCGAAGCCGCTGTGCCTAACGCTACCGTATCTTCTAAGGTCAAGGTACCACTTGTAGTCCTCTGGGTTGAGCCCTCTATCCTTGATCTGTCGGAGGAGGGCATTGTAGTCCTCCTGCCTCTCGCTGCCACCCACGATCTCTCCTATCCCCTCGGGTGCTAGGAGGTCGAATGCAAGTGCCTCCCGGGGGTTCTGAGGGTCGGGCTTCATGTAGAAACTCTTCAACTCCAATGGAAAGTGTGTTATGAAGAAGGGGGTATCATAGTCTTCCGTCAACAGGCGCTCCTCATCAGCCCCTATGTCGTCCCCGTACTCTATTGATAGACCCTTCTCCCGAAGCCTCCTTATCGCCTCCTCGTAGCGTATTCTAGGGTAGCCGGGTTTCCTGGAGGCTTCCAGCTTCTCGGTATTCCTCTTGAGTAGGCTCAGTTCCTCCAGCCTCTCCTCCAGGATCCTTCTAGTAGTGTATGCTACTAGCTCCTCGACTAGCTTCATCTCCTCTTCCATCCCGGCCCAGGCCTCTTCGGCCTCGAGGTGCCAGTACTCGTAGAGGTGCCTCCTTGTCCTGCTCCTCTCCGCCCTGAAGCTTGGCGCCAGGGTCCATACCTTCTCGAGGCTGAAAATCAGGGCCTCAAGGTAGAATTGGCTGCTCTGGGTGAGATACGCCGGTCTTCCAAAGAAGTCCACTTTGAATAGTGTAGCGCCTCCCTCAACGGCGGCCTGAGTTAGCATTGGAGGGCTGACTTCCCAGAAGCCTCGGGCTTCGAAGAACTCCCGGAAGGCTTTCAGGGCGGTGTGCCTTATTCTCCACACAGCTGTAAGCTTCCTGCTTCGTATCCATAGGTGCCTGTTATCCAGGAGATAGTCAATCCCCTCTCCACCCTTAATGGGGAAGTCATCGGCTAACCCCACTATCTCGAGCTTCCGAAGCCTTAGCTCAGCTCCCCCAGGGGCTCTCGGATCGCGGGCTACAACGCCCTCAGCTACGATACTGGACTCGATCGTAGCCTCTCGGGCTGCCTCAACGTATTCCCTAGGCGTGAACGCCGGGTCGGCTACTAGTTGAAGGATGCCCTCGGAGTCTCTTAGTACAATAAAGACTTTCTTACCCAGATCCCTATGCCGGTAGACCCACCCCCTAACTCTTGCAGGCGAGCCGGGCTCCAGTGACTTTACAGTCCTAGTTGACACTATGCCGCTGTTCAACCCTCTATCGTCCCCCGGAAACCGGTGGTAAAGGATTACACCGATATTATATTATCGAGGAGAGTCGAGGGTCCCCCACGGGGGAAGCTATTGGCCCACGACTACTCATCGATCAACGTGTTCTTCTACCCCGAGACGGTAGCCCTAATAGGCGCCTCCGGTAAGCCCGGTGCCTTTAGCCACGAGATGCTCCGCAACCTGGTAACCCGATTCAAGGGGAAAGTCTACGCAGTAAACCCGAAGTACAAGGAGATACTAGGAGTCCCCAGCTATCCCAGCATACTAGACATACCTGACCCTGTCGACCTGGCTGTGATTGCTGTTAGAGCCCAGAGGGTCCCCCAGGCCCTCGAGGAGGCAGGTAAGAAGGGAGTGCGGGGCGCCATTATAGTTGCCGGGGGCTTCGCGGAGGCGGGCGAAGAGGGCGAGAGGCTCCAGGAGGCCGTAGTGAGCATCGCTAAGCGCTACGGGGTGAGGATAGTTGGCCCGAACTGTATAGGCGTCTACAACGCTGTAAACGGCTTAGACACGTTCTTCCTCCCTCCAGAGAAGATGCGGAGGCCTCCCAAGGGCTACATCGCCGTGGTGAGCCAGAGCGGTGCCTACCTCACTACCATGATGGACTGGTTGTCGAGCGAGGGAGTAGGTATTGTCAAGGCAATCAACATTGGAAACAAGGCTGACGTCGACGAGGCCGAGATCATAGGCTACTACGCCAGCCAGGAATTCGTCCGCGCTATAATGGTCTACATGGAGGGAGTAAGCCCTGGAAGGGGGAGAGCCCTGGTTGAAGCGGTACGCCGAGCGAGAGATAATGGTAAAAAAGTCGTGGTACTCAAAGGCGGGAAAACCTCCTACGGCGCCAGAGCCGCGAAGAGCCATACAGCCGCCCTAGCAGGAGACTACGCAGTGTTCTCCTCTATACTTCGGGAAGCAGGTGCTGTGGTCGCAGAGACGCCGACAGAGTTTGTTGACATAGCTAAGGCCCTATCCTTCATGGGGCACTTAGAGCCTCGTGGGAGAAGGGTTCTAGTCGTGACCAATGCTGGCGGGCCGGGAGTCCTAGCTACCGACGAGTTAAGCCGTAGAGGACTAGTCCTACCCCAGACACCCCAAGACGCCGTAGAGGAATTAAGCAAGCTTCTCCCCCCAATCGTGGCCCTAGGCAACCCGGTAGATCTAACAGGCCAGGCATCCGATGAAGACTACCAGTTAGTCCTGGAAAAACTGGCAGGGAGGAGTGAGTTTGACTCGCTCCTAGTAATAGCTCCAGTACAGCCCGCAACAATGACAATTCGAGTAGCGGATATAATAGCCGACACGGTTTGGCGCGTTAAGAAGCCAGCCACAGTCATGACCATAGGAGCCGACTACGGTGAACTCGTAAAAGAGTACCTGGACTCTAGAGGTATACCCGCCTACCCCCTCCCCGACAGGGCGGCCTATAGCCTATGGGCACTGATAGAGGCGTCAAAACCCCTATGCAGCATAGCAAGACCGGGCAATCCTCCGAGTGGGGCAGTAGATCTAGTCGAGAAGGCCCTAAAAGAAGGCAGGAACAAGCTACTCGAGCACGAGGCATTAGAACTACTGGAACACTATGGAGTCCCAGTAGCCCCCTACTGCCTTGCAAGGACTCCGGCCGAAGCCTTTGCATGCGCCGAGAAAATAGCTTCTAACAAGCTTGTCGCCAAGATCGTCTCTCCAGATATAATACATAAGAGCGACGTCGGAGGAGTCCTGCTGGGTGTAGATCCCGCGAAAGCCCGCGAGGCGTACGACACGGTTATTCGAAGGGTTAGGACCCAAGCCCCCGATGCCAGAATAGTGGGCGTCCTATTCCAAGCCGAAGCTCCCAAGGGTGTCGAGGTGATCGTTGGTAGTAAAAGGGACGAGGGCTTCGGGCCCATAGTAGTCTACGGGATGGGAGGCATCCTCGTGGAGCTCCTCAGGGACTTCTCGATAGGTCTCGCCCCCACGAGTAGGTGCCGAGCCCTGGAGATGATAAAGGAGACGAAGTCTAGCAGGCTCCTAGAAGGGTATAGGGGCTCCGAGAGGAAAGATATCGAATCCCTAGCTGAAGCTATTACGCGGATATCGAGGATCGCCGCTGAAATCGATAGTGTTAGGGAGGTGGATGTTAACCCGATAATGGTTTACGAGAAGGGGGTCTTAGCAGTTGACGCGAGAGTGATTATTGCCTAGCCTTCAATCCATCCTCATAGCCCACTCGGAACACCTTTATGTTAGCCTCCGGGTTCCTCACTTTTTGGCGGATGGCTTCCTCGATAGAGGGCGCGTCTACATACCCGCCGTAGCCGTTGATCGCTAGGCCATAGCCTAGGAGGTACATGTTAGCGCCTTGGGGATTGCCCAGTTCTTCAGCCTTCTCAACGGCATTAGTCTTAAAGACCCTAATACCGGCTTCTCCCAGAGCCTTATAGACGTCTTCGAGGCTTGGCATTTCCACGTTCGGGAGAGGCGGCCTTATCAGCCTGGAGTCCACAATTGCAGGGGCTCCCTTAGCAAGGTAGTTAGCATAGCGGAGAGCTTCAGTAGCCTCTAGGGCTATTAAGAGGTCAGCCTTGCCCTCCATTATTAAGGGAGCTTCGGCCTCTCCTAGCCGCACATGCACTATTACGGTTCCACCTCTCTGGCTTAGCCCGTGGGTTTCCGCTACGATAGCGTTATGACCCTTCGCGACGGCGGCGCTTGCCAGAACGTTTGCCATAGTGATTATTCCTTGCCCTCCGACACCTACTATTACAAGGTTGAATGGTTTCTCACTCATTGCTCGTCACCTCACCTGGGCTTTGCGGTTGCCATTATCTTGATCCACTCTGGGTCTGGCTCCTCTACTGGCTTGAAAGCGTTAACTGGGCATATTTGGGCGCACTCTCCGCACCCGGTGCAGAGTAAGGGGTCAATGTATACC
>Ga0256831_1001176_pt1 | contig 13799 bp, 8 predicted proteins | sample 132544metaG_FD_189087 | JGI IMG/M metagenome (GOLD analysis project Ga0256831, IMG submission 189087) | Hydrothermal vent microbial communities from Lau Basin, Pacific Ocean - 132-544 | ecosystem: Environmental > Aquatic > Marine > Hydrothermal vents | place: Pacific Ocean: Lau Basin | collected...
ATCCGCTCCTGGACGTAGAAGGCGGGGCCGGGGGATTCCAGCTTGATGAGCAGGGCGATGAGCATCATCAGCGGGGAGAGGAGGATCAACCCGGCGGCGGAGCCTGCGATGTCCATCGCCCGCTTGGCGACGCGCCGCCAGCCCTGCTGGGCGATGTCGCGCACGGTGAGCAGCGGCAGGCCGCCCATCTCGCCGATGCTCACCGGCCCGGCCATAATCTGGAAGAGGTCGGGATAGACGCGGATCATCACTCGCCCGCGCTCGCATTCGGAGATGAGGCGCAGGATTTCCTGATGGGGAGTCTCCTCGGGCAGGGCGATGATTACCTCGTCCACCCTGTGGGCGGTGATGAGGTCGCCCAAGTCGTCGCTATGGCCGAGCAGAGGGACGCCGAGGAGCGGTTCGGCCTTCTCGTCGTTGGCCACGACGCCGACGACGTCATAGCCCAGTTCCGGCGTCCACAGGGCCTTCTGGAGGATCATCCGCGCGATGTCGCCCGTCCCGACGAGGAGCATTCGCCGCCGTCCCCAGCCGTTGCGCACCAGGTGTCGGCGCAGCCACGAGTTGAAGAGCCGCCCCAGCGTGACGAAGAGGGCGGTGAGGAACCAGGCGTAGAGGATCATCGCGCGGGAGTAGTCGCCGCCGACGGAGAAGTCGCGCAGGACGAGCGAGGCGATGGCTACGCCCATCAGCGTGCCGATGGTACTCCCTGCCCAGACGGCGTACAGTTCGTCGACGCGGGAGGCAACGGCGAGCGTGTAGAGCCGCGCGAAGAAGAAGACGGCGATCACCGAGGCGGTGTGCAGGAGGAGCATCGGCAGGTACTCGCGCAGATCGCCCATCCCCTGCGCCGCTTCGGGAAAGGGCACCTTCAGGCGGAGGAAGTAGGCGGCGATGAAGGCCAGCGCTGTCATCAGCAGGTCGCCGAGGAGGAGGAAGAGGACGAAGAGACGGCTGGCTTCCTCGTAGCGGAGACGATGCTGCGCCCCTTGCCGGGCGGCGGTTGCCTTGTCCATCACCGTGCCCCCGCTCGTCTCTGCGTCAAGGCCAGCCTGGCGCGAATGGCGGCGATGATGAGCAGGTGGATGGGACGGGGGGTCTGCGCGGCGTAGTGTTTGCGGTAGAAGATCTCCATCGCCCGCCAGAATTCCACCTGTGCCCGCCCGCTGCGGCGGCTGGATGCCCGCTTTACGTGGAGGACGGTAACCTGCGGGTAGTAGTACACCTTCCACCCCGCCGCCTTGATGCGGAAAGCCCAATCCAGGTCCTCGCCGTACATAAAGAAACTTTCGTCCAGCAAGCCCACGGCTTCGATTGCCTCGGCCCGTACCTGCATGTAAGCGCCGACGACCGAATCCACCTCCGCCGTCTCATCGACGGGCAGGTAGGTGAGGTTGTAGCGCCCGAAGCGGCGGCTGCGGGGAAAGAGCCGCGAAAGCCCCGTCAGGCGGTAGAAGGCGACTTCCGGCGAGGGAAAGGCGCGGCGACAGGCCAGGTCGAGCGAGCCGTCGGGGCGGACGAGCCTGGGGCCGGCGATCCCCGCCTGCGGATGGGCATCGAGGAAGGCGGTCATCTGCGCCAGCGCGTCGGGCGGCAGCTCCGTGTCGGGGTTGAGGAGGAGGGCATAGCGGGCCGTTCCCTTCCGCCCTCGCTCGAAGCCCATCGCCCGCAATCCCTGGTTGTTTGCCGCCGGATAGCCGACGTTCGTCTCGTTGGCTATCAGGTGGACATCGGGAAATTCACGGGCCACCATAGCCGCGCTGCCGTCGGCGGAGGCGTTGTCCACCACGCAGAGGCGGAAGGAGACCCCTTCGCTGGCGAGGACCGTCTCCAAACAGCGCCGTAGCAGGTCGCGCGTGTTGTAGTTGACAATGACGATGCCGAGGTCGTACTCTGTCCCCATCGTGGGGGCATTCTAACACAGAGCGTAAGGATGCCAAAACCGGCGGACGACAAAGCGCCCACCGCGTGGGCGAGCGCTTTCGGAGTATCGGAGCGTCAGGCCGTTTTTTGCTCCGTCGTCGAACGTACCTGGACGTAGAGCGGCTTTTCCCCCTTGCGCCAGGTGAATTCCACATCCACCGGACGTCCCCACTGCTCGGCAATCGAGGTTACGTCTCTTGCCAGGCGCAGTGCCTCTTCCTCGCTCAAGGCGAGGCCCTCCGGCGGCGGAGCCTCTTCGGTGAAGCCCAGCGGGCCGGTGATGCGGATGCGCGGGGGGCGCATGGGATGGACGGTTACCTGTCCGTCGGAGACGACGTAGAGATCGCCGCCCAGGCCCTCGACGACGGTGTAGCCCATCCCGAAGGTGGCCTGGATGAGGGTGCCGCGGAAGGTGGGGATGGGGGAGTGGCTGAAGACGACGCCCGATCGATGCTCGGCGGTGATCGGGCCGGTTGGCTGGAGGATGACGGCCATCTTGGGGAGGGGCGTGTGGCGTTGGGCGCAGTAGGCCAGGGCCTCTTTGGCGAAGAGGGAGGCCCACACATCGCGGATAGCTTCCCAGAGCATCTGGCCTGTCGGGACGTAGAGATGAGAGGAGAATTGCCCGGCGAAGGTGTAGGCGGCGTTGTCCTCCACGTTGGCGGAGGAGCGGACCGCCCAATAGAAGTGGCGGGGCAGTTCGTGCAGGAGAGTCGTGAGCCGCGGGTCCATCTCCAGCTTGCGTAGCTGCGCGACCATCTCGGCCCGCTTGGGCTCCAGGCGCTCCAGCATCGCCTGGATGTCGCTCCAGCTTTCCCCGACCTGGGAAAGCTCGCGCCAAATGTCGAGCGCCAGCGTCGTCAGCTTTGCCCGTTGGAGCGCGTAGTCGAAAGCATCGACGGTCAGCGTCCAGGTCATCGGCGTTTCGAAGCCGTGTGCGGCCAGCCAGTAGAGGCCGTAAGCTTTGCCGCCGACTCGATGCACGGGCGGGATGAATCGGGTCGCTGCCAGATGCAATGGTTTCTGCAACAGCGTAGGCTCGTTGCTCATCTCGATCGTTGACTCCTTCCTCAGTCCAGAAGCTCTACCGTTCCCTTGCCGCCATCGATGCGCAGCCGTTGTCCATTGCGCACGTAGTGGGTGATGTTGGTAACGCCCACGACGGCAGGAAGCCCGTTCTCGCGCGCTACGACGGCAGCGTGCGAGATGACGCCCCCCAATTCCGTAACGACCCCCGTCAACTTGCCGAAGAGGCTCGACCACGCCGGATCGGTGAAGCGGGTTACGAGGATCACCGGTTCTTTGATGGCCAGCAGCCTCTGCGCGGCTTTGATCGGGTCGCCGGTTACCAGGGCGATGCCCTCCACGGCCCCGTTGCCTGCGCTCACGGGAATGCCTGTGAAGGAACGAGGGGCTTCTTCCTCGACCTCTGCTCTCTTCGTCTCCGTCTCTGCGGGCCGCCAGCGTCCCGTCCTGGGATCGTACCAGATCAATTCCGGCGGCGGGGCCTGGATCGAGTGCAACTCGAACTCCGCCCGTCGGCGGGCGACGATGGCTTCGTCCACCCGATTTTCCCCGCGGCTTTCCACGAAGTCCAGGAACTCTTGCAGTGTGTAGAAGAAGAGATAATCCTCGGGCTTGGTACGGAGGTAGTGCCGTGCCAGGTGACGCGCCGCAAGGGCGATGACGGCCTGGCGCATCGAGATCAGGCTCTTGGAGTTCTCCCGCCAGCCGATCAGCTTGCGTCCCCAACGGAGGAACTTCGACCAGAACCATCGCTCGCCGAGCGGAAGCTGCGCCAGCGCCTTTTCCGCCTCGCGCCGCGCCTTTTCCGCCCGTTCCGGCGGCGGCAGAGGGACGTCGAGTTGTCCGGCTACGGCCAGGATGACATGCTCGGGGTGGTCATCCAGCCGCTCCGTGCCCAGATCGACCTCGTAGCGGAAGCCGCGATGCCCGTACATCCGCAGGAAGGCTTCCACGCCTTCCAGGAAGGGACGTGCTTCCGGCAGGGCGCGGTAGGCGTCGAAATCGGTCTCTCCTGCTTTGAGCAACTCGACGACGGCGGGGCCGCACTGCTGTGCGATACCGCGCAGTTCCCAGATGCGCTCGGCGATCATCGAGGTCGTGGTGCGCTCGCCGATGAAGAGGCCGAGTAGCTCCGGACGCTTGTCGCGCACGACGCTATCGACGATGGTTACCATCATCGAGACGATGATGTGTGCCCGTCCGATGCGGTAGCTGCGGTCGAAGAGGCCGCCCTCGAAGAAGTCGTAGATGACATCCAGTGGAGGCTCTTCCGCTCGACGCAGGACGTTGTAGAGGGAGCGCAGTTGCTGCTCATACTCTTCGTACTCGTTGCGGTAGAAGCGCTCCGCCCAGCGGTAGAGCTTGCGCAGGCGGGCCGGCAAGCCCAGCTTGCGCGAGAAGGGAATGGGCCCTGCCGGCTCGAAGAGAGCCTTCGGCGCTCCGATAGAGCCGGGGTCGGTGGGGACGACGATGGCCGAATTGCGCATCGAATAGGTAACGTTGAGGTACACGCGGCTCTGTACCGTCACGGCAGGGGGAATGCTGAAGTCCAGATCGTCCGCTTTCGGCCCCGCAAAGGCCCGGATGGTCCAATTGATCTCCGCGTTCAGCCCGGTTACGTTGATGGATGCGGTGAGCGGGCGCATCACCCCCGACGTCTCCTGCGTGTTATGTCCGCTGAGCAGCCACTCCGTCATAATTTCCTCGCCTCCTCCAGGAATCCCGTTATCTTTTCCTCTCCCGGACCAAAGGTGTAGATGGCCGGGCCGAGCTGATCCCGCAGCAGGTCCCCTTCCTGCGGATGGCGGCGGAAAGCCTCCTCACCGGCGCGGCCAAGGTAGGCCGTCATCGGCTCCGCGATGCGCTGTGATTTGGCTTCCACGCCGTATTCGGGGAAACGGTAGTGCACGATCCCCTCTTCGAGCTCGCGTACTTCCGCCCGATTGAGCGGGCGAGGCCCTTCCGCCGTTTCCAGGCGGCCAAAGACGATCGGCCGTCCAAAGTCGATGTAGACGAGGTAGAAGTGCCCCGGCGCGGTTGCTACCTTCCAGCCATTGGGCACCGCGCCCAAATCACGAACTCCCCAGCTATGGTCGCGGTAGAAACGGTAGCGGGTTAGTCCGTCTGCATCGCCCAAGCGGAGCGTGCCCTCCATCCAGCCTTCCTGCTCCGCCTGCTGGTAGGCCCCCAGCCGGTAGCGTGCCGCGGGGCCTTCCGCCTCGAAAATGGCCTGCATCGAGAGATGACGGGGGCGTCCGTCCTCGGCATTGTGCAACGTTCCCTCGAAGCCAACCTCCCAGCGCTGCCACGGCTCCAGGCGGCGCATCCACAGATGAGGGCCGCGGAGCTTCTCGCCCTCGACACGCAGGTCGGAGCGGGGGAAGCGGTGGTGCAGTCCCCAATGCTGACCCTCATCGGCCACGGCAACCAATTCCAGCACCTGCTCCGTGCCGATGAGGAAGCGAAGCGAGCCGAACCGGCGGCCGTCGAGCGACGTGAAGACGAAGTAGAAAGCCTCGTACTGCGGCGGCTTCAGCGGATGCAGCCAATCTTCTTGCGGGCGGAGATCGAATTCCATACCATCTCCTAACGTAGAGTGAACACGTTTTCCATTCTATCCCAAAATCTACCTGAGGCAAACCTGCGCTGTGCTCATTTTCGTGCAGGCTTTCCTGCCTGGGCCGCGATGATGCCGCCGAGGATGAGACCTGCGCCAAGCGCTTGCCGCGCCGTCAGGCGCTCGCCCAGGAAGAGGAAACCGAACAGGGCTGCGAAGAGCGATTCGCTGCTCAGAATCAAACCGGCGCGGGCGGGATCGGCGTAGCGCTGGGCGATGGTCTGCAGCGTGTAAGCGCCCGCGGTGGAAAGGAAGCCCGCGTAGGCCACGGCCCCCGGTGCGCGGGCGAGGTCGGCCAGACTCGGCTCCTCCACGAGCAGGGCGGCGGCGAGGCTGAGGAGAGCGCAGGTGAGGAACTGCACCATAGCCAAGTGCAAGGGATCGCGGTTCTGCACCAGCTTTCCCACGGCGATGACGTGCGCCGCCCAGAAGAGCGTGCCCAGCAACTCCCACCCGTCGCCGGTTTCCACGCGCCACGCAGGCCCCACGCTGAGGAGGAAGAGACCGCCGACAGCCATCGCGGCCCCCGCCCAGACGAGCGGCGCGCTCGATTCACGCCAGAAGAGCGTCAGCAGTATGGGGACGAGGATGACGTAGAGACCGGTGATGAAACCGGCCTTGCCGGCCGTCGTCGCCGCCAGGCCGATCTGCTGGGCGGTTGCCCCGCCGAAGAGCAGTATCCCCAAGAGGATACCGCCTGCGGATGAAGGTGGCATCCTCTCCGAGCGGCTCAGGCGCGCAATGGGCCAGAGCACCGCGCCGCCTATGGCGAAGCGGAGCCCATTGAACGTCAGCGCTCCGGTGGTCTCTGCCCCCAGCCGCTGAGCGACGAAGGCCCCGCCCCAGATGGCGGCGACGAGGAAGAGCGCCGCGTCGGCCCACAAGGTCGTTCGTTTCAGCATCCGAGCTACAAAAAGGCCCTCCTCCCAGGGGGCAGAAGGGAGGAGGGCGGTTGAGGGGGTACTCCAGACTGACCCACAAGCGGGCTGTCTGCCTTGGCGAGTACAACGCCATTATAAGAGCAAATCCCCGCGGCGAGGGTTACGGATTGGTTAACGGATGAGGACAGCTCCACGGGGCCGTCAGTGGACATCGACCACCTTGAAGAGCCATGTCCCCTCCACGACGGTCAGGTGGAGGGTGTGCTGTGCCGCGAAGAGGGAGCGATGCACGAGGAGCGTCGGCCCTTCCACCACGATGGTGCGCGAAGGGCCGTCGTCCTCGCGCAGGCAGAGGCGTACCGGCTCCGTGCCGATGCCCTCGAAGCGCAAGGAGCGCCCCTCCCACCGCAAGGTCAACTCGGCCCCCTCGACGCCGCGCATAGCGTCGCCCTCGCTCGACCATCCTTCCCCGTAGGCGATCTGCCAGGTGTCGGCGGCGTGGCGTCCTCGATACAGGACCGGCTCCAGCGTTGTGATGTAGTGCTGCAGGGCCGTGTACACGGGCAGCGGCGTGAAATCCGGCTCCATCAGGCGGAAGTAGTACCAGGGCTGGTCCCGCTCCTGCTCCGAGGGGCGGCGAAGGAACCAGACGTTCGCCACGCCGACCCAGGGCCATTCCCGCTGGATGCGCTCGAAGGCTTCGACGGCGTAGCGGGCCTGCTGCGCCTCGCTCACCCGTCCGTAGGGCGCGGGCATCCCCTCCGGCACGGCGTTGCTGTTCATCTCCGTGATCCAGATCGGCTTCGCGCCGTCCCCGTTGGCGACCATCACGTCGCGCACCCAGAGCGGGCGGGAGAAGTTCATAAGCTGAGGGCGCAGACGCCGATCCGTTGGGCCGGAGCGGAGCATGTAGTCGTTGACGGCGAGGATGTCGAAACAGTCGGCGGCACCGGCGTCGTACATCCGCTGCAGGAAGAGCGTATCCATCAGGTTGTTGCCGCCTTCCGCTATCGGCGTCCCTAATTGGTCGGTCGGGGCCAGCGCGCCGGTGATGATCACCGCCTGCGGATCGACGGCCTTGATCCGTCGGTAGGCCAGACAGAGCAGCGCCGTGTAGGCTTCGGGATCGACCGGCTGTTTCCCCCATTCCGGGTAGATGTTCGGCTCGTTCCAAATCTGGTAGAAGCGGATACGTCCGCGATAGCGCTCGGCGACGGCGGCGACGAAATCGCCGTAATCGTCGAAGTCGTCTGGCGGAGCGTAGGTCCCGTTAGCATCGCCCGCCGCGCGGCTCCAGGCGGGTGGATTGCTCAGACGGGCGATCAGTTCCATGCCGTAGCGCTCGGTCAGCGCGACGATCTCGTCGTACTTCTCCCACGCCGAGCGGTAGGGCACGTGCCGCCGATCCTCGAAGTCGCCCTTGCCGTGGATCTCGATGTCCTCCCAGGGAAACTCCTGCCGCACCCAGTGGAACCCGGCTTCCGAGGCGGCGCGGACGGTGCGCTCGCGCACGGCGGGGTCGGCTTCCTGCTCCAGGAAGAGGTTGATGCCGAACGGTGGCACGTCGGTGTAGGCGACGAGGCGGTCATCTTCGGTGTGGGGAAGGGGGCGCGTCCAGTTGAAGAGCCACTGGGCGAAGCCGCGCCAGCAGGGAAGCGCTGCTTCCTCCCCGCTCACGCGGTAGCACCAGCGCCCGTGCAGGGCAGCGACGGAGAGCGCGGCCAGCAGGAGCGCCAGCGTCAGCAGGAGCCATCTGCGGCGCAGGGAGAACCTCCCCGCTCCCGGCTTCATAGCTCCAAGGTGAAGATGATCGGCTGTGCCTTCTCCTCCAGCATCAGCCGCACGTGGTACGGGAGGCTCTTGCGATGGATGAAGTTCTGCACATCTTGCAAGGCGCGTCCGTAGCGGCTCAGCAGTTCGTTGTCGTCGCCCTTGAAGCCGCTGATCGTGCGGCGGGCACAGGTGCAGCAGCCGAGGGAAGCGCGATAGCTGTCCAGGTCGCAGGTGAGGCAACTGCTCAGGCGGATGATGAGCAGGCCGAAGGCCAGCACCTCCTCGTGATTGTGCGGCAGGTGCAAGACCCTGCGCACCAGGCCCTGCCAATCCGGCCCCCGCAGATCGAGAAGCTGCGGGATACAACGCGGCGGGAAGAGGATTTCACTATCGGGATACATGGACACGTCCCCTTGTTTGCAAATTTGGAACGGCGCTAATGATAGCACAGAGATGCTGCTTTTTCAAGAGTGAGTTTTGCCGAAAGCGGGACGAGTTGGTGTCTAAGAACAGGATGCCACGTGAATTTTATTAAAAAGATTGACTATCCGATAAAAGCCTCTATAATGTATCATACCTTGGCATTTAGGGGGCATCTGGTTTGCAAAGGGATGTGATGGAGGCTCCCCGGTAAACCACGTGACGGCAGTAAGGGATTTCTGTCTCCTCGTACTGACCCTCGTCCAATCCCCCGGCAGTGATCTGTAAACCGCGCACCTCTGGTGTTTGTCTTTGACTCGAATCGAAGAGTTGCGGTTCATCGAACGTTAAGTTTCCATTTCGCCGGCATAAATCGAAAAATATGTTCCTGCCTTTGGCTCATGCCGCGAGGAGTTCGCGGTTGAGGTCGATATCGTTTTCTCTCAGTACACAAGATAAGGAGGAACCCATGAAGACTTTCCGAATCGTTGTATGCCTGACGTTGCTTTCGCTTCTAACTTCGGGGCTCATTATGCCGACGAATGTCCTTGCAGCAGGAAAGGCAGAACCCGCCTCGGGGGCAGCCACCTACACCGTCCGTCCGGGCGATTCTCTGGCCTCTATCGCCAGAACCGTCTACGGCGATGAGACGGCGTGGCCTGCGATCTATGCGGCCAATGCGGTAGCGATTGGCCCTAATCCGCACCTGATCCGGCCTGGGCAGCAGTTCCTCATCCCCCCGCAACCGAGGGCAGGGACCGCGCATTGTGCAGGCCGCGAGATGGATGCTCAAGCCTTGGCGTCTTATCGCGGCCTTTCGCAAGAGGAGGTGGAGCGTCTGCACGCCGATCTCGGCATGACGCTCCAGGAGATCTGCGGAGCCCCGGATGAGGCGCTGGAGGAGGCTCTTCGGGAGTTGGCAGCGTTGCCTCGCCCGGACCATCCTGATGAGGCTGCGGCTTTCCGTCGGCTCCAGCTTCAGGACGAGCATGGCGATATTCCTCTCGATGGCTACTTGCGGGCTGCGATGCATATGGAGGAGATGCGGCAGGCGCTTCCTCCGGTTGCCGGCCTTCACCGGGCGACCTCCTGGAAGTGGCTGGGACCGGGTGGCGTCGGTGGCCGTATCCGTTCCATCGTCATCAGTCCCACCAATCCCAGTGAGATGTGGGTGGGAGGTGTTGCCGGTGGTATCTGGAAGACGGAAAACGGTGGTGAACACTGGGAACCAGTCGACGACTTTATGGCCAATTTGGCCGTCTCTACGATGGTTATCAATCCTGTGACAACCTCGATTATGTATGCTGGGACCGGCGAGGGTTTCTACAACATCGATGCTATTCGGGGTGAAGGTGTCTTCAAATCTACCGACGGCGGCGAGACGTGGGAACCGTTGCTCTCCACTCTCACCTCGGATTGGTACTATGTGAATCGGCTGACCATCTCCTCCGATGGTCGCGTATTGCTCGCTGCGACGCGCAGCGGCATCTGGCGCAGCACCGATGGCGGCGCAAGCTGGTCCCGGACGCTGTGGGCCGATGTTGCCGATGTCGATTTTCATCCGACCGATGTTTCCCAGGCAATAGCTGCATCTCGCTCCGGCAGTGTGGCCTACTATTCGCTCGACGGTGGGCTTACTTGGAACAATGCGAGCTTTGCCTCTCCGGGAGCTGGCGGGCGCATCGAACTTGCCTACGCGCCGAGTAACCCCAGCATCGTCTATGCCTCTGTGAACCAGAACGGCGGTGAGCTTTGGCAGAGTACGGACGGCGGGCAGACTTACGTGCGTGTCAACACAGGGAATAGTTTCCTCGGCAGCCAAGGATGGTACGCCAACACCCTGTGGGTCAATCCGGTGGATCCCAATTTCGTCGTTGTCGGTGGCCTCGACCTGTGGCGCAGCACCGACGGCGGGAATACCCTGGTGAAGATCAGCCAGTGGTGGCAGGAGCCGCGTTCGGCGCACGCCGACCATCACGTCATCGTCTCACCGCCGGACTTCGATGATAACATCACCCGCACGGTCTACTTCGGCAATGACGGCGGCATCTATCGCGCCGACGACATCCACACTGTGACGTACACGGTCGGATGGCAGGAACTCAACAACAACTTGGGGATCACCCAGTTCTACGGCGGTGCGGGCAGCGTGGAAAGTGGCCGCATCATCGGCGGCGCGCAGGACAACGGTACACGGCTCTACTACGGCGGTGTGGAGCACTGGCATAGGATGGCCGGGGGCGATGGTGGCTTCTGTGCGGCCGATCCTACCGATCCCGATTACTTCTACGGCGAATACGTCCATCTCCAGATCTACCGCAGCGAGGACGGGGGATGGACGGAACACTACATTCACAACGGCATTAGCGATGCAGGCAGCCAAGCCAACTTCATCGCTCCCTTCATCCTCGACCCCAACAACCCCAACACGATGCTGGCCGGTGGCCGCAGCCTGTGGAGAAGCACCGATGTCAAAGCCGCCACGCCTTCGTGGAGCGCGATCAAGGGAGACATCGGCAGCAACATCAGCGCCATTGCCATCGCGGAAGGCGATTCCGGGCTGATCTGGGTGGGACACAACAACGGCAACGTCTACATGACGAGCAACGGCACGGCGGCTACGCCTACCTGGACGCGCGTCGATACGAATACGCCCGCGCTGCCCAACCGCTACGTAACCCGCATCACCATCGATCCGCAGGATCACAACAAGGTCTATGTAACCTTCGGCGGCTTCAGCGGCGATAACGTGTACCGCACCACCGACGGCGGGCTGACGTGGACCGATCTGACCGGTTCCGGCGCGACGGGCCTGCCCGATGTGCCGGTGCGCTCACTCGTGATCAACCCTCACCGCTCCAACTGGCTCTATGTGGGGACGGAAGTGGGTATCTTCACCAGCGAGGACGGCGGGGCGACGTGGTATCTGCCGCAGGACGGCCCGGCCAACGTGCCGGTGGATGAACTGTTCTGGATGGGCGAGAAGCTCGTCGCCGTAACGCATGGCCGCGGCATCTTCATCGCCGAACCGGGCGATGGCAGCGGCACGATCACCATCGACAAGCAGGCGAACCTCGATCGAGCCTATTCCGGTCAGGTGATCACGTACAGCTTCATCATCAACAACCCCAATCCCACCTCGACGCTGACCTTGGACATCACCGACGTGGTGCCCTCCAACCTGACCTTCATCACGGCGACGGCGGGAGGCGTGCTGGAAGATGGCCATGTCGTCTGGCACGACCTGACCGTGCCGAGCTATACGCTGAAGACGATAGCTCAGGCCGGTTTCCTGGTGGAAAAGTCCCCGATCACGCAGGTGGTCAACACCGTGCGGGCGTCCAGCGATGAATTCGCCGAGGTCAGTGCCCAGAATGTGCTTTCGCAGTGCAATGCCCTCTTCTACGAGGGGAACGAAGGGGCGACGACCATCTGGACGGAGAGTTACGATCCCGTCTACACCGAGACGCATTGGCTGCTCCGCGATGATGGGGGCTACCGGGCCACGGAGCACTACTGGTACATCCCCGAAGCCGACGGTTGGGGGTGGCTCGATCAGCGAGCCTACCTGACCAGCCGTCCGATGATCGCCTTCGTCGGCGATGATTCGCAGGCCCTCCTGCATTTCTGGCATCACTACGACCTGCTGGAGAGCGGCGGCACGGCTTACAACGGAGGGCGGCTGGAGATCAGCGTCAACGGCCAGCCGTGGGTCTACATTCCCAACGACCACTTCATCCGCAATGGCTACACCTACCCTCTGAACGGCACGAGTTACGATGTCTTCGGCGGGGCCAATCCGGGCGGCTATATCGAATCCGTGGTCGATCTCAGCGACTATCTCCAATTCGGCGATACGTTCCAAGTGCGTTTCACCTATCGCAACGAGTGGGCGGCCAACCATGACGGATGGTACGTGGACGATGCCTTCATCTGCGTGCAGCCGACCCATTATCTGACGATCACCAAACGCGCGCCCTACGTCGTGAACTCCGGCGCTCCGATCACCTTCACGATCACGGTTACCAACCTCAGTGCGATTACGCTCACCAACCTGCTCATCACCGACACGATCCCCGCTAACGCCTCTTACGTCGGCGGCGGGACGCGCGTCGGCAATGTGGTGAGTTGGACCGTGGACAGCCTGATTCCGCTGGGCTTCATCACCCGCACCTTCGTCGTTACGGCGACGCGGTCCATCCTCAACGCGGACTATCGCGTTTCCGCCGATGGCGGCGTGGAGGCCGTTGGGCTGCCCTTCGGCGTGGAGGTCGTCTCCGCTCCCGAGGTGGAAGTCTTCAAGGACGTGCGTCCGGCCACCGCAGGACCGGGGGAGCCGGTTACCTACACCATCGCCTTCTTGAATAGCGGCGTTACACCGGCTACCCATGTGGTCATCACGGACATCGTGCCGATCACGCTCACCCAGGTGAACGTGATCTCCAGCGGGGCGGTCATCACGCCGCGGACGGGGAGCCGCTACGTCTGGGATGTGGGCGACCTTGCGCCGATGCATCACGGCATGATCACCATCACCGGTGTGCTGAGCGAGGCTATCGCACCGCAGACGATCACCAACACCGCCGAGATCTCCTGCACGGATGACCTGAACGAGCTGAACAACGCCGCCTCCGCCGTACTGACGGTCGAGAATCGGCCCCCTGTAGCCGATGCCGGCCCACCGCTGACGGTCGCTCTCGGCAGCCTGGTTACGCTGGATGGGTCGGGGAGCTACGATCCCAACGGCACCGCCCTGACCTATCACTGGAGCCAGACCGGCGGGCCGATAACGGTCTCGCTCAACGGGGTCTCTTCCGTCTCCCCCACCTTCCTGGCGGACACGAACGGCCTCTTCACCTTCACCCTGACCGTAACCGACGCCACCGGCTTCTCGGCCACCGATATGACGACGGTCCTCGTCCCCTTCAAGGTCTATCTGCCCCTCGTCCTCAAGGCCCAGCCGTAGCCGATAGACCTTGCCCATCGCGGAAGAAGCCGCCTGCACATCGCGGGCGGCTTCTTCTCGTCCTCTCCGAGCCTCCCGCGCCGCACCTTTGACAGCCCTGTGGACGATGCTATGATGCTTGGGCGTGGTTAGGCTCTTCGTGAGGGGGATGATGAATCTGCGCAACAAGAAGCCGATCTACACGATACTCTTC
>Ga0256831_1001177_pt1 | contig 13798 bp, 6 predicted proteins | sample 132544metaG_FD_189087 | JGI IMG/M metagenome (GOLD analysis project Ga0256831, IMG submission 189087) | Hydrothermal vent microbial communities from Lau Basin, Pacific Ocean - 132-544 | ecosystem: Environmental > Aquatic > Marine > Hydrothermal vents | place: Pacific Ocean: Lau Basin | collected...
CTTTTAATACTGATAACAAGTAGTATCTTCTCTAATAATGTTCTGTCTGCTGATAGTCGAGAAAACCCTTCGGTTGTTATACATGATACACTGTTAGGACCTGGTGAATTGCTTTTACAAATGGACGCATTTAACTTTGTTGGTGGTAATGGCCAGGTATCTGCTATTTCGTTAAAAATCGATGTCGATACAAACTTAATAAGCTTTATTGGTATTCAGAATACTACTCTTCCGGGGAGTTGGCTGGCCAACTATAATTACCAGCAAAATGAAATTACTATTATTTATACAGCATATTCTGGTAATGGATATGATATTGATGGTAAGCTTCTTGATTTACACCTGTATTATAATGCAGGATTTGATGCAGCTTTACATTTTAAGGATGGTTGTGAGATATCAAATGTTTATTTACAGACAATTGATAGTATAGATTATGTTGACGGGTTAATAACACAGGTTGCTCCTCTCGGTGTTGTTAGTCAGGATTCGCTTGTAGTTGATTATGGAGTTGCTTTTTCAATGCCTGTACTGGCTGGAGGTGTTGGGTTTGATAGTGTAAACGGTATTCGTCTCAGAGTGGGGTACGATGCTAATCAACTACAGTTTCAGGGGGTTACAGAGTCGTTGTTCACTGGTATCTCTTTCACCGATACTATGGGTGTTGTTACTTGTGATTGGCAGGATACATTGTCTTATTTTAACTTATCCAATTCAGACACCTTGTTTTATTTGAATTTTATTTTTGATGGGGATACAATAACAACTACCAATCTTTTACCAGGTTCCAAAGTTTTTAATAATGATATAATTGTTCCGTCTGATTATGAGTCCGGGAGGGTTACTGCACGCTATTGGTTAGAATTATTAGCCAGTCCTGATACGGCAGGGGTTGCCTTGGGTGAAGGCTTTTACTTAAGTGGAGATACGGCTACGCTTACAGCATCCCCTAATGTCGGGTTTGAATTTGGAGATTGGCTGTATAATGACAGTATTGTATCATATGACTCAATTTTTGAGTTTGTAACTGCATCGGAGCAGGATACGTTGACAGCCGAGTTTAAACCTAAAACTTATAATTTGCTCTTATTTTCAGTACCTGACAATGGCGGAACTGTATCCGGTGCCGGTAATTATCAATATGGCGATTCTGTTACGGTAACAGCTTCACCAAATGTAGGCTATGACTTTATTGCCTGGACTTTTGGTGAAGACACCCTTTCGGTTGACACCTCTTATACTTTTGTTATGCCACACAATAATATGGGCTTGACAGCTAATTTTCAGATTCAAACATTTGATATTGTTGCAACAAGCAATAATCCTGATTTTGGGACGGTTGCAGGAGGCGGGCAGTTTAATTATGGTGATACCTGTGATTTGGTGGCGACCTCTAATATGTATTATTATTTTGTTGTTTGGACAGAGAACGGGCAACCGGTATCGTATGATTCTGCTTATTCATTTGAGGTTAATCAGGATAGGGAGTTGGTAGCTAACTTTCAATATGATGAAGCCTGCTCAGCACCGGTGGGACTTTATGTAGATAGTCTGTCTGATTCAACGGCAATGTTGCATTGGCTCTCTTCGGGTGAGGAAAATGAATGGGATTTGCTATGGGGAGTAATGGGTTTTGATACGGCTACATCGGGTGAATTGATTCAGGGCCTGGATGAAACTCATTATTTTCTTGAGAACCTGTCGGCAGGTTCTACTTACGATTTTTACGTAAGAGCTGTTTGTACTGATGAAATTCATAGTATTTGGGCAGGTCCCTATACCTTTACTACATGGTATGTCGGAATTAATGAAAAAGATTCTCCCGATGGATTCTTGGTGTACCCTAATCCGGTAGCTGATGAGTTGACCCTTTTATTTGATACGGAAATGGTATCTGCACATACTGTATTTGCTATTTATAACAGTACCGGCCGGGTTGTGTTAACCTCAACATTAAGCAAGAGTAAAACCATTAGCTTACGTGGTTTACCATTGGGGGTTTATTACATCAGGGTTACCCGTAACGGTAAACTCTATTCTGCTGTATTTATAAGAAGGTAAGCAGGGGTTACTACTGCACTATTAATTTTGTAACCGTTTGCCCTTTTTCGCCTTTTACAAAAATCAGATAAAGGCCTTTGGTGAGGTTGTTAACATTTATTTTAAATAAATGTGTTCCGTAATTTTGTTTTCCACTAAAAATGTTCCTTATCTGCTTTCCCTGTAAATCGAAAAGACCTACTGAAATCTGTTGACTGCTTAACAATGACAGGTTAAGAGTTGTCTCATTACCGGAAGGGTTAGGAAAAACGGTTACCTTTAACGTTTCATTATTAGTGCTGTTTTCATTCACGCTAAGGTAGTCTGGGGTATTTAGTTTTTTATCGGTATAAATTCTAAATTCTCCTGCTTGTAATGTAATGGGGTCTGCAATGTTAGTAACCTCTATTTCGCTTCCTGATAAGTAGTCATACCATTTTCCTGTTGAATAAAAATCAGGGTTGATGCTACCCTCTTTCACATCAAAGTTGCCAATAATAACCATGGAGAGTGATGGGCTTGTAAGCCGGATTCGTTTTTGAGGTGTTGATACATTCATGTCGTAGTTGCTTGTTTCAAACAGACTTAAGGTGTCCTTTAAGTCAATAAGTGCTTTCCATGTGAAGTAAAGGTGTTTGCGGTTGGGGTCATCCAGATAGTCCCATCTCGAAGGTTTTGGGTCGGTGCGGCAACTTCCGTCCATGCATGGCCAATTGATGGAGTAGTCAAACCCTCTTTCGCCAAACTGCCATATCATTTTAGGCCCCGGAATGGTAAAAAAGAAAGCACCCGCCAGTTCCATTCGTTTTAAAGCTGTAGGAAGCTGTTTGATCTGATAGCTGCCATCGCCATTTCCGTAAGTGATGTTTTTAAACATCAGCCTTTCCTCGTCGTGGCTTTCCATATAGCCCATAACATTGGGTTGGCTCCAACCACGCTTTTTGTACGAAATCCATGAAAAGTCGGATTTGTTGTTGTCGAAGTAGCCCATGGTTGCTTCGTTATAATTGTAGTTGGAGTTTCCCCATAGCATCATTCCGTAATTTGATAGTATCGTTTCTTCGGAGTTGGCTGTAAAGTGTTCTAATATTACCATCGCATTGGGTTTGTCTTCCCAAATTTTTGAAGCCATTCTTTCCAATATGTTTATTCTTGATTGGTCATATCCACTTCCGTCTCCCGGTGTATTGGTAAAACCTTTGGTAAAATCGAACCTGAAACCGTCAATATGATATTCCCGCATCCAGTATCTGTTAACCGTATCAACAAAAGCCTGGGTTTGAGGACTTTCGTGATTAAAATCGTTTCCCCATGAATAATCAGGATTTGGGGAAGTTGTATTAAACCATGGGTTGTTGGCTGCCGGGCGGTTGTTTTCGGCATCCCAGTATTCCATTGCCATCGGGTTGGTGTTATAAGCATGGTTGAGCACCATATCCATTATTACAGCGATGTTTCGGCTGTGGCATTCGTCAACAAAAGCTTTAAACGTATCTTTCGGTCCATAATATTTATCAGGTGCAAAGTAGTAATTGGGATTATATCCCCAACTTGAATTGCCTTCAAACTCGCTAACGGGCATTAATTCGATGGCATTGATGCCAAGGCGTTGCAGATAATCCAGGGTGTCTTTTAAAGTGGAAAAGTCATGCTTTTCAACAAAGTCTCTTATAAGAAGTTCATAAACAGTGAGGTGCTCTTTTACAGGAGGGGTAAAACCCGTGTTTTGCCAGGGATAAGGATCCTGATCTGTTTGTAACACAGTAGCAATACCTGACGTTTTACCTGCGGGATACTGGATTAGGTTTGGGTAGGTTTCGTTTGATATGTATTGGTCGTTCCAGGGATCGCTCACTTTGTCAGCATAGGGGTCGCCAATTCGTATTTGTCCGTCGATAAAATACTGGAAGACATATTCTTTTTTGGGAGTAAGATTTGAAATTTGTATCCAAAAGTGTTTTCCATCGGGCGTTTGGTTCATATAACCTTCATCATTAACCTGCCAATCGTTAAAATCACCAATGGCAAATACGTAATTTTTTTCGGGAGCATATAAACTTAAAACAACGGTACTTGCATCAATATAGTTAATGCCGTCAACAACGCCATCAGGACGTTCGGCAACGGTAACAGGCCTGCGTACATAATAATAGAATGAATCGGCCACTGATGTTGTGCTGTTTATAGCTTCTGCTTTTACCCAGTGTGTTCCGCCTCCGGTGGCTGTGAGTGTATAACTAAAACTATTTGAGGTGGTTGAATATACTTTAACATTATCTACAAACAATAAGGTGCTATCGGCATCGCTTGAATTACCTGCAATGTTTACAATATCGTTTTCTTCAACAATTAATGGAAATTGAGCCGGTAAGGTAAATTGAACGTTTAGTCCGCTTGTGGATACATCGTAAAAAATATCACCTCCTGTTTCGGTTTTGCCTTCTAACCATTGTCCGTTTACTTCAGATTCGCTTCGGAATACGAAGGCCATTTTTTCGATGGTTTCGTTGGCCGGAACTCCATAATAATCGCGAATTGACGGTGAAATGGTAAGTTGCCAAAGGTCGTTGCCTATTTTAACCATTTTACAGTCGGGGATGTTAACACCCCAATCTGCTTTAACATATTTCCAGTCGGAGCCGGATGTGCTTTGATTGGTTATGACACCTGTATGCGCGTAAACGGTACCGCTGTATCCGGCGAGGCCTCCACTACCCTGTGTTGCATCAAAGGTAATTACAACCTGTCCGTTTGCTGTTGGAAAGGGAGGGTCGGCGGTAATAACTTGTGCCTGGAAGGATAGAGCCGAAACTAAAGCTATCGCAATAAGAAGTAATTTTTTCATATTTTGTTTTTTTACAAAAGTAATTGAATTTGTTTCGATGCTACAATTACTGTGGTGCGCAGTGAAAAACAAAACGCCGTTGAGGTTTGTCAAATGCTTAAGCCATTGTTGCAAACGATTGAAATAAAACCAAAAGGGCTGACTTTTCTTAAAATAAATTACCCAGCTAAGTAAAAAAACTTATAAATCAAAAGAAACCACCTTGTCGTAGGCCTTAAACTTGTCAGAATTGTAGGGAAGGGGAGGTAAAGTGCGTTCTTTTACCTGACCCACAGGTTTAATGGCTATTGTTGTTCCTTTTGAAATTGTTTCGGTTCGTACCCATATGTCGGCGCTTCCTTTCCAACTTGTTTTTTCGATGGATAGCTTAATATCGGGATTTTTGTCAACAGGAACTTCGGTAACATACCATATCCATTTATCCTTAATGGATTGGGTTTTGATTTTAAGTTTCTTGCCGCTCAAAAACATTTCAACTTTTGGAAACTCTACACCGGATTGGCCGTTTGCTGCTTTTAAAAGAACAGCTACCTGTTCCAATCCTTTTTTTGATGTTGATTTTAGCGTAATAGAGGTTTTATTCTTTTTGTGCACGATTGTTGATACAAATTCAGGCTGTTTTATTTGTTTGGGAAGGTGCTTGTAAATTTGTGAAAAAGGTATGGCTTTGCCATTTGTGCTTACACTTTGAATTAGTTCAGGGTTTAGTACCTTTACAACTTTAGCATCATCAAGCAGGGTGTAAACTACTTGGTCATCAACTATTTTTCTTACGAATGGTACTCCGGCAATTAATGGGATACCATCTTTACAACCAAGAGGATGTACTTCGAAAATAGCAGTTTCAAAACCATTCAGGTTAATGTTAAGCCTTGAGCCGGCTCCATAAATCTGAGGGAAAATATATCGTTTTGGATAAATTTGTTCGACAACCAAATCAGTTGCATTTTCATCAATGCCGTATTTAGGGTCGAGTATAATGGTGATAATGTCATTTTCAACTTTTGGATTTCTTGCTGCAATAATGCCCTTTTCACCTAAAAAGTGCAGGTATGCATAGGGATTTCCCACTGCGGGATTTCCGCCGACCATAAAAGTTGAGCTTAAAATCTTATACCGATCTTTAGCCCATTTTATTGATTGTGACAGGGCGTTCCATTCGCCACCGGTAAGGATGTCGGGAGAGATGTAAAGTTCCCACATTGAAATACCTCGGCCAAAGTAAAGTACGGCATTGTTGGTAAATGTTTCCAATGTTTCGCCCTCTTTGGTAATGTTTTCCAGTCTTCCTTTAATAATTCCGTGAATCATCAGGTTGGAAACGGGGAACCACGATTTACGAATGTGTTCATCATCCCAAAGGGCGTAATCGCGATAGGTCATGGCGTTGTCGCGGCGTGTGATGGAGGGCACATCAGCAAAAGCATAGTCGGCAGCATCCATCCATATTTGGTTGGCGTACTGAACCCACCACGGGCTAAGCCATGTTCCACTTGTAATGTTTAAATAAACATTGGGATTAATGGCACGTACGGCCTTGCACTTGTCGATAACCGATTCCATAACAGCTCTGCGAGAATGAATGCCCACAGGGTGGCCATGGTCGGGTTCGGAACAGGAAAACTGAATGCCGTCCCATTTAAAGTAACCAACGTGGTCGTTTTTTACAAAATCGGTGGTGCGTTTTTTGAAAAGGGCAGAATAATTTCTTCCTGCAAGGCAAAGTTGTGCTGAGCCATATTCATTAATGTTTCCGGTAACTTCGTAGCCATGATTATGCATCCACTGAATGCGTTTAAGTGCAAATGAATAACCACCCGAGGGTCCAAACCATACTCCTAAATCCGTACCTGATTTTTTGAGAGTGTCAGCAATGGGGCGTAATCCGTTTGGAAATTGTTTGGTTCGCAACTTCCAGTCGCTTTGATAAATGTCCCAACCGTCATCAAGTACAAAGGCGTTGATATGGATGTTGTTTTTTTCGATAAAATTTTGTTTTACAAGATTCCAAATCCGCATTACGTTTTTTTGATTCATAACAGCATCCTTTGGAATATTGGGGTAGTCTGCCGAACGTAAATCGTACCAGCTGTTGTACATTATGTAAGGGTTAGCAGGTGCCACACGAATGGTTTTTACATATTGGTAAAACCATTTTTTTACATACGGCTCCGGTGTAATACCCAATACCGTCCAGTTGCTTTCAACCGGTTTGTTTTTTATTTGTTCTCCCAAATACTGATAAAAATCAAGTTTGTTGGAGTAGATAAAATTGTTGGAAGTGGGATACTCGATGCCTCCAAATGCTCCTGATTGTGCGCTTTTTATGGCTATGGGCTGTCCAAAATCGCCGGGATTAATTATGTTGTAATTGCCGGTTGTGGTTTTTTCTTTTTGATTTATTTTACCGGCTCCTTCAAAGTCTTCGATGCTGATGGTGAAGGAGGCATTTTGGTTTTTCGATTGTTCAAAAAACAGGTAGTGTCCTTTTCGTGTGTGAATCTTGTCGAGGTAATGTCCGGTAAGCGATTCGTCGGTTAGGGTTATTTTTCGTCGTGCGTAAAATTCGTTGGGCTTTAATTGGTAGGTGATTCGTAAGGTAAAGGGGTTGTTGATACCTGAAAACCAAAAGTCAACCGATTTTTCTTTATTTACGCTTTCGCCCAGGGTGTAGCGCTGGAATTGGAAATCTTTTTTTGTGAAGTTTACCGGATTATCGGCGTTGTATTTTTTTCCGGGAGCACGCCATGCGGTGTAAACAATATTTAGTTCAAAATCGGCATCCGTAATTAGTATCGATGGAACACGATTGCTATACATGGAGGTCCATCTTTTTAACGACTGCAAAGTGTCATCGAAAAGCTGGTTGTTTTTTATTACCACTGTTTGCCTTACCATGTTATTTTGGATTGACACTTCAATGGTGTTGTTTGATTTCTTTTCGCTGACTTTAACCAGCTGTGCTTTGCTTATGGTGCTGATAAACAATACTGATAAAAGGAGGATGATTTTTTTCATGTGTTTATAATATTCTAATTATCATTTTTTTTTACAATAAATAACCGGTACTTTTCCATCGTTTATAACGACAAAATAAATTCTTGTAACTCGTTTTTATCTTTTTCGATGGCATGCAATAGTTTTACCTGTGTTTTGGTTCGTACCAAATTATGTTCGGCATATTTTACTTTGTAATAAGGGTTTCCCAATAGGTAATCGGTAAGAAACCGTAGTGTTTGTTCGTAAATAATAGCTCGTGCTCCAAGCAACAGATTGTTTTTTTCAACGGTGTCGATGCTGTTGTTTAGCCCTTCGAGGTATCCTTTGGTGAGGGCTTTAAAATGGTTGTGTCTGAAAGTAACTTTCGATTCGTCTTTTTCGTCTTCGGCAGCAGGGCTTGTAAAGGTTCGTACCATATCGCCATAATCGAACAACACCGATGAGGGCATTACCGTATCAAGATCGATTACCAAAACTTTGTCAGAATAAAACAGCATGTTGTCAAGTTTGGTGTCGTTGTGGGTAATTCTTGAAGGGAGTGATGGTGCAACAGCATCGTATTCGTTAACAATGTTTTGCAGGTTCATTGAAAAAGCAATTTCATTTTTTGCTTTGTTCAGCAGGTTTTCAGGTGCTTTTTCAACGGCATCTTTAAAAGCCCTGAATCTGTTGGCGGGATTGTGGTAGTTGATAATGGTGTATTCAAACCCGTTTGAGGGCAGTGTGTTTAAAAACTGCTGGAACTCGCCCATGGCTCTTGCTGCTTTATAGGAAACTTCGATATCGGGTGCGATTTGATAGGAACTGGTTCCGGGAATAAATTCGGCCAGCCGCCAGGCATATCCTTCATGGTCAATGGTATGATAACTTCCTTTGGCAGTTTTTAAAATGGTGGGCGTAATTTTAACTTTTCGTTGCTGCTGATAGGTGTTTAAAAATTTAAGAAAAACGTTGTAGTTGTGCACCAATGCGTTGGTTCGGAACACATTTTTATTAACACGTTGAAGTATGAATTGATTATTTTCGGTTTTTACCAAATAGGTATCGTTAATGTGTCCGCCTCCAAAGGGTTGGTAACTTAATACCGTTTGGGTTTCGTTGTATTGTTTTAAAACCGTTTCGGCTATGGTATTTGTGTTCATGTTATTTCCAAAGATTTTCGGGATAAACACCTTGTTTAATCAACTCTATTACTCTTTTAATGGTGATGGGTTTGTCTTCCTGATAAGTAACTCCGAACCATTTGGCAGTGGATTTTAATACTTTTATGTCAGCCTGATTTGATTTGATGAGGTTGTTTACTACCAAAGGAATAAAAAATTCAGCTTTGAGTTGGTCGGCGTTTTCAATGATGAACTTTTTAAAATCTTTTTCGAGTTGTTCGAAAAACATGGGAGTAAATCCCCAGAAGTTCATCGAAACGATTGAGTTTTCGTCAATTTCAACTTTCTTTTCGCCTTCCATGTAAAAAACTTTTCCATCCTTTTTTTCGATGCTGGTTCGTTCTACCACATCGGTTAAGAAACCGTTGGCATCGCTGCTGCATACTCCTCTTGAAACCGAACCGAAATCGGAAAGTGTATTTTTAAGCAAATAACCAACCATGGCATAATTGGTTTGGTGATTAAGTCTGTTTTTCAAAAAGTCAGCTAACACCTGATAGGCTTCTCTTCCATAAAAGTCGTCGGCATTAATAACGGCAAAGGGTTCGTTAATTACATCTTTGGCCATCATTACCGCATGGCCGGTACCCCATGGTTTAACCCGCTGCGGATTAAAAGTTATGCCTTTTGGTATGTTGTTGATTTCCTGTAAAACAAATTCGGTATCTATTTTTCCTTTTAAACGCGGTTCGTAAATCTCTTTGAAATCTTTTCCAATGGTGGGGTTTAAAACAAAAACTACTTTTCCAAATCCTGCTCTTATGGCATCATATATGGAATAATCGATGATGCTTTCGCCTGACGGGCCGATTGTATCCATCTGTTTTACACCGCCGTAGCGGCTTCCGAGTCCGGCCGCAAGGATTAATAAGGTTGGTTTCATATTTACTAAGGTTTTTATTTTTCAAAATAGGTGGCAAGATAGCAAATAATTATTTTGTGGGTTTGTAGTTTGCGGATGAAAATCCAGCTCACAGTTGCAAACTGTGAGCTAAGAGCCGGGGAGAGATGAAAACTCAGCTCACAATAGCAAATTACAGCTCACAGTTGCAAACTGTGAGTAGCTTTATATGCAAACCGTGAGCTGAATGAAGTTGTTTAACCGGGGGTGATTACCATCTGTATTCGGCTTTTCCGGCCAGCTGGTGTTCTATTTCGAGCAGCCGGTTGTACTTTGCAATTCTTTCGCCACGGCTTGCCGAACCGGTTTTTAAATGACCCCCATCCATTGCAACGGCGAAATCGGCCAGGAAAGCGTCTTCGGTTTCGCCGGAACGGTGCGAAATAAAGTAACGCCATCCGGCTTCGCGGCACATGCGTACGGCTTCAATCGATTCGGTAACCGTGCCAATTTGGTTGAGTTTAATTAATGCTGAGTTGGCAGCTTTTTCTTCGATACCTTTTTTAATATATTTGGTGTTGGTAACAAAAATGTCGTCGCCAACCACTTCAAGCTTATCCCCAAACTTAGCTGTAAATTTTTTAAATCCATCCCAGTCGTTTTCCGAAAGCGGGTCTTCCCATAGGATAATGGGATATTTTTTCATCCATTGTTCAGCCATATCAATCAGGTCTTCGCTTACCATTTTGCCACCTCCTGACCAAATTAAGTCGTAATGGTTGTCGATGTTGGGTGAAAAGGAGTTGGCCGCACTGTCGAGGGCAATTGAGATGTCTTCGCCGGGACGATACCCTGCTTTTTCGATGGCTTCCATAATTATTTCCATCACCTCTTCGTTGCTGCCGAGGTTAGGGGCAAACCCGCCTTCATCGCCTACACTGGTGGCGAGGTTACGAGATTTAAGGATTTTTTTTAAGGTGTGAAAAGTTTCCGCAATGTATCTTAACCCTTCGGTAAAAGTGGGCGCTCCGTTGGGAACAGCCATAAATTCCTGAATGTCAACACTGTTGTCGGCGTGCTCGCCACCATTTAAAATGTTCATACAGGGTACCGGAATTCTGACTGCGTTTACCCCGCCAAGATATTGATATAGTGGCAGGTTAACCGATTGCGATGCTGCTCGTGCAATGGCCATTGAGGCTCCCAAAATGGCATTGGCACCCAGTTTGCTTTTGTTTTCTGTTCCGTCAAGGTCAATCATCAGGTAATCAAGCTCTTTTTGTCTTGTGGCATCTTTGCCGGTTAGGGCTTTGGCAATTTCGTTGTTAACATGCGAAACGGCTTTTCGTACTCCTTTGCCTCCATATCTCGAATCGTTGTCTCTTAACTCAACGGCTTCGTTTTGCCCTGTGCTGGCACCCGATGGTACCGATGAAACTGCTTTGGTTCCGTCTTCCAATTCGACATAGGTGCGAACAGTAGGATTTCCTCTCGAATCAAGAATTTCGAGAGCACTCATTTTTTTAATGGTTGTTTTCATCTGAATGATATTTTATTTTAAATAATTATGCTTGTCATGCTGCCGTAAACAGCTTAACATCTTTTTATCACGATAACTAAATAACCGACTTTATAAACATTTGATATTTTGACTTATGGTCGGCTTACAAAGTTAATACTATTAGCTGTAACGGATTGAATATAATTAGAATAATTAATATTTTTTATATCTTTGTTATTTTCAGATACTAACTGTCATGGTTTCTTATCAGATAATATTCCGCCAATGCATTTGCAGTTTACACTATGGTATATGCTTTAATAGTTTTGTTAAGTGTTGAATAATTTTAACTTCAAATATCATGAAAAAAACATTGTTACTTTTTTTGGGATTAACTGTATCTTTTAATCTGTTTTCTCAATTTATCGAAAAAGGCTTTAGCGATACAACTTTGTGGCATATGCATTCAGGGTTTGTTTGGACCTCTGGAAATGGTAATATGCATAATGAAAGCTTTGATGCATATAAAGTTATCTTAAGCGATACGCTAATAAACGATACCTTGTACCAGAAGCTTTACTCAATAGATTCGGGTTTTAACATTGGTACGGCTGTTTTTGAAGGGTATTTTAAAACTGTAAATAAAAAGGTGTTTTATGGAGCAACCCCGGACACCATGAAATTAATGTATAACTATAATTTAAGCGTGGGCGATACTTTTAGGTTTGATTCGTATGATAATTTTAATGAAGAAACAAGCTATTTGCCTAAAGTAGTGTCTGTTGATAGTGTTATGGTTAATAATAAATTCAGAACAAGAATTGAATTTGAAGAATTTCAGGATACCGGAAACTATTGTAACGCACACAAAAACGTTGTTTGGGTAGAAGGATTTGGTGATTATAATTACGGGTTAATTTTCGACTATGGAATCATAATGTTTTGTGCATGTCAGCCCTTAGGAAACTCCGAGCTACAGTGCTTTAGTGAAAATAGCGTAAAAATCGTAGGAGATTGCGCATTGGTTACGGGTATAAAGCCATTAGAAGTTTATGATAGAATTTATTTGTATCCTAATCCGGCAAGAGGCGTTGTCAGGTTTGATTTCGATTATGAAACTATTGCCTTTTACAACTTAATGGGAGTTAGGGTGATGGAGGTGGCCGGAACGGAAAATCAAATTAGTGTTAGAACCCTCCAACCGGGGATTTATTTTTATCGTGTGATTACACAGGACAATATGCCGATAACCGGTAAGATTGTTGTTAGCAGATAAATATTTCAATTGGTTTTTTAATTAAGGGTTTTAGAACTATTCTTATAGGCTAAATATCATTATATTTGACTTTTTAATGGGGAAAAACCAAACTCAGCTAGGCATGTGTTTAAAAGTTTTTAATTTATTGAAAAAATAATATTTTTTTATGAAATTGATTGGGCGAATATATTTATTAACCTTTGCTGCTATATTGCCTTTACTTTCTGTTGGACGAAATCCTGAAAGTGATACTATTACATCGGGTTCAAAGCCATATCTTAACATTTGGGCTTTGGTTCAAATGGATGCAATTTATGATTTAAAACAAATGGATCCCGATTGGATTGGTGGCTTTAGGCCATCGAAGATTCCCATTTACTCTACTGATCCGGGTTGGGGAACCTACGGTCACCTCTATTTTAGCGTTCGTCCGTCAACATTTAAGTTTGAAGGGGTGCTACCCACTCATTACAAATGGGGGCCATTGAGGTTGCGATTTGAGTTTGACCTTTTTGGACTTGGGGTTCATGCGGGTGAAACAACTTTGCGTTTTAGGCAGGCTTATGGTGATTGGGGGCCGTTTAGAATAGGAAAAGATTGGTCAACTTTTGTTGATCTTGAAGCATTCCCTAATATTTATGATTGGTGGGGTCCTTCAGGGATGGCTCTTCTACCAACAGAAGTATTTCGTTATACCTGGAAAGTATCGAAGCAGCATAAAATGGAATTTGCGTTTGAAATACCCGGGTCGGAGGTGGATCCCGGGCAACTGAGGCAAATTGATCCAAATTTGATAAATATTAGGACTAAGGAGATGTTTCCCGACTTTATTTCGCGATATACTTACCGTGGAAAGGGTGGCTATTTAAAGGCTGCTGTTATGTTGCGTCAGTTATCATATGAAATTGTTAGTGTTACGTATAATAAAATAAATCAGAAAACTAAATTTGGGTGGGCTGTAAATCTTACTTCCGGAATTGATACTTTTAAACAGACAGGGGCGTTTCGGTTACAGGCAGTTTTTGGACAGGGTTATGCCGGTTATAATAATGATGGTGGGGTTGAGATAACACCTGATGAAAAATTTCGTGCCACTGTACCATGGCAATTTGGTTTTACCGCTTTTTATGATCAGCGTTTTGGTAAACGT
>Ga0256831_1001178_pt1 | contig 13793 bp, 8 predicted proteins | sample 132544metaG_FD_189087 | JGI IMG/M metagenome (GOLD analysis project Ga0256831, IMG submission 189087) | Hydrothermal vent microbial communities from Lau Basin, Pacific Ocean - 132-544 | ecosystem: Environmental > Aquatic > Marine > Hydrothermal vents | place: Pacific Ocean: Lau Basin | collected...
GAATAAACCTGTTTTAAGGATAGCTGACCATGAATATCTTTACTGTGTAAAACAAAACCATCCGCATAAAGATTTTGAGATGCGAAAAGCAAAAACAATATTAGCAAAAATAGTTTTTTCATAAATGATATATCCCTTATAAATAGCGTACACATTTTATTTGCCGCCAGAACATCACTTAAACCTAAATAAATCAGTTGAACCTACTACGATTTAACTTATTTTTTTAGGTTAAACCGGCGGTGGTGCCAGAACTTCCCGCTGTCCGTTTGACTGTACCGGACTGACCACACCGGCCGCCTCCATATCTTCCACCATTCGGGCCGCCCGATTATAGCCGACTTTCAGGCGGCGTTGTAAACCGGAAATAGAGGCTCTGCGGGTTTCTGTTACTATAGCCACCGCCTGATCATAAAGCGGATCAGATTCATTCTGGTTGTCTTTATCGCCAGGGATCAGACCGGCCGTTGACACACCCTCTCCGGTTAGAATTTCATCAATATAATCGGCTTTGCCCCGACTCTTTAAATCATCCACCACGGCATGAACTTCATTGTCTGACACAAAGGCACCGTGTACCCGCAGGGGATAGCCCTGTCCGGGCGGCAGAAACAGCATATCACCATGACCCAGCAGGTTTTCCGCACCCATTTGATCCAGAATAGTTCTGGAATCAATTTTTGAGGAGACCTGAAAAGCAATCCGGGTGGGCACATTAGCCTTAATCAGGCCGGTAATAACATCCACCGAAGGTCTTTGTGTAGCAATAATAAGGTGCAGACCGGCAGCACGGGCTTTCTGAGCCAGCCGGGCAATCAGTTCTTCTACTTTCTTGCCCACAATCATCATCATATCGGCAAATTCATCAATAACAATGACAATAAAAGGTAAGGGTTCCAGCTCCGGTGCCGGTTCTTCCGGTCTTAATGGACTGGGCTCAAACAGGGGATCGAGGATAGGCTCTCCGGCATCAATAGCCGCTTCTATTTTTTTATTAAAACCGGCCAGGTTTCTGACCCCCATGGCTGCCATTAACTTATACCGCCGTTCCATTTCCGCCACACACCAGCGCAGAGCATTGGCGGCTTCCTTCATATCCGTAACCACTGGTGCCAGAAGATGAGGGATATCTTCATAAATAGATAATTCCAGCATTTTTGGATCCACCATAATCAGGCGCAGCTGATCCGGCGAAAGCTGGAACAGCATACTGAGGATCATAGAATTGACTCCTACGGACTTACCTGAACCGGTGGTACCCGCTACCAGTAAGTGCGGCATTTTAGCCAGATCGGCCACAATGGGATGACCGGAAATGTCATGCCCCAGTCCCAGAGGAATTTTGGCATTACTGTCTGCAAATTCTCTGGAGCCGAGAATTTCACTGAAATAGACAATTTCCCGGTGTTCATTGGGTATTTCAATACCCACGGTGGATTTTCCGGCAATGACCTCCACCACACGAATACTGACTACCAGCATGGAACGGGCCAGGTCTTTGGATAAATTAGTGATCTGACTGACCTTAATACCCGGTGCCAGCTGAATTTCAAAACGGGTAATCACCGGCCCCTGGCTGACTGAAACCACCTGTACATTCAGATTAAAATCAGCCAGTTTATCCTCAATCAGGCGTGATGTATGTTCCAGTTGTTCCGGAGATGTCACATGCTTTGACGGCTGAGCCTTATCCAGCAGAGATAAGGACGGCAGACAATCTATAGCATCATGTTCAAATAATTCCGGCTGTTTGTCTTTATTAACCCGTTTACTGGGTTTGTTTGCCTCAAAACGGGGTTCAATTTTAATGGCTTTTTGTGCCTTAAGGGCTGCTTTCTCTGCCTCCCTTTTAGCCCTAAGCGCCTGTTTTTCAATCTGTTTCTGTTGTTTAAGCTTCTGCTTTTCCTCCAGTTTCAGCTGGGATTTAAGCCTGGACTGTTCTGTTTTGTCAGCTTTTAAGGCCTTCTTCTTTGCACGATAAGCACGCCATTTGTCAATACTACGCTGATAACCGTTAAGTACAAACGCACCAATATCATCCATTAAGGACAGCCATGACAGACCGGTAAACAGAGTAATACCTATTAAAAACAGGGTTAATAATATGAGCGTTGTGCCGACAAAACTGAACCATTGCTGAAGTTGTTCGGCAATAACACTTCCCAGTATGCCGCCGGCATAATAAGGCAATTCCACCGCAGGATGCAGAAAATGCATACTGGAAATGGCTGTTCCGGCACAGATAGTCAGGATAAAACCTATGCTACGCAGACTGAAATACCAGCCATGAAAAACCTCCTGTTCGTTTCTGCCCCGATAGACCAGCCAGCCGCTATAAAGGATCATCAGTGGAAACAGGTATCCCAGATAGCCGAACAGATTCAGTAAAGCGTCAGCAAACCATGCACCAAATATACCACCCATATTGTGCAGTTTACCCGGATCAATTTTTTCAGAAATACTGTGTGACCAGCCAGGATCGGCAGGAGAATAGGTAAACAGAGAAATAAACAGATACAGACTGATTGCGATAAAAAGGAAAAAAATACTCTCCTTAATACCCCGAATCACATTGGCAGATAATGGTTTTCTGGTTGCAGCAGAGGCCATTCTGGTTTTTGCTTTTTTCTTTATGCCAGCTTTCTTTTTTACCGGTTGCGCCAAAATGTGTTAACTCGTTAAGGTTGCTGCTTTTACTCGTGAAATATTTACTAAATATTTGTTAAAGCTGAAATAAAAAGAATGGTAAAATTATGATTATTTTTAATGTGCGCCTATTTTAAAGCAGGATGGATGATTTCTCCAGCATCAATATTAACACCTTTGTGCAATGCCTCAGATAAATTATCCGGAGCATCAGCCAGCTGCAGCAACCAGGGTATCAGACTGGCTGATAAAGACTGTGATGCGGTTCGAGGAACAGTACCGGGCATATTGGTCACTCCGAAATGAGTGACACCGTGTTTAACAAATGTAGGTTCTTCATAGGTGGTTGGATGCGTTGTTTCAATACAACCGCCCTGGTCGACTGAAATATCAATAATGACGCTGCCCTTCTGCATCCCGGCAACACCCTGCTCACTGACCAGGTGTGGGGTTTTCTGCCCTACCAGCAATACGGCACCAATCAATAAATCGGCATTCTGAATATGCTCTGCTATGGCAGATGGATACGGATATAAGGCCGTAACATTATGCCCCAGGGCACGCATTCTGGCCATTTTGTCCCGATTACGATCAAATACAACCACTTCAGCCCCAAGGCCGGCAGCCAGATGGGCCGCATTACCTCCGGCCGTACCGCCACCCAGAATCACTACCTTACCCCTGGGAGCTGCAGGTACACCACCCAGCAGAATCCCTTTACCGCCCATAGAGGAATGCAGCAGATGGGTACCAATCTGTACTGCCAGACGACCGGCAATATCACTCATGGGAGCCAGCAGGGGTAACTGCCCACTGGCAGTCTGTACGGTTTCAAATCCAATAGCTTTTAAGCCGATATCACACAGTCGCTGTGTCAGCTCCGGCAGAGCTGCCAGGTGCAGATAGGAAAACAGCAGATGGTCAGCTCTTAAAAGAGATAATTCAGGCCCAACCGGTTCTTTCACCTTAACAATGAGCTCGCCCTTCTTATAAATTGCTTCAGCATCAGGAAGTATCTGTGCCCCCTGTAACTCATACTGTGCATTGCTGTAACCGCTTAACAGACCGGCTCCGGCCTGTATAAATACCTCATGACCATGACTAATCAGCTGGGCAACAGCATCGGGCACCAGTGCCACCCGCCCTTCTCTGGGTTTAATTTCTGTTGGTACTGCAATTTTCATATTATTCTCACAAAAACAGATTGAAACAATTAAGCATAATATAGAACACCCTGTAGACAGCCACAGTCAGTTACACTACATAGTTATCAAACAGGTAAATATTTAACACTTGGAATCAATTTAAAAGTCCCCATACTTGCTGTATATTACTGTATATGATTTTTCCTATTTTTCCACTACTTTTTTTTCAACTGGAGTTCATTATATGAGCGATGTTAAACACTGCAAACTTTTAATTCTCGGTTCCGGCCCTGCCGGTTATACGGCTGCCGTTTATGCGGCCAGGGCAAATCTTAATCCGGTACTGGTGACGGGTATGGAACAGGGCGGACAGCTAATGACCACTACCGAAGTGGATAACTGGCCGGGTGATCCTGAAGGTCTTATGGGTCCGGATCTGATGGAAAGAATGCGTAAGCATGCGGAACGTTTTAACACTGAAATTATATTTGACTATATTAATGAAGTGGATCTGCAGACCCGTCCCTTCAGGCTCAAGGGTGATTCCAGCAGCTATACCTGCGATGCTCTTATTATTGCCACTGGTGCTTCCGCCCGCTACCTGGGTCTGGAATCAGAAGAAGCCTTCAAGGGCCGAGGCGTTTCCGGCTGTGCCACCTGTGACGGATTCTTCTATAAAAATCAGAAAGTTATCGTTGTCGGCGGTGGAAATACTGCGGTTGAAGAAGCCTTATACCTGTCCAATATTGCATCAGAAGTTACCATTGTCCACCGTCGTGATAAATTCAGTTCAGAAAAAATCCTGGCAGACAAACTGATAGAGAAATCAAAAACCGGCAATATCAATATTGTGTGGAATGCCCAGATAGATGAAATTCTTGGTGATGATGCCGGTGTAACCGGTGCCCGCATTAAAAGCACTGTGGATGGTTCCACTAAGGAAATTGAAGCCATGGGGGTATTTATTGCCATTGGTCACAAGCCCAATACCGCCATGTTTGAAGGCCAGCTTGAAATGGATCACGGTTATCTTAAAACCCAGAAAGGTTCTGAAGGCAATGCCACCATGACCAGTATTGAAGGCGTGTTTGCTGCGGGAGATGTGGCTGATCATGTTTATCGTCAGGCGATTACTTCTGCAGGAACCGGCTGTATGGCAGCTCTGGATGCTGAGCGTTATCTGGATAAGGACGAGTAGTTTTCCTGTTTTCCTCCTTCATAGTTCAGAGGGAGGAAACGACTCAATATTCCAGATTACATTATGTAAATTGCTTATCTGTCCTGTCTGTTACATAATAAGATTTTATTTATGGTCTTATGTTAAAAACTACTTCTATGACACAAAATATGGCAAAACCTCATTTATTCCCTCGTTTCACTAAAAAAACCATCAATACAGCTCTGTCCTCTATGCTTATAGCAGGCAGCAGCTTTTTTGCCTGTACTTCAGCACAGGCCGAAAATTTACTGGAAGTATATGGAATGGCTTTTCAGAGTGATCCGGTTCTGAAACAGATTATTGCTCAGAGACAATCTGTAGGTGAAGGTTCGGTTCAGGCTTTTGCAAGATTCCTGCCTTTAGTCGGACTGAGTGCAGATACCCAGCATATTGATACCGATTATGCTGGCAGTCCTTCTTTCAGCTACAATAAACATGGCTACAGTGTTAATTTAAACCAGAGTATTTTTGACAATCAGAATTATGTCAATTACCGAATTTCCAATTTGCAAATCAGTAAAGCTGATGCTCAGTTAAGTGCAGCTCAACAGGATTTAATTATCCGTACTGCAGATGCCTATTTTGCAGTGCTTTCTGCGGTAGATACCCTGGAATTTGCCAAAGCACAGAGAAAAGCCATTGGTCGGCAATTAGAACAGGCCAAACGGCGTTATGAAGTTGGTATTATTGCCATAACCGACGTGCATGAAGCACAGGCCGGCTATGACAATGCCCATGCCCAGGTTATTGCAGCAGAGAACTCACTTCAGGTTGCTAAAGAAACCCTGAGAGAATTAACCGGTCAATATATAGAGCATGTGTCTCCATTGGCTGATAAAATCCCTCTGGATCCCCCTAATCCCGCTAAAATTCAGCACTGGGTTGACCAGGCTCTGACAGGCAACTATACCCTGCTTGCTGCTAAGGAAGATACTGAAGTACAGCGGGAAAATATTAATTTAAAACGTTCAGGTCATTATCCCACTTTGGGTTTAACCGCTTCCTATGGCTATAATAAAAACAATAACCCTGTTTTTAATTTCGCTCCACAAACTCATGACAAAGTTATCGGTGTTAACCTTTCTATACCTATTTACGAAGGCAATGCGGTTACCTCGCGAACGCGTCAGGCACAATATGATTTTCAGCGCAGCCAGGATTACTATAATGAAATCCGTAATGCCACAGAAAAAAATACCCGTAGCAGTTATCTGAATGTAATCTCCGAAGTCAGTCGTGTGGAAGCATTAAAACAGGCGGTTATTTCCAGTGAAAGCGCATTGAAAGCGACTGAAGCCGGTTTTGAAGTGGGCACCCGGACCATTGTGGACGTTCTGAATGTTCAGCGCGATCTCTATCGTGCCAAACAGGATCATTCCATTGCCCGTTATACCTATATTCTTAATGTACTGAGGCTTAAACAGGCATCCGGTGATCTGGCCCGGGCCGATCTGGAAACGGTTAACGGCTGGCTGGAAAAGTAAATTTGTAACCATTACAAATGAGTTACCGGAATTATAGTTTATCCCATAAATTATCAAAACGTGCCGTCCTGGCTTTCCGGGACGGCGTCTGTACTGCTGAATCAGCTCTGTCAAACAGGTACAGATTATAATCCAGTACCTCATCCACTTTCTGACTGAGTTTAATATTTATCTCTCCCGTCTTATGGATTAATTTAATATCCTGGCTGCCGGAACCGGCAAAACGTTCAATAAAGGCATGAGTAAACAAAACCGGTTTAAAATGCTGTGCCTTCCCGCCAGGAAACACAAAACTGTCCAGTATCCGGGTATGCAGCAAGTTAGTATTTACTGCAGCATCCTGATGATGAGTAATAACCACCTGAACTGATTCTGCCATGGCGCTTAAATGCTCAATACCCAGCTCAATTTCCTGCTGCCTGTTTTCTCTGATCCAGCGTAAATAACCGACATGAACGGCACCATCCCGGTGCTTAATCGCCATTACCTCGTTAATTCTTGGCTGCAGTTGTTGAGTGTTTTCACTGGAAAGTTTAACCCTGCAACCCCCTTTGGACTCATCCAGTAAAAAAGCATGAAAAATGGGAAGAGCCGGTTCTGCATGGGAATTTTCGTCAATAGGTGAATGTGATTTATACAACTCATGTATTTCTGATTCCAGGTTAACAGTACCCAGAAAATGAGAAATATTACTGACACCGGGCACCATATCAACCGGTTCGATTAAAGACTGTCTTTCATCCTCTCGCTGTTTTTGAGTGGACCATACCTGTATCAGTCTTTTTCTAAAATATTCGGAAACATTTTCGATATTCTTTTGTCTGCGTAAAAAATCAACCAGGTGATTTAATTTAATTCCCCATAACTGGCTGCTGGCAAACTCATCTGTCTGCATGGATAATTGTAAGCGGTTAAAAGGAGGTGTATCGCTATAAGGTTTTATCAGAAACTGACAGTCACTATCACCTTTATCAGGAATAAGCAGTTCAGTATAATGTGACCAGTTATTCAGCCTGTTCCATAACAGGGTCATTTCTGTAATGGAAAGATGGTAAGGATTAGCAAGGGAAAAAAGCAGAATTTTTTTATACAGGTTATCAATGGATTTAATGGTTTCAGGCAGATGTTTAATAGCCGTTTTTGCAAAATGGCGTTTTACAGCAAAGTAATAAATCTGATGAATATCCAGCCATTCATCAGTATGATGATCGGCATAAAGTATATAGTTATAGAACAGTTTCTGGTTAAGGTAGAACAGCGCATGGTAGGTAGCCTGAAGCAGAATATTACGTTTTAAAATAGCATTAACAAAACCGACATCAGACAGTTCATCAATAATAATCTTATAGCCGGTAGCCATTTCATTTAAAAAGGCATTAACCAGTTCCGTCAGACGGTTTTTTTCCTCTGTCAGAGGCAAACCGTGACCAACACATTTTCTGGATAATTTCTGTACCAGCTTAAGAATTTGAGGATGCAATAGTTCAAGCAGAACCAGGCGTTTCTGAACTGGAATAATTAAACCATTAACTTCAACCAGCAGTGAATAATACAGGCGTGACTGCTCTCCCATCGGCAACTGGGAAGTACGTTCAACCCACTGTCCTATATCCTTTATTGAAGTGTATAAACAGTGTCCATCCGGCTTTTTTCGTTCTGGTAGCTGTAACCAGAGTAAGGTTTCTTTCATTGTGGACATCCTTTTTCACTGAAACATAATAATGGCTGCCTGCCAGGTACTGAACTCAGTTATTAGCCAATCCATTTTCTGGCATTTCTGAACATTCTCATCCAGGGGGCATCCTCTCCCGTATGGCTATTGAGCCAGGTATTCTGTACCGAACGAAATATCCGTTCCGGATGCGGCATCATAATTGTAAAACGCCCGTCTTCACTGCACAGACCCGTCAGCCCCATAGGTGAACCATTGGGATTGTAGGGATAGTTTTCAGCGGGCAGGCCTTCGTTAGTCACATAACGCAAGGTAACAAGTTTTCTGTCAAAAGCCTGCTGTGCTGAACCACCAAGCTGAAACTCTGCCCTGCCCTCACCGTGTGCAACAGCAATGGGCATTCTGGAACCCTGCATGTCCGCAAAAAACAGTGAGGGTGAATTCAATACTTCCACCATGACTGTCCGGGCTTCAAACTGCTCAGATTCATTTTTAACAAAATGAGGCCAGTGTGCTGTTCCGGGGATCAGTTCATGTAAATTAGACATCATCTGACAGCCATTGCAGACCCCCAGACCAAAGGTATCATCACGATTAAAAAAGGTTTCAAACTGTTCCCTGGCCTTAGGATTAAATAAAATGGACTTCGCCCAGCCTTCCCCGGCACCCAGTACATCACCATAGGAAAAACCACCGCAGGCCACAATACCTTTAAAGGCATCCAGAGACAGACCGCCTTCAATAATATCTGACATATGCACATCACGGGTAGAAAATCCTGCTTTCTGAAAAGCCGCCGCCATTTCCACATGACCATTAACCCCCTGCTCGCGCAGGATAGCCATAGGCGGCTTGACACCTTTATTAATATAAGGCGCACTGATGTCTTCATTAACGTCATAACCCACTTCAAAATGCAGACCGGGATCGCCCAGTAAGTCAATAGCATGGTATTCCTGCTCTGCACATTTAGGATTATCTCTGAGACTCTGCATACGCCAGGTGGTTTCTGACCAGGCTTTATGAAAATGGGTACGGGTATTGCTTAACACCATTGAATGATCAAAGGTAAATTCAATCTCATCTGTGACCGTCGGTATAGCAATAACATGAGACATACTGCCCATGCCCATATCTTCGATATAATTAAATACCGCTTCATGATCAGCCTTTCGGATCTGAATGACAGCACCTAATTCTTCATTAAACAGAGCTGCAGTAATATCTTCTTTATCCACACAGATACTCTGCATGTCCACATTTAAACCGCAATGTCCGGCAAAAGCCATTTCCAGCAGGGTGGTAAACAAACCGCCGTCAGAGCGATCATGATAAGCCAGCAGCTTATCATTGAGATTCAGTTCCTGAATTAATGTAAAAAAAGCTTTAAAGGTTTCCGTATCATCCAGATCCGGAGCCACATCACCAATCTGCCCATAAACCTGTGCCAGGGCAGAACCGCCCATACGATTGCGTCCCCGCCCCAGATCAATCAGAATTAATTCAGTTTCACCCTGATCCATGATTAATTGCGGTGTCAGTGTCTGGCGCACATCCTGTACCCGGGCAAAAGCCGAGATGATCAGTGATAAGGGAGCCGTAACCGACTTATCTTCACCTTTGTCATTCCAGACCGATTTCATGGACATGGAATCCTTACCCACGGGGATAGTAATGCCCAGTTCTGGACAGATTTCCATGCCTACTGTTTTAACCGCATCATAAAGTCCGGCATCCTCACCTGGATGGCCGGCCGGTGCCATCCAGTTGGCTGAAAATACAATATCCGATAAGCTGTTAATGCGTGCTGCTGCAATATTGGTAAGTGCTTCCCCAATAGCCATGCGGGCAGAACTGGCATGATCCACCAGCGCAACAGGCGTACGTTCACCAATGGACATGGCTTCACCGCTGACTTCATTAAAGCCGCTGCAGGTCACTGCCACATCGGCAACCGGGATCTGCCAGGGACCGACCATCTGTTCCTGCGTCACCAGCCCTGTAACCGAGCGGTCGCCAATGGTGATTAAAAAGGTTTTGTCCGCCACACCGGGCAGGTGCAGGATACGATCAGCCGCTTCTTCCAGATTGATTCTGGAACTGTCAAATTTATCCTGCTTAACCTGGATATGTTTGACATCTCTTGACATCTTTGGCGGTTTGCCCAGTAAAACTTCCAGCGGCATATCAATGGGGGTATTTCCAAAATGGCTGTCATTAAGGATTAAACGCTGTTCTCTGGTTGCCTGGCCAATAATGGCATAAGGTGCCCGCTCCCGCTGGCAGATCTGTTCAAACTGCTCGATATGTTCCGGGGCCACTGCAATAACATAGCGTTCCTGGGATTCATTACACCAGATCTCCATGGGCGACATACCCTGTTCATCATTGGGTACTTTACGCAGTTCAAAAACCGCCCCCCTGCCGGCATCATTCACCAGTTCAGGCAGCGCATTGGAAATACCACCGGCGCCCACATCATGAATAGAAAGGACAGGATTGGACTTGCCCATCTGCCAGCAGTGGTCAATAACTTCCTGACAGCGGCGTTCCATTTCGGGATTACCCCGCTGTACTGAGGCAAAGTCCAGATTTTCACAACTGCTGCCGGAATTCATGGAAGATGCCGCACCACCGCCCAGACCAATTAACATAGCCGGACCGCCCAGCACGACAATTTTTGCACCTTCAGGAATATCACCTTTCTGTACATGCTCAGCCTTGATATTACCGACACCGCCGGCCAGCATAATGGGCTTATGATAGCCCCGAATTTCTGTTCCGTCTGCCGTTTTAGCCTGTTCTTCAAAGGTTCTGAAATAACCGCAGATATTAGGCCGGCCAAACTCATTATTAAAGGCCGCAGCTCCAAGGGGGGCTTCCAGCATAATATCCAGGGCTGAAACAATGCGATCTGGTTTGCCGTAATCTTTTTCCCAGGGCTGCAGCGCATGTTTAATTTTTAGATTGGATACCGAATATCCACTCAGACCAGCCTTGGGTTTTGAGCCCTGCCCGGTGGCACCTTCATCACGGATTTCCCCGCCGGAACCGGTGGCCGCACCAGGCCAGGGTGAAATAGCAGTAGGATGATTATGAGTTTCCACCTTCATCAGGATATGGCTGTCTTCCTGGTGAAACTCGTATTCAGAGGTATCACTGCTGGGATAAAATCGCTGGATATTAAAACCCTCAATAACCGCACAGTTATCACTATAGGCAGACAAAATACCCTCTGAATGCAGTTGATAGGTATTGCGGATCATGCTGAACAGGGATTTATCCTGTTTTTTACCGTCTATGGTCCAGTCAGCATTAAAGATTTTATGACGGCAGTGTTCTGAGTTGGCCTGAGCAAACATCATTAATTCGACATCAGTTGGGTTTCTTCCCATGCGGGTAAAATTTTCCACCAGGTAATCAATTTCATCATCCGCCAGTGCCAGCCCAAGTTCAGAGTTAGCCTTTTCCAGAGCGGTGCGGCCCTGTTCCAGAATATGTACATAGCTTAGCGGTGCCGGATGGTGATGTTCAAACAAAGCACTGGCTTCTTCAAGCTGATAAAGACAGATTTCTGTCATCCTGTCATGCAGGGCATCAGAAAGTTCTGTTTTCTGCTGTTTACTAACATTAACACCATGGGACAGTTCAAGAGTATATAGAATGCCCCGTTCTATGCGCTCTATATTCTGTAAACCGCAGTTATGGGCAATATCGGTTGCCTTACTGGCCCAGGGAGAGATGGTGCCGATTCGAGGTATAGCCAGAATTTCCAGGCCGCTGATATTAATGTCATCTGTATGAGCACCGTACATCAGGATACGTTCCAGTATGGTCTGCTGTTCTGGTGTTAAATCATCGGATGTATCAACAAAATGCATATACTGAGATGAAATATTATGGATACCGGGAACAATTACGCGCAGCCTGTGTAGCAGTTTTTCTATTCGAAACGGGGATAAGGCAGCTTTGCCACGCATAATCAACATTTAGTTATCTCTCTTGAAGGGGGTTAAAGTACAGGGACATTCTAGCAAAATATCACTCTATTAAGAATATACTTACCCGCTTTTTAGATAAAAATGTGAATGACATAAGCAACTATTCATTAGCCATAAAAAAAAGTAGAATAATAGCCTGACTCACTTTGTAAGTAATAATTCCATGTCACATAAAGAGACACAGAAAAAGCCATCCAGTTCGCCGGTATCTGAACAACTGCCCCCGGCATCCGTTTTACGTCTGCTGGGTGCCTGGCTGTATGATTTTATGCTGCTCTGTGCTTTCTGGCTGCTGGCCGTTATTGTTTATATTATACCGGCTCAGATGTTTGTCCATGTAGATTCCAGCAATATTCAGAACCTCAGCACCACCCAGTTCAGCGGCCCGTTTTTTTACAGTTATCTGTTTATTATGACCTGGTTTTTCTTTGCCTGGTTCTGGAGGCACGGCGGACAGACTCTGGGTCTACGCACCTGGTCACTGCGTCTGATCAGCGATCTGGAGCACGGTATTAGCTGGACGCAGACCCTGCTGCGTTTTTTTGCGGGCGGCTTTCCCTGGATTGTCAGTCTGTTTTTATACGCAAAACTATCCCATGGAGCACTGGAAAACTCCCCATGGGTATATGCGGTTTTTCTGATTGGTTTTCTGGGTCTGTTCTGGAAACTGGTGGATAAGCAGAAACGCAGTATTCAGGATATTTTTTCTGATTCCCATATTGTGGTAGTACCCAGAGTTAAAAAAAGATGAATGCTCAGGAATCTCTGGTACAAAACTGGACAATTGATTCACAGTGTTTTTCAAATCCTTCAAATGAATGATTACCACCCCGCTCTATTATTAATTCAGTATCTGCATACTTCTGTTCTGCAAGCCGATAATCCAGTACTTCATCACCGGTCTGTAATAACACCATAAACAGCTCCGGCTCACTGATTTTATCAACCAGCCGTTGTTTCAACTGCTCAATATGTTCTGTGGTTAGCTCATACTCACGACCGGTATAGTAATTGGTGGTTTTACCCAGAAAATCGTTAAGCAGAATATGAGGATTCACGGCCGGATTAACCAGAACTGCCTTCAAATAGTATTTTTGCGCCAGAAAAGTGGCATAAATGCCGCCCAGAGAGCTGCCTATAAGGGCCATATCGGGCATCTTACTTTCGATGATTGATATTAACTGGGTAATGGCTTCAGAAGGATAATCAGATAATTCAGGGCAGACAAAATCATGTTCAGGATGTCTGTCTGCCAGGAACTTCTGAAACGCCTGAGCTTTAAAAGATGCAGGTGAACTATTAAAACCGTGAATATATAAAAAAAGCATAGAACTGTTTAAAATTTTTATTTTTTAAAACTTATACTTTGCTTTTAACTCCCGAAACTTTTCCTCGGCCTCTTTTTTCTCACTGGAGGACAGTTCTGCGCCTAATTGTTTTAAGGAATCCGCTGCCGGGGCATAACCGTTATCCGCTGAAATTTTAAGCCAGGCATAGGCACTAACCAGATCGGCAGGTCCACCCTGCCCATTGGCCACCATAATACCCAGGTTATACTGAGCCTGTGCAAAATTCTGTTCTGCTGCCTTACGCATCCACTTCTGGGCTTTGGCTGTATCAGCCATC
>Ga0256831_1001179_pt1 | contig 13791 bp, 9 predicted proteins | sample 132544metaG_FD_189087 | JGI IMG/M metagenome (GOLD analysis project Ga0256831, IMG submission 189087) | Hydrothermal vent microbial communities from Lau Basin, Pacific Ocean - 132-544 | ecosystem: Environmental > Aquatic > Marine > Hydrothermal vents | place: Pacific Ocean: Lau Basin | collected...
TACCTTAAGCACATATCAATCAATGAAATAAAATACCCAAAACATCATTTTAAAATATTTACTGAGAATACGTATCTTTGTAAGAATTTTTTTATATGAAACCGGCATGATAAAAATAATTATTAAATACAAAGAAAAAGATTATTTGAATCATCAAAACTTACATTTGATATCGATGTTAAAATAAAAATTTTAAACAGATGAAACAATATATTAGATATTTAGAAAATTTTGTAACTGAAAACAGGAAACAAGTATTTAAAAGAATCTTATCTAACAGAACCCGGCATTTCACATTGGCTTTGGAAGATTTATATCAAATGCATAATGTTAGTGCTGTCATTCGCAGTGCAGATATTTTCGGTTTTCAAGATGTTCATATTATTCAAAAAAAATACCAACCAAAACTCTCACATGCCATTGCCAAAGGTGCCGAAAAATGGCTGACGATTCACCGTTACACCCAAACACTAGATGCTATAAAGCAGCTCAAAAGCAAAGGTTATCAAATTGTTGCTACAACGCCACATACACATGATGTGTCCTTGCCTGAGTTTGATATAACGACACCTTCCGCCTTTTTCTTTGGGGTTGAAAAAGAAGGACTTTCCACACAAGTAATGGAACAAGCCGATGTTTTTTTAAAAATTCCGATGTACGGTTTTACCGAAAGTTTTAATATCAGTGTAGCCGCTGCCATAATTATGCATAGTGTAAGCGAAAAATTGCGGCAATCTGAAGTAGATTGGCAACTTTCTGCAGATGAGCAAGAAAAACTATATCTTCAATGGCTTGAAAAAAGCATAAAAAGTATTGATTTGATTAAAAAACAATATTTTGCCCAACATAAGTCTCAAATGTAAAACAATAAAAAAATAACTTCAACAGTTATATTATCCCCTAATCTTTTGTTTAAAAATTTAATCGGCATTTGGCAAAAAATATTGATTTTGAAATACCGGCTTTGTATTTATATCGTTTTTTTTAGTGCCTTTACTTTTGGACAACAAAAGCCGGATAATTTGTTGCGTCAAAAGAAAATTAAACTAACGCAAAAGCAAATTAAAATTGACACTTTCAGCATACAGCCCTTTTTCTTAGAAATGCGAACCTTAGAGGGTAAAAAAATACCACCTGAAATCTATCATGTCGATTTTGTGAAGGCAATTTTGTTTTTGGATGATTATAAAGCCTTAAAAAACAAAGAAGTTTGGATTTATTATTTAGCATATCCTGATTTTTTGCATCAAACTTACCAAAAATATAGTCTGACAAAAATCCGTGAAGATAGCCTGAAAACCATTTCAATTATTCAAGCTAAACCCCAAATTATGAAAGTCAAACCTTTTGATGGACTGAAAACGCAAGGAAAAATAACCCGGGAATTTAATACCGGTAACCGGCAAAATGTCGTCATGCAATCGGGTTTAGATTTAAAAATATCGGGCAATTTGTCACCAAAACTCAAAATAAATGCTGTTTTATCGGATGATAATCTACCACAAGCCTATGCCGGCATCTCACAATCGTACAAAGAATTTAACCAAATTTACTTGCAATTATCAGCCCCAAAATGGCAAGCGACAGGAGGTGATTTGTTTCTTGATGAACAGCCCGGTTATTTTCTCAAATTTACCCGGAAAACACAAGGTTTATCCATCAGCTTTAAAAGCAATAAAAACAATACACAACTTCAAGGTGGGGTTGTAAATGGTCAATATGGCATCAATAGATTTACAGGCATTGATGGCAATCAAGGACCTTATGTACTTAAAGGTAATAAAGGTGAAAATTACATTTTTATCATTCCCAAAAGCGAAAAAATTTATATAAACGGCCGTTTGTTAAAACGAAATAAAGATTATTTGTTAAATTATGAAACTGCAGAATTACATTTCCAACCTGATTTTCCTATTACAAGCAACCAGCGTATCACTGTCACTTTTAATTATGCCAACCAGCATTATGTACGCTATACCAATTACAATTGTTTTGAACAAAAAAATAACCGGTTTTTATGGTCTGTTTATACGTTTTTAGAAACTGATGCCAAAAATCAGACCTTATTATATGACTTGACGGCTCAAGAAAAAGAAGTTTTAAAAAATGCCGGTGATAAAGTGAATGATTTATGGATTACCGCAGCCAAACCAAGCCTCTACGACCCCCATAAAATTTTATATCGAAAAAAAAATAATGGCACGGTAACCTATTTTGAATATGCCGACCAAGATTTGCCCGATTTGTACGAAGTCCGTTTTACCTATGTAGGACACAAACGCGGAAGTTACAAAATTGAAAAGATAACAGCCATAGGCAAAATATACAAATTTGTAGGTGAAAACCAAGGGGAATATCTGCCGGCCATTCGGTTGACACCGCCTGAAAAAAGGCAATATGCCGGTTTTAAAATTAAAGCCAAGCCGACGACCAAAACCAATTGGGTATTTGATGGCCTTCTTAACTATACTGATCAAAATCTTTTTTCACAGAAAGACGACCATGATAATTTGGGTGGGGCCTTGCATTTTGAAATAGTACAATCTATTTGGCAACAAAAAAATAATTCCCTTTCATTAAAAGCAAAATATAACTTTACCCATACTAATTTCATTGCCTTAGACCCCTATTATAATATTGAATTTAATCGCGATTGGCAAATAGATAGTTTATACGGACAGCAGCATTTTGTAGATCTGAATTTGACTTACATACATCAAAAAAACACCATACAATTTGGCAGCCGTTACTTGTCCTTGCGACAAAATTTAAATGCACAGCAAATTTACTATAATGCTAATTGGCAAAGAAAAAACTGGACATATCAGAGCAAATTACATTATACCAGCCGGCGCAATCTTTCAAAGCTACAAGCCTTATATACCCAGCATAATTGGATTTACTTTTTACCCAAAACCAAATTTGAGGTAAATGGCAATCTTGATTTTAGAAACCAAAAAAAAGGGCAAGTTTATGATAGTTTAAATTATCGTTATACCTCCGCCGGTCTAAGTTGGCAAAAGCGGGACAGTCTCACTTGGAATTGGCAAATTTTATATCAGTATGAAAAAAATGACAGTATCAAAAATGACCGATGGCAAAATACAGAGCAAACAAATAATTTCGGTGTTAAAATAGGTCATCATGGCAAAAAACATCAAGTAAAATTGTTTATACGTTACCGTTTAAAGCACTTGACAAAAAATCAACCTGATCAAAAATTTCTTAATTTAAAGTTTGTGTGGCAACAAACTTACCTGCAGCAATTATTTAAAACGAATGTTCAACTTGAAAGTTTTAATGGCAATACCTTGCGGGATGAAATAATTTTTGTCGAAACGCCGGCCGGTCAAGGTCGTTATCTTTGGAATGACTACAATGGCAATGGATTGAAAGAAATCAATGAATTTGAAGTTGCTCCTTATTCCGATCAAGCCAATTATATTCGTGTGATTTTACCCGGTAAAAAATATTTGCCGACGCTGAATAATAGCTACCAAATTCGACTTATTTTTAATCCGGCTGTATGGCAAAACCGTAAGCTATGGCAGCACTTATACGGACAAATCAAATTCATGAACAGACATCAATCTATCAAAACAAATAATTTTTCAGCCCTTATTTGGCAACCCGAAAATATTTTGACCCAACAACTGCTTCATCAACAAGATTGGTATTGGAACCGTGGCAAGAAAAGGTATCAACTACATTTTCTCTATCGTTTTCATCAGCAAAAACAACTGTTATCCATTGGTATTCAATCTCATCAAAGTAAAATGTATCAGCTAATTTTTAAACACTATTTAAAAAAACAATGGCAATGGCAACAACAATTTTGGCAATTTTTTGAAAGTAATTTTGCCGAAAATTATCATCTAAAAAATTTTGATTTGAAAAATACCGGTATTGAAGAAGGCTTTGCATTTAAAAACAAACACACCGAATTTTATCTCTACTCAAAATATCAATACAAACAAAACCTGTCGGGCATGGAACAGTTAAATATGTATCAAGTAGGTTTAAAAATCAACACCCATCAAAAAAAGACTTCAAGCCAATTCAATATTGATTTAAAATACATTCGAAATGATTTTAAAGGTAATCCGTTGACACCTGTATCCTTCAAAATGTTAGAAGCCTTGCAACCCGGTCATAATGTTGTTTCACAGGTTTTGTACCAAAAAAACCTGAATTCTTATTTACAAATGTCGCTCAATACCGGATTTCGTTTCTCTAAAAGCGCACCTCCTGTTTATACCGGTGGTATCCGGTTTAGCATGAACTTTTAGGCCTATTGACAGGTATATTTCCGGTCAATTATTAGCCGTTTTTGAAGTCGGTTTACTTCTGGTATTAAACTGGTTCATAGCCCTTTGTAAGCCTTCCTGCACAAAAGAAATAATTGCATCTGTTGCCTTATCTATCAAACCGGGCAATTCTTTCATTTGAGGTTCTGTCCATTTTCCTAAAACATAATCTACCTGTTTTCCTTTAGAATAATCTTTTCCAATACCAAAACGCAAGCGTGGATATTGATTGGTTTGAAGTAATTCCTGAATATTTTTCAAACCATTATGTCCACCGTCACTCCCTTTTGGCCGCAAACGAAGACTCCCAAAATCTAAATTGACATCGTCGGTTAAAATCAACAAATTTTTGGGGTCTATTTTTTCTTTCTCTAACCAGTAACGAACCGCTTTTCCACTTAAGTTCATATAGGTCGACGGCTTTAAGATAATCAGTTTTTTACCCCGGTAATTAGCCTTGGCAACCTCGCCATAGCGTTCCGTTTTAAAGCTGGTATTTAGTTTTTCGGCCAAACGGTCTGCAATTAAAAATCCAATATTATGCCGGGTGTATTTATATTCGGGGCCAATATTTCCCAAACCTACAATCAAAAATTTTTTCATATCTTTTTCAGATGTTTTCATGCCGGTATTTGACGACTTATGAATCTTTTTTAATAATAAACCGGCTATTTTTCTTAACATTACATTTCAGTTTATAATTACGCAAAAATACAAAAAGGACTGCTATATAAACAGTCCTTTATTTATAAGATAATATAAAATTATTTTTGCACTGCTTTTATTATTTTTTCAAAAAAAGCAATATCGCGTTCAGGGTGGCCAAACATATAACCGGAAATCTTATCTATTATTTTGCCATCGGGTGTTAGGGCCACAAAAGTAGGAACCCCTCCTTGATGGTATTTACGGGCCAAAGCACTGTTTTTCATCCGTTGTTCAGTACTCATTGGCTTACGGCGTGGAAAATCGACCAACACCAACACCACTTTTTTAGATAGATTTACAAACTCTTTGTTATGAAACAAATCACGGTGCATTGCCATACAAGGCGGACACCAATCTGACCCGGTAAACAACAAAACAATAGGTTTATGTTCTTTTTTGGCTATTGTTTGGGCTTTATCAAAATCTGTATGCCAATTTAATTCAGCTTTTTCTTGGGCCGATAAAAAACCGATGCTTAAAAAACTGATTAAAAAAATTAATTTCTTCATGTCTTATTTTTTAAAAATTCAACTCAATAATAATGCCAAATATATCAATTTTAAGTCATTTCAATGGTCATTTTTCTCACTTTTTACTTCAAAAGATTTAAAAATACGCGCACTGGATCGCCCCGGTGCTTTCATATCCAAATCTAAAAAATAACCAAAAGGTGTTTGCCCAACCTGGTAGCCTGTTTGCAAAAGACGTTTTTCAACCACATCAAAAAATTCTTTGGTAAAAACCGGAGAGGCTTTGCTCATAGACAAATGAGCAAATGAATGCAAAATAATATGTTTGGTTTCATTCTTTTTAGCCGCCCATTTTAAACTTTTGACCAACTTTGTTTCCAAATATTTAGGATCATTTTCATCCTCAGCTTCCATTTGAATAAAAGCCGTTAAAACATTTTCAAAAACTTTCGGCTCTGTATCCTCCGGAAAATCGGGTAAAGTTTTTAGGCTTGGTGTGTAACCAAAATAATCACAATAAATCATTAAGAGTTTCATAATGCTATTTTTAAATATCCCATTCCCTGTAAAATTGACTTAAAAAGTCCAACATAAATTGATGTCGCTGTTCAGCCAGGCTTCTCCCCGTTGAGGTATTCATCATCTCTTTCAGTTTCAAAAGTTTTTCATAAAAATGATTAATGGTGGAAGTATTTCCTTTTTTGTAAGTAGCTTTGTCCATAAATAAATTAGGGGGCAAATCCGGATCATAAATCGGGTTGTTTTTATAGCCACCATAAATAAACGCCCGGGCAATACCAATAGCTCCAATAGCATCAAGTCTGTCGGCATCTTGAACTATTTGCAACTCCAAACTATCAAAATTTGCACCTGAAAAAGTATTTTTGAAAGAGATATTTTCAATTATTTTAACCACATGATTGATAATATCCGGTTGTAAAGAAAGACTAAATAAAAAATCTGCAGCTATTTTCGGTCCCAAACTTTCGTCTCCATTATGAAATTTAGCATCAGCAATATCATGTAATAGTGCGCTTAATATAACCACTAATTTATTACCTCCTTCTTGTTCGCTTATCTTTTCTGCAGTTTTTAAAACCCGTAAAATATGCCAATAATCATGTCCGGCTTCTGCTTCTGCCAAAGTTTTTTTGACAAAATTCTTGGTTTGTTCAATAACAAGTTGATGCATACTGCTCTTTTTTTACAAAAATACAATTAAAAAGCAGGTATACAAATCAGGATATTTATAAGGAAAATTATTTAACTTTAAAATTTCAATTCAAATTAAATGAAAATCAATCATAAACTCAATAATTTAAAATCCCAACTGGAAGGCGAACTCTTTTACGACGATTTATACCGGCACATTTATGCTACCGATGCGTCTGTCTATCGTATGTTGCCCGAAGCGGTTGCTTACCCGAAAACGGAAGCAGACATCAAATTGCTGATTCAATACGCTGCTGACAACAACACCCATTTAATTCCGCGAACCGCCGGCACTTCTTTGGCAGGGCAAGTTGTCGGGAAAGGCATTATCGTTGATGTTTCCAAGTATATGACAGAAATTATAGACTTTAATCCCGACGAAGCGTGGGTCAAAGTGCAACCCGGCGTGATTCGTGATGAACTCAACCGATTTTTAGAGCCTTATGGTTTATGGTTTGCCCCCAATACTTCTACATCGAGTCGTTGTATGATTGGCGGGATGACCGGCAACAATTCCAGTGGTTCCACTTCGATAAAATATGGCGTTACCCGTGATAAAATATTGGAAGTGGAAGGTTTTTTAAGCAATGGCGACCCCATTCATATCACGGAGCTGGACAAAGATGCTTTCAATCAAAAACTACTGCAAAACAATCTCGAAGGACAGATTTACCGCCATATTCGCGATACATACAGCCAACCCGAAGTGCAAAAGGAAATATTAGAAAATATGCCGTATCCCGAAATTCACCGGCGCAACAACGGCTATGCTTTGGATAGCTTGATTGACAACGAAATTTTCGGACAATCAGATAAAAAATTCAATCTCGGCAAAATCATCGCCGGTTCTGAAGGCACTTTGGTTTTTATGACCGCTATCAAAGTCAAATTGGACAAAGTTCAACCACCGAAACGCTTAATGGTTACAGCACACTTTGACAGCATAGACGAAAGCATGCGCGCCGTGGCGCCGGCTATGGAACACGGCTTGTATCAATGCGAATTAATGGACGATATCATTTTAGACCAAACCAAAAAAAGCCCCAAATACAAACATTACCGCGATTTTATCCAAGGCAATCCCAAAGCCATTTTGATGCTCGAACTGCGTGGCAACCAAATGGGCGATTTGGAACAACAAGCACAAAAATTGATTACGCATCTGAAAGAGAAAAATTTGGGCTACGCCTACCCTATCCTACGCAACGATGAAGCCGCCAAAGCCGAAGAATTGCGTAAAGCCGGTTTGGGCTTATTGGGCAATTTGCCCGGCGACGACAAAGCCGTCGCCGGCATAGAAGATACAGCAGTCCGTATCACCGACTTACCACCTTATATCGCCGATTTTACCGAAATTATGAAGCAAAAAGGCAAAACACCGGTCTATTTTGCCCACGCCGGTGCCGGCGAAATTCATTTGCGTCCGATTCTCAACCTGAAAAAATCGGTGGATGTGCGAATTTATCGTGAATTGGTATCGGAAGTGGCCGATTTGGTACATCAATACAAGGGCTCGTTGAGTGGAGAACACGGTAGCGGCATTGTGCGGGCAGAATTTATCCCCGTGATTGTAGGCGAAAAAAACTATGCATTGATGCAAGAACTCAAAAGCATTTTTGACCCGCAAAATATCTTTAATCCGCATAAAGTCGTTGAGCCATATCCAATGGATAAAAATCTACGTTATGAACCCGACCGGAAAGAGCCCGAAATCCCGACTTTATTTGATTTTACGGTAGAAGGCGGCATTTTGCGTGCGGCTGAAAAATGTAACGGTTCGGGGGATTGTCGCAAGCCGCCCGAAGCCGGTGGTGTGATGTGTCCCAGCTACCAAGCCACCAAAGATGAAAAAAATACGACCCGCGCCCGCGCCAATGCCCTTCGCGAATTTTTAACCAATTCGGATAAAATCAACAAATTTGATTACGAAGAATTATATGAAACTTTGAGTTTGTGCTTATCGTGCAAGGCGTGTAAAAACGAATGTCCGTCCACCGTAGATATGGCAATGCTTAAAAGTGAATTTTTGTATTGGTATCAGAAAGCCAATGGATTTACACTACGTAACAAATTGTTTGCATACAGTGGCAAAATCAACAAATTTTTTAGTCGGCTTTCAGGTGTTTACAACTTTTTTATCCGTCAAAATTGGTTTGCCGGTTTGTTTAAAAAGATGACCGGTATCGCTTCGCAACGGACTTTACCACCGCTTGAAAAACAAAGTTTAACCGCTTGGCTCAATAAACATCCGGAAGCACTCAAGCCTAAAACAGAAAAGAAACAATCGGTTTATGTATTTATTGACGAATTTAGCGATTATATGGACAGCCAACCCGGAAAGGATGTTATCAAAGTATTGACAAGCTTGGGTTACGAAGTAAAAACCATTCAAAGTGCTGATAGCGGACGGGCTTATGTTTCCAAAGGATTTTTAGAACAAGCCCGTGATTTGGCAATCAAAAATGTCAAATTGTATGCCGGTTTGATTAATGAACAAACCCCTTTAATCGGGATAGAGCCGTCCGCCATTTTGATGTTTAGAGACGAATATTTACGATTGGTAAAAGACGAAAACTTGCAAAAAGATGCCCAAAAAATTTCCGATAATACCTATTTATTTGAGGAGTTTATCAAGCGGGAATTTGAAGCCGGCAATATAAGCACTAATGATTTTACGGAAACGGAACAAAAAATCACTTTACATGTTCATTGTCAGCAAAAAGCTTTGAGTGATCCTGAAATCAGTGCTTTTGTATTGTCCATTCCCAAAAATTATCAAGTCCGTTTACTCGACTCGGGCTGTTGTGGTATGGCGGGTAGCTTCGGGTATGAAAAAGAACATTACGAATTGAGCATGAAAGTCGGCGAACTTAAATTGTTCCCAGCATTGCGAAAAACGAAATCGGGTGAAAGCATCGCTGCCTGCGGCACCAGTTGCCGCCATCAAATCCACGATGGTGTAAATAAGGAAAGTGAACATCCGGCAAGTATTTTGGCGCGGGCATTGAAAAAATAAATCAATACTCAACAATACCCGTTTCTAAGATAGCCAAAGGTTTATTGGTCATCGTAGTAATACGGTCATATACATTATTCAATTTATCGGCAAAAGTTTCAGGATTTTCATCGGGGGTAACAGCGCCGTAAACACTGACGCCTACCCAATCTATATAGTTATCGCCGGGATAATAATTTTCAAAATCGTTCCAAGCTTCTGCTGGTTGTCCTGCCGCATCTATATGAAAAAACCAAGTGATATTGTTAGCACCTGCTTGTCTTGATAAGTCGATAATATGCCGGTAAGCATCTCTAAACCGCTCGGGACCATCGGGCAGATTGGGGTCACCGTAATTGGTAGTCGTAGCGCCACCGTTGTGTAAACCATTCCAAGGAAACCATTCGCCATTCACTTCGGTGCCGAATTCCACTAATAAAGGGAAGCCTGTATTGGCGGCATCTTGAAACCATTGCAACAAATCTGTGTCAAAATTACCATCGATGATATTTTGCATACTATAATTAGGGTCGGCAATACCTTCATCCAAAGTGGTGCGCGCCATCATCCTAATAAACGGCACCCTGCCGGCTTGATGAATCGTTTGCACAGCAGCCGTTGGAAAATGTATGTCATTATACCAATTATCAGAAAAATATGCCCAAGTAATGGGTTTTTGTGCCAAAGTTTCAAAATCGCTGATACGTTGTGCCGTAACTTGATCTTCCGGTCCGCCAAAATCGGGGAAAGCGGCAAAATAAATGCCTTGTGCCGGCGGTTGTAATTTGGTATTGTCAAACTGCGCTGTTGTTTGAAACAAAGCATCATCGATGCCTGCCCGGAAAGCTTCTAAACTTTCCGGTGATGAATTGATGCGCAAATCGCTAATGCTGCCATCTTCGTTTTCCCATTTTTCTTGCCACCACGACACCGCTTTTATTCGAGGAAAGACTTGGTTTTTAAGCGTTTGAAAAGTTTCATAAATCCAAGCGGCTTTAACCGGATTTTCCGGTTCAGGATCCGGCATACATATTGTGCATGAAGAAAAAATCAGTAATAATAGGCTAATTAAATATTTTGTCATTTTAAACTATCTTTTGAAGCGGTATGCCAATATTTATAAGGGTTGACTTTGCCTTTATGGTAATGATAATCATACTTTGGATTTTTAATTGCTTCATAAATACGGCGTTGCACTTCGCTTCTAATGTTTAATTTATACAACAGACGGTTTGTCATGGTCGGAAATGTTCTATTGGACAGGAAAATATAGACTATTTTTTCTTCAGGATCTGCCCAAACCATCGTTCCTGTAAATCCTTGATGACCAAAACTTTTTGGTGATATTTCTTCAAAAGTTGGTCCCGGATGTCCTTTAAATTGCGGTTTATCCCAACCCAATCCACGCCGGACGCTATCTTTGGCAAAATACCGTTTGTTAAAGGCTGTTTCGGTTGTATCGGAAATATAGCGTTTTCCGCCATAAAAACCTTTGTTTAAGTGCATTTGCATCAATTTGGCCAAATCGTTGGCATTACCAAACAAACCGGCATTACCGGAAACACCATTGAGCATGGCAGCCCCCATATCATGCACATAGCCGCGCAATATTTGATGGCGCCAATATGTATCATTCTCGGCCGGTGCTATGCGTTGTGCCGGAAATTTTTTAAGTGGATTATAAGTAACTGTTGTGGCACCTATGGGTTTGTAAAATAATGAATCGACCAATTTATCCATCCCGATGCCGGTTTTATCTTCTATGTATTTTTTAAATAAATAAAAGGGTAAACCACTATAAACATATTTTCGTTCTTTATATTGCGGGACTTTACAAATGGTATCCCAAATTTTAGTCAAATAATTTTTATTGAGAAATAAATTGGGACAGATTTCAATATTGAATTGATTATTGGGTTTATGCCGGTAAAATTTAGACATTGGTTGCTTTGTTTTCGGATCAATGGTTTCTAAATAAAAGGGAATCCAAGATTTTATTTTAGCATAATGCGACAAAGCTTCCTTTACGGTAATTGTATCCTTATTGGTCCCTTTCAGCATAGGCATTAAATCTCCCAAATGGTCATCAAGCTTAAAATAACCTTGGTCATAAGCTTTCATCATTAAGGTCGTCGCTGCCATGACTTTTGTCACCGAGGCTAAATCATAAATATCACTTACTTTAACCGGACGTTTTTTGTCATATGTTTGATAGCCATATGCCTTTTCAAAAACAACCTTCCCGTTTCTTGCGGCTAAAACAACCGCTCCGGGAGCTGCCATGGTATCTAACATAAATTGCATAAGTGAATCAACACGCTTTAATTTACGGCTATCCATTCCAACTTCTTCAGGGAAACCATAGGACAGACGCTTTAAAACTTTGGTTACAATTCCGGTATTTACGGGATAATTTTGACTGATACTAACCGGCAATTTACCTTTAAAAGCCAAAGCACCAAATATCATTTGTGGACTTAAAACCTGAGGGTACCAATCATTTTGATAAGACACCACAATAGCCTTGACCGGAATATGATCAATCATACCAATTAAACTGTAGGGCGAAGTAAATACATCTAAAATGGTGGGTTTATATTGCGCTATCTTATTCAAAATTTGCTTCTCTTGCGGTGTAAATTTATACGATTTCCATGGTGTTGCAGAAGATTTATGAAAGCCGACAATAACTAAATCATAATTTTTTAGTTTAGATGAGACGTCATCAACTTGGTTGATTTGGACTTGTTTAACATCGGCATATTTATTCAAATATTGGTAAAAATAATTGCCTTTATCATCCCCTAAAGGTACATAAGCTATTTTTTGAGCAACATTTTTAAGCGGAAGCAAATGGTTTTCATTTTTTATAAGCGTAATAGCATTTTCGAAAGCAACTTGATTTAACAAAGAGTCTTGCAAACCGGGGTAAAAGTTTTTTTGCCTATGCGGATGCCAATACGGCAAATTAGCCCAATATTTGGCCATTAATACTTTTTTTACCGAACGCGCTAATCTTTTGTCTGAAATCAAGCCTTTTTTATAAGCCTTTTTAAGTATATCCATTGCTTTTTTTAATTCCACCGTGCCCAACAAAATATCGTTGCCGGCCAAAAAGGCTTGCAGGTCAGCTTCGCCCGAAGGCACAAAATCGGCCACGCCTTTCATATTCATTGCATCGGTAATAATTAAGCCTTGAAAGCCCAATTGCCGACGTAACAGACCATCAACCACACGGGGAGACAAAGTGGTGGGGTATCCCATCAACTCGAGGGCCGGTATCTTTAAATGGGCTACCATTACACCGGTAAGGCCTTTGGGAATAAGTTTTTTATACGGATATAACTCAACTTGCTGAATCCGCTTATAATCAAAATTTACTGAAGGTAAAGTTTTATGGCTGTCCTGATTGGTGTCACCATGTCCCGGAAAATGTTTGGCTGTAGTTAAAATACCTTCATCTTGCAATCCGCGCATCATCATGGCAGCCTTTCGTGTCACATTTTCTTTGTCTTCACCAAATGAGCGGTTACCTATAATAGGATTATCCGGATTGGTATTTATATCGACCACCGGCGAAAAATTCATTTGATACCCGACATTGGCAACTTGCTGCCCGATACGGCGTCCTATTTTATAAACAATACTATCATTTTGAATGGCGCCGAGTGTCATATTCCAAGGAAATTTTGCCGTCGAATCTAAACGCATGGCCAAACCCCATTCGGCATCAATAGCAGTCATAACGGGATATTTAGCATGCAATTGTATGAAATTATTCAAAGCTTGTTCATCAGACGGATGTCCTTTGAGAAAAAAGAAATTGCCTACATGCAACTTCTGAAGTAAGTATTTGAGCCGGGCTTTATTTTCAGGTGTATTTTCGGATGAAATATAAGGCATAAAAAGTTGTCCTATTTTTTCATCCAAGGTCATAGATTGATAAAGAGAATCGACCCACTTTATTTGTTCTTTATTTTTATAAAGCGGATGAATTTGCTGGCTAAAACCCATAAAAGCGATTAACAAAATATATCCGGTGAACAATAGTTTTTTCATGAAATTAAAATTTTACCAAAATCAAATTTACAAATAAAAA
>Ga0256831_1001180_pt1 | contig 13781 bp, 13 predicted proteins | sample 132544metaG_FD_189087 | JGI IMG/M metagenome (GOLD analysis project Ga0256831, IMG submission 189087) | Hydrothermal vent microbial communities from Lau Basin, Pacific Ocean - 132-544 | ecosystem: Environmental > Aquatic > Marine > Hydrothermal vents | place: Pacific Ocean: Lau Basin | collected...
TTCCGGAACACTGAGCGGTGACAGTTTTTATAATTCTACCCGGCAGACCAGCGAGCGTTTTGGCCACCTGTTCCTGCTTGAGGGCAAGGAACAGCAGCAGGTGGACAAGGCAATTCCCGGCATGATCGTGGCGGTTGCCAAGTTGAAGGAAACGGTTACCGGTGATACCCTCTGTGACGAGAACAATCCTATCCTGTATGAACCCCTTGAACCCATGCCGCCGGTTATCTCCTATGCGGTCAGCGCCAAAAAAGGAGACGAGGAAAAGCTGTTTTCTTCCATCACCCGGATGCTTGACGAGGACCTGACGCTGCAGTTGACTCGGGAGGAGCAGACCCATGAGGTGCTGATTTCCGGAGTGGGACAGGTCCACCTGGAAGCGGTCGGTGAAAAGATGAAACGCAAGTTTGGCGTTGAGATGGAATTGAGGCTGCCCAAGGTGCCTTATCGTGAGACGATCAAGGGGTCGGTTACTGTTCAGGGCAAGCATAAAAAACAGTCGGGCGGTCGCGGCCAGTATGGTGACTGCACCATTGAGATGTCTCCCCTGCCAAGAGGGGAGGGATTTGAGTTTATTGATTCAATCGTTGGTGGTGTTATTCCCCAGCAATACAGGCCAGCCGTGGAAAAGGGTATTCTCGAGGCCATGGAAAAGGGGGTCATTGCCGGTTATCCCTGTGTCGATGTCAAAATCAACTTGATAGACGGATCCTATCATAACGTGGATTCATCGGAAATGGCTTTCAAGATTGCCGGATCCCTGGCCTTTAAAAAAGGAGTGCTGGAGGCAGACCCCATTCTCCTTGAGCCCATCCTGGAGCTTGAGGTGCAGGTTGACAAGGAACATGTCGGCGATGTGATGGGTGATCTCAACAGCCGACGCGGCAAGGTGCTGGGCATGGATGCCACGGATAAACATGAAATAGTCCGGGCCCATGTACCACAGGCGGAGGTGCAGCTGTATGCCCCTGACCTCAACTCTATGACCGGGGGGCGGGGCAGTTTTACGGTCAAGTTTTCCCATTATGAGGAGGTACCAGCCCATCTGGCGGAAAAGATCATTGAACAGCATAACAGTGAAAAGTGAGCGTCTACAGCGTAGGCATCCTGACGCTCAGTGACAAGGGCGCCCGAGGCGAGCGGGAAGATACCTCAGGCGCCATGTTGCAAGAGCTGTTTGGTGGGATGGATGAGTACCAGGTTGTTCGCTATTTGCTTATTGCCGATGATCAGGAGCGCATTGCCGCAACCTTGACCCAATGGGTGGATGTCGAGGGGATTGACCTGATTGTCACCACGGGCGGCACCGGGGTGTCGCCCAAAGACCTGACGCCCGAGGCCACCAGGATGGTCATTGAACGTGAGGTGCCCGGAATTGCCGAGGCCATGAGGATGGCGAGTCTGGAAAAGACAGTTCAGGCTGTCTGGTCCAGGGGAGTGGCCGGCATTCGCCAGCAGAGCCTTATCATCAATCTGCCGGGAAGCGAAAAAGCGGCCCGGGAAAATATCGAGGCAGTGCTGCCCGCCCTGGCCCATGGTCTGTATAAGCTCAAAGGCGGCCGGGCCGATTGCGGCGAGCTGGTCTGATTTTTACATAACCGCGTTGATCTTGAAGGGACGATTTTTCTCGCCTGAGAATAACGATATTCTATCTGGTATTCCTTCGACAAGGTATTTCTTAGACAAGGCGACTGAAGTCGCCCCTACGGACTTGGGTTGCGGGCAAAGCCCGCCTTAAATACTTTTCGTTGCGGCGGGATTTTACAACCCTTCTATCCGCACTTTTTCTTCATTGTCATCGTCTGCGGCAACTATTTCACCGATAACCACCGGCGTTTCGTTCAGGGCCGTAAACTGCTGCATGACATCTTCCACATTCTCTTCCGCAACCAGGGCCATCATACCGATTCCCATGTTAAAGGTACGGTACATCTCCTGAACGGGAATGGTGCCCTTTTCCTGGAGGAAGGGGAAGATCGGGGGTATATTCCATGATCCGGCCTGGATGACGGCCTGGCAGCCGTTGGGCAGGATCCTGGGTACATTATCAATAAAGCCGCCGCCAGTGTTATGGATCAAGCCATTGATCGTGTAATTGCGCAGCACGGTCAGCACACTGGCCACGTAAATTCTTGTTGGCCGCAGCAACTCCTCTCCAACCGTGCAGCCAAGCTCGGGGACATGGTCATCAACGGTCAGCCCCAGTTCTTCAAAGATTATCTTCCGTACCAGGGAATAGCCATTGGAATGGAGTCCGGATGAGGCAAGCCCGATAATTTTGTTGCCGACACGAATATCACTGCCGTCGATAATTCGGTTCCGCTCCCCGATACCAACGACAAATCCGGCCAGGTCATAATCTCCGGGCCGGTAAAGTCCGGGCATCTCTGCGGTTTCACCGCCGATCAGGGCACAGGATGATATTTTGCAGCCCTCGGCAATACCATGAACAACCTCGGTGGCCACATCAATATCAAGGGTGGACACGGCAAAGTAATCAAGGAAAAATAGTGGTTTTGCGCCGCTGACAATGACATCGTTGACACACATGGCAACCAGATCAATGCCAATGGTGTCGTGTTTGTTACACAGCTTGGCAATGGCAAGCTTGGTACCCACACCATCTGTGGATGCTATGAGCACAGGGTCTTCATAGCCGGCATTACCAATTGCAAACAGGCCGGAGAACCCACCGATATCGTTGAGGACACCCCGGCCATGGGTTTCTGCCACAAGTCCCTTGATGCGCGAGACAAATGCATTGCCCTTGTCTATGTCTACTCCGGCCTGACTGTATCTGCTGGCGGCTGTGTCCTTATTCATATTGCTTATAAATTTATCTGATACTTAAAAGAGAAAAAAAGAAATAACAAAAAAAGAAAATATTGTTTTTTTCAAATACGTTATCATGCAGGGGGATTAGATTTCAGCTTACTTTTTTTTCTTTGCCATTGTCAATATCTTTGTCTGTTTTTGTTTCCTTTTGGCAACAGGGGGCCTGTTTTTTGGGAAGATGATCTGGGGAAAAGCAGATAGATGTTCTCTCCGGTTGCAGCTCTTGCCCGGCTCTGGTAAACTTATGGTATGAAACTTCTTGTCACCCTTATCGGCCTGGTTTTTGTCCTGGAAGGATTACCCTATTTTGTTTTTCCCGAAGCCATGCAACGTTGGCTCAGGCAATTACTGGAAATGCAACCCTCCCAACTTCGTTTTATGGGCCTGCTTGCCATGGCCTTTGGTCTTTTCCTCTGTTTTCTGACCCAAAGATCAGGCCTGTTCCATTAAGCTGATACCTAACTGCTGTAGGCCACCCTGTAATAGTTCCTGCGCCGAGACTGTTAAGACAGCTGTCTTCCCTGGACGAATATCAATTTCGGCACAGGTGTACTGGTTGTAGATCAAACACGAAATATTTCATCTTACTATGTAGGTGATATTTTGCTGGAAATTTGGCCGGGCATTATGCCTGAACGTCTTTTTCCGGTTTTGCCCATACTTTTCTTGCGACAACAGGTATTGTTGGGTATTTTACAGGGTTTTTGAATCGACCAGATTGACGCCATTGCTGTCCCGGGGAGGGGTGTATGGAAAAAACACCGAAAAGAGAGATGATAGGCCTTGAGGGTGAGGTATTGCTTAATACACTCAGGCGGCTGTATCGTCGTGGCGCTGTAGATAATATCACCAAACTCATCACAAAAACCCATCCGGCCGACCTGGCCTGGATCTTTCGTTCCCTTCCACCCGGTGAACAGAAGGATATTTTTCAGATAATCGCCAAAACCGATATTGTCTCCGATTTCTTAAGTGAGCTCGACTCTTCCATTATGGTTGAACTTGTCTCCGGTCTTTCGCCATCCTTTATGGCCGCTATTGTCAGTGAAATGGCCTCTGACGATGCCGCAGACCTGTTGGAGGCATTGCCCGAAGAGGTTGCCAGGGAGATCCGGGCCCACATGGAGACCGAGGAACGGGAAGAGGTCGAGGAGCTTCTCAAGTATGATCCCGAGACCGCCGGTGGCATCATGTCACCGGATTTCATGTATCTCGATGAAAACCTGACCGTTGAAGAGGCGATCAAAAAGGTCCAGAAACGCAGCGAAGAAAAAGAGATGGTGTTTTATCTTTATATCACCCACGGTGAAGGCCAGTTGGCCGGAGTGCTTTCTCTGCGTGAATTGTTGATGCATCCAATGCATCGCAAATTGAAAAACATCATGAACACCAACGTGATTTCCGTAACCACCGATACCGACCAGGAAGAGGTGGCCCATATTGTTTCCCAGTATAACCTGTTGGCCGTGCCGGTCGTGGATGCTACCTTCAAGCTTGTTGGTATAGTCACCGTTGATGATATTATTGATGTCCTGCGTGAAGAGGCAACCGAAGATTTCCTGCAGATGGCCGGTGCGGGCAAGGAGCAGGAAATTCTTCTCAAACCTCTGCACAAAAAAATAATGTTGCGTGCGCCCTGGCTTCTCGTTGCCTGGATAGGGGGGGTCGGCGCAATGTTTATCATCAATCATTTCCAGGGAGAGCTGCAGAAAGTCCTTGCCCTTGCCTCCTTTATTCCCATTATCGGCGGCATGGGCGGCAATATCGCAACCCAGTCGAGCAGTATTATTGTCCGTGGCCTGGCCACTGGCCGGGTGGACCTCGGCCATTACTTTGCAACCATTGCCAAGGAATTTCTCCTTGGCATAGTGCTGGGATCATCCTTTGGTATTATCCTTGGTCTCCTCGCCCATGCCAAGTATCAGACACCGATGTATCTCGGCCTGGTGGTAGGTCTCTCCGTTGCCATAGTCATGACCGTGGCCGCAACCGTGGGAACAACCGTGCCCCTGGTGCTGAAAAAGTTGCACATCGATCCCGCGGTTGCCACAGGACCTTTTATTACAACCACCATTGATGTCCTTGGAGTAACGCTCTATTTTTCCATTGCCAGAATTTTTCTGCACCTGTAGCCACTTCTGATATGACCAGGAAAACAAAACTCATGCCGGCCCGCCTGTCCCCGCTTCTTATCTACCTGCTGCTTGGGGTGGGTGGATGGCTGTTATACCAGACCTTTCAGCCATCTCTTCATGATCCTGGCGCCATGCCCAGGCCGGTCGTTGCCCGGGGGGACCTGGCCGAAGATGAAAAAAATACCATCGAGGTCTTTAAAAACAGCGCCCCATCCGTGGTCTATATCACATCCATTGCCCTGCGCCGGGGCCTGTTTAATCTCAATGTGTATGAAATACCCCAAGGCACGGGTTCAGGCTTTATCTGGGACAAAAAAGGGCGTGTCGTTACCAATTACCATGTTATTTCCGATGCCAGCCGTCTGGAGGTAACCCTGGCCGATCATTCCACCTGGAAGGCTGTGCTGGTTGGAGCAGCGCCGGACCGCGATATAGCGGTCCTCCAGATATCTGCTCCCAAAAGTTTATTATTTCCTATAATTATCGGCGAGTCCGATGATTTGCTGGTGGGGCAGAAGGTCTTTGCCATCGGCAACCCCTTTGGCCTGGATCAGACCTTGACCACCGGTGTTGTCAGCGCCCTTGGTCGGGAGATAAAATCAATCACCGGCCGGACAATTTCCGGGGTTATCCAGACCGATGCGGCGATCAATCCCGGCAATTCCGGGGGACCGCTTCTTGACAGCGCCGGACGACTTATCGGAGTCAATACAGCAATTTACAGTCCAAGCGGGGGAAGTTCCGGCATCGGTTTTGCCGTGCCTGTGCATGCGGTGAATTCCGTGGTTCCCCAGTTGATTCGGCATGGCCGCCTGATCCGGCCCGGTCTTGGAATCAGCCTGGCCCCGAAACGGCTTGCCGATGAATTTGGTCTTGCCGGAGTGCCGGTTCTCAAGGTGCAGCCGGGCTCAACAGCGGCAAAGGCAGGTCTTCGAGGTATCAGCCAGGTCCAGGGAGGCATGATACTTGGCGACTGTATCCTGGCCGTTGATGGCAAAGAGGTCCATGACTACAATGAACTCCGTGATCTGCTTGAAGAGCATGAAGTTGGGGATACCGTTGTTCTCACCATCCTGCGTAACGGCAGTAAACAACAACTCACCGTTGTCCTTGAGGCCATGGAGTAAGCGGCTGTAATAAGCCGTTAATGGAAAGTAACTGATCACAGGATTTGTAACCATATGTTTTCATATACCTTAAATGTGTAAGTGGTCAGGGGTGCCGTAGATTCGTGCAGGCGCGACTGGTCGCAGGTAAGGTGGAGCGTAGCGGAAACTCCGATAGCCCACTATGCGGGCAGTCGAGACCGTGCGAAGATGCGGTGCCCCTGACTACTTACAATGGAAACTGCGATGAAATTATCAAGACGGCAGAGAAAACTCTTTATCCTGATCGCAGCCCTGCTGGTTTCCGGGCTCTACGCAAAGTATCCCGGTCTGTTTTCTTCTGTGGTCAACAGGGCGCCTGCCAATGGCCAGAGTACGATTGCCAGGGCCTACAGAACCAGGACAAGTCATGTTCAGGTCAGTGGGCAGGGGATGGTGATCAGGGTGCTTCCCGATGACCGGCAGGGCATTCGCCACCAGAAATTCATCCTTCGGCTTCCCACCGGGCAGAGCCTGTTGGTGGCCCATAATATTGATCTGGCACCCAGGATACCAGATTTGAAAAAAGGTGACCGGATATCATTTACCGGGGAATATGAGTGGAATCCCAGGGGCGGGGTATTGCACTGGACCCATAAAGACCCCCATGGCCGCCATCCGGCAGGTCGGCTTAGGCGGGGAGATGAGCTCTATCAATAAAAAAACAATGAAAAGCATCCCGGCCAGTAGAGACGAGTGCGGTCCCTTGATACCACCTGCCGCCTGTCCGGTTTGGCTTATTGCTTCATCACCTCAAGGGCGCCGTTGATAATGCCGGCGGTATCAATACCCGCATCTTTCCACAACACCTCCTGGGGGCCCTGTTCGATAAAGGTGTTGCCGTAACCCAACAGCCGCATGGGGATGTTGATGTGCAATTCTGCCAACATCTGGAGTACTCCACTGCCAAAGCCGCCCTTTTTGACATTATCTTCAATGGTGACAACCCGGCCGGTCTTTGTTGCCCAATGACTGATGAGTTCATTATCAAGCGGTTTGATGAACCTGGGATTGATGACCGCAGCACTGATGCCGAGTTTTTCCAACCCCTCGGCCGCCTCCAGCGCCGGATACACCCGGTTGCCGATGGGCAGGAGCAGGACATCATCGCCTTCCCGCAACAGTTCCCCCTTGCCGATGGCAAGCGTTTTTTCCGGGGCTTCAAGCTCTACATCGACGCCTTTTCCGCGCGGATATCGCACAAGAACAGGAGCGCCGTGGTTGATGGCGGTGTACAGCATGTGCTGCAACTCATTTTCGTCCTTGGGCGCCATCATGGTCAGGTTTGGGATACAGCGAAACAGGGAAAGATCAAAAACGCCGTGATGGGTGGGGCCGTCATCGCCGACCACGCCGCCCCGGTCCAGGGCCAGGGTCACCGGCAGGTTCGGCAGGCAGACGTCATGGATGACCTGGTCCATGGCCCGCTGCATAAAGGTTGAGTAGACGGCGACCACGGGCCGCAGTCCCTCCATGGCCTGGCCGGCGGCAAAGGTGACCGCGTGTTGTTCGGCAATGCCGACGTCAAAAAAACGGTCTGGAAATTCCCTGCTGAAATCCATCAGCCCGGTACCTGCGGGCATGGCGGCGGTAATTGCCGTAATACGTTTGTCTTTCCTGGCCAGGGCGCAGATGGTGTCACCAAATACCTTGGTATAGGAGACAGGCCCGCCCGAACTTTTGGGTTTGCCGGTGGCAATATCAAAGGGACCGACGCCGTGGTAATCACCAGGGTTGGTTTCCGCCGGTTCATATCCCTTGCCCTTGGTTGTCAACACATGCACAAGCACTGGGCCGTGGCTGTGTTTTTTGACATTTTGCAGGGTTGTGATCAGATCTTCAAGGTTATGACCGGGGATGGGCCCCACATACTGAAAGCGCAAGGCCTCGAAAAGCATGCCCGGGGTGAGAAAACTTTTCAGGCTTTCTTCACTTTTTCGCAGGATCTGGAGGATGTTTTCCCCCACCGAGGGCAGGGCCATGAGACTGTTTTCAATATGGTCCCGTAACCGCCTTGCTGTTTTGCCGGTGAGTTTTTTGTTGATGAAACTGGACATTGCCCCGACATTGGGGGAGATGGACATTTCGTTGTCATTGAGGATGACAATCAGGTCCTTGTCCAGATGTCCGGCCTGGTTCAGTCCTTCAAAGGCAAGTCCGGCGGTCATGGAGCCGTCACCAATCACGGAAATAACCTTGCGGCAGTTTTTCAGCAGACACTTGCCAACGGCAATACCGAGGCCATAGGAGATGGAGGTTGAACTGTGGCCGGTTTCAACCACGTCGTAGGGACTTTCTTCCCGCTTGGGAAAGCCGCTGAGACCCTGGTGCTGACGCAGGGTATGAAACCTGTCCCGCCGGCCGGTCAGCAGTTTATGGGCATAGGTCTGGTGCCCTACGTCCCAGATGATTTTGTCATCAGGCGTATCAAAGACATAATGCAGGGCGATGGTAAGTTCCACCACTCCGAGACAGGGCGCAAGATGGCCACCGGTTTCTGAAACGGTATGGATGATTTTGTCCCGTAATTCCTGGGCCAGTTTTTCCAGTTGCGGTGGTGTCAGCTTGCGCAGGTCAACGGGGGAATCTATGGTATCAAGCAGATTGGTCTGCGCGTCTGCCTGTGCATTCATCATGAGCATAGAGATGGTTCCGGGTAGAAGTTTTGTGATACTCCAGGAAAAAAGATAGTTTCACCGGCTATTTGGTTTGAATATTTTCCTCAAAAGGTTTCCTCAAAGGGTTCGGCCTGTAGATGATCTTCCTTTTTCAGCAACAGGTCAACCCTGGTTTTCGCCTCTTCAAGTTTCTGGTTGCAGAATTCGACCAGGGCAATTCCTTCATCGAATTTTTTCAGACTTTTTTCAAGGCTGAGTTCTCCCCCTTCAAGTTCATCCGTGATGGATTCAAGGCGGGACAGCGCAGTTTCAAAGGTTTTTTTTGCCATATCGATGCGATGCCGGTAGTAACGGAGAATGTGATATTTTTCCCGGCGTGTTGTGTACCAGGCGCCAATCACGCTGTGGTAGCCGATCGGACTTTACAAAATGGTCCTATGAAGATAATCTGGCTATATTAAACCGTAATTATATCGCTTTCAAGGGTTCTTTTTTATGTCTTCCTTTGTTGATGCATTTCACGACTGGCTGCGGGTGGAACGCGGATATTCGCCCAGGACCGTTGATTCCTACCTGGCCGATATCAGAGAACTCTATCTTTTCTGTCAACTAAACGGTCAGCTCGATCCATGGCAAAGGGAAACATTGCGCAGATTTATCGGTTCCCTGCACGGAAAAAATTCAGCAGCCTCTGTTGCCCGCAAGTTATCGGCGCTTCGAACCTTTTTCAGGTTTTTACAGATCCGGGGAGAAATTGATAAAAATCCGCTTCAAGGTATTGCCAATCCCCGCCTGGTCCGCTATATTCCTTCGTTTCTAACCGTGGATGAGGTCTTCTGCCTGCTCGATGCTCCCGGAGACCGGGACAGTCTGGCCCTGCGGGACAAGGCCATCATGGAATTGCTGTACGCGACCGGCATGCGGGTGTCAGAAGTTGTTGCATGCAATATGAACGACCTTGATTTTGATCTTGGTATGGTTAAGGTTACGGGTAAAGGAAACAAGGAACGGATTGTTCCCTTTGGTCGGGCCGCGGAAGAGGCATTGCGCCGCTACTTTCCCCAACGGCAAGCCCTTGTTACGGCACGGGCCGCCCGGGGCCGACCACCGGAAAAAGACGCCCTTTTTCTGAACAACCGGGGCAGCCGTCTTACTGCCCGCAGTGTGGAAAGGATGATCTCAGGTTATGGCCGGCGGGCCGGTATCCAGGTGGCAGTCACCCCGCATGCACTCCGCCACTCATTTGCCACCCATCTGCTTGAAATGGGGGCTGATCTGCGAACGGTCCAGGAACTACTCGGGCATGTCAGCCTATCGACAACCCAAAAGTATACCCATGTCAATATGGATCATCTGACCCGGGTCTATGATGCTGCCCATCCACTGGCTGCGGATAACAGCAATCATTCATCATAAAAGTATTGTACACGGCGCCACCCCTGTTCTTCAGCCGGGAAAATCATAGAGGAACCATGCAACAGATACGTTCAACCACCATTCTCGCCCTCCGTCACCGGGATGAAATAGTTGTTGCCGGTGATGGCCAGGTCAGTCTTGGCCCCACGATCATCAAACATCAGGCGCGGAAGGTCAGACGGCTCTACCACGACAAGGTCATTACCGGATTTGCCGGCTCAACGGCCGATGCCCTGACCCTGTATGACAAGCTGGAACAGAAACTGGAACAGTTCAACGGCAACCTGCTCCGGTCCGCCGTGGAACTTGCCAAGGACTGGCGGACCGATAAATATCTGCGCCGCCTTGAGGCCATGCTTATCGCCGTCAACAGGGAAAGTTCCCTGCTACTGTCAGGGACCGGCGATGTTATCGAGGCCGACGACGGCATCCTTGCCATTGGCTCCGGCGGGCCCTATGCCCAGGCCGCGGCATCAGCCCTGATCAACCACAGCGATCTTGACGCGGAATCCATTGCCCGTGCCGCCATGGAGATTGCCGGATCCATCTGTGTCTATACCAACAGGCAGATTATCATAGAAAAAATTTGATCATTGATTCGGGAAAGATCACAGGCCATCGATATTTTTTCCTGACCAACGGGTTGCCAAATCCCGAGAATGCAAATTCAGAGAATTTTTTTGTTCCAGAACAAAATCCAGCTAAGGGACAAGCATGAAAAAAAGAGAACAATCGCTTACGCCCAGGGAGATCGTCGAGGCCCTGGACAGATATATTATCGGCCAGGATGACGCCAAACGCTCCGTTGGTATTGCCCTGCGCAACCGCTGGCGCCGGCAGCAGGTTGATCCCCGCCTGCGGGATGAAATAGCGCCGAAAAATATCATCATGATCGGGCCGACCGGGGTCGGCAAAACCGAAATTGCCCGGCGTCTGGCCCATCTTGCCCGCTCCCCTTTTCTCAAGGTCGAGGCCTCGAAATTTACCGAGGTCGGCTATGTTGGCCGTGATGTCGAGTCCATGGTGCGTGATCTGCTGCAACTGGCAATTACCATGGTCTCAAAAGAAGAGGAGGAAAATGTTGCTGAAAAGGCCGAACAGATGGCGGAAGAGCGGCTTCTCGATCTCCTCCTGCCCTCGCCCGGAGTACGGCCTCCTGACCATACGCCGGCTGGTGAAAATGTCCTGGCCCTTGATTACAGAGGCCAACAGGCAGTCCCGGGCTATCCACCGCAGGACCAGGACATGACCCGGGAAAAGCTGCGCCGGATGCTGCGTTCCGGAGAACTTGACAAGCGTCTTGTCGAACTTGACGTGACCGCGCCGGCGGCCGCGCCCATGGTGGAGGTCTTTTCCGCATCAGGGATGGAGGAGATGCAATCCTCGCTTCAGGACGCCTTTTCCAAATTTTTTCCCAAGAAAAAGCAGAAACGAAAAATCCCGGTTCCCGAGGCCTTGGAATTTCTCAAGAAAGAAGAGGCTGAACGGCTGGTTGACATGGAAAGTGTGACTGAAAAGGCCATTCGTAAAACCGAGCAGTCCGGGATTATCTTTCTTGATGAAATCGATAAGATTGCCTCGCGGGGCAGTGGCGGTTCCAGCTCTCCGGAGGTCTCCCGCGAAGGGGTACAGCGCGACCTTCTGCCCATTGTCGAAGGCACCACGGTCCACACCAAGCATGGCATGGTGCGCACCGACCATATTTTGTTCATCGCCAGCGGCGCCTTTCATCTGAGCAAGCCGTCTGATCTGGTGCCGGAACTGCAGGGCCGTTTCCCCATCCGGGTGGAACTCAATGCCCTGGGTGAAAAGGAGTTTTTCCGGATACTGACCGAACCGCAGAACGCCTTGATCAAGCAGTATACGGCCCTGATGGCGACCGAGGGCATTGAATTACATTTTGAAGAGGCCGCCATACATGAGATGGCAGCCATTGCCGTCCAGGTCAACCAGAAGACCGAGGATATCGGGGCCCGCCGGCTGCATACCATTATGGAACGGGTACTGGATGAACTCTCTTTTGATGCCCCGGAACGGGAGGAGAAGGTGTTTACGGTGACAGCCGACTATGTTCGCAAACAGCTGGCCGATATTTCCGACAATGAAGATTTGAGCAGGTATATTCTGTAGATCGGCATGGCTGGACCAGGTTATATGGTTGTAGCCGCAACAAACGATGAAATAACCACGATCGCCATTATTTCGTGGCCGATTTCAGGAAAAGTTGAGCAGGGAGGGGAGGCATGAAATTTCATATTGAAGACGATTTAAAGTACTGTCCGCGTTGTCATGATGAATACCGCGCCGAAATAGAGACCTGCGCGGCCTGTGAAATTCCTCTGTTGACCGGCGCGGCCATGCGGGCCATGCTGGATGAAAAAAACAAAGGGAAGAAAAACCGCAGCATGGAGATCAGCCCGGACGAAGAACTGATCGACATCCGCAAGGGCCCGGTGCTGGCAATGAAGGAGTTGCAGAAAGTCCTTGCCGATCATCATCTGCCCTCTCTGGTCGTCAATGAAAAGAGCGGCTGTGGTCAGGGCTGTTGTGGGCCCGAGCTTCTGCTTCGGGTGCGGTTAAGCGATATCCAGGAGGTGATGGCGGTCCTTGAAGAAGAACATGCCCGCTCAACCGCTCTTGCCGAACATGACACCAGCCACGTGGATGCGGTTTTCAACACCCATGCCGAGCAGGCAACCTGTCCTGCCTGCGGTTGTACCTTTCCAACAACCCGGCCTACCTGCCCGGACTGCGGTCTCTGCTTTGCCTGATGGACGACGCGAGCCGCCTATACTAAGAACCGGGTCCAAATCGGGTAACAGGCTCGTCTTAAGCGGCTTTTCCTGACCATTGCCTGCTCTTTTTCTCTCTCCTGCGGACCTCGGCGGGTTTTGTCTGTATTTCCACCCCATTTTCGCCGCAGAGTTCGGCCATGGAATGAAGAAAAGCAGGGCTTGGCTGGATGGCCATATCCTTGAGCACCTCGATGTCCACCTCTCCCCGACCGTCAAAGTGCAGGGTCAGGTTGACGGGCACCTTGCCGTGAAAGGAATAGAGCATTTCCTTGATCTGTTCCATGTGCTGGCGGGAGGTCTTGTCCGCCTGCAGACGGATAACGGTTTTTTCTGTATATTTGGCAAAGGCGTCTTCCAGCCGGTCAATTGACTGGGCAATGATCTTGGCGCCCCGCTCGCCTTGTTGTACCGTTCCCAGCACGATGAGCGGTTCTTCGCCGCCGAGGAGGTGGGAGCATTGGGCAAAGGTCGAAGGAAAGACAATCACCTCCACCCGGGAGGTCATATCTTCCAGCACGGTAAAGGCCATTTGCTCACCCTTGCGTGATTTATGCTCCTTGACCTGCTGGATCAGACCGCCAACCCTGACCGGTTGGCCGTCGCGCCAGCCCTCGAGATGTTCGATGTCCGTGTCAACCACTCTTCTGATGTCGGGCATCACCGCTTCCAGGGGATGGCCGGTCAGGAAAAAGCCCACGGTTTCCTTCTCATGGGTGAGTTTTTTCAGCTCGGGCCAGTCCTCGATATCGGGCAGCTCAATTTCCTGTTCCCTGCCGGCGGCAGATTCAGGACCGGCCAGGGCAAAGAGGTTCATCTGGCCGCTCATCCGATCCCGCT
>Ga0256831_1001181_pt1 | contig 13780 bp, 12 predicted proteins | sample 132544metaG_FD_189087 | JGI IMG/M metagenome (GOLD analysis project Ga0256831, IMG submission 189087) | Hydrothermal vent microbial communities from Lau Basin, Pacific Ocean - 132-544 | ecosystem: Environmental > Aquatic > Marine > Hydrothermal vents | place: Pacific Ocean: Lau Basin | collected...
GTATTAGATATTATTGTATATGGTTTTTTATTAAAGTTAATTTTAGTATTATAAAAATTGATTTTGTTAAACACAATTTTTTTAGAAAAAGCTTCTTTTTTGTTTAAGTCAATATAAGGGGATTTGATAAGAGTGTTAAATCCTATAACATCTCCTATTAAATCAGATAAAAGTATTAGTTTTTTATTACCTTTTATTGCTTTATTATTTAAGTTGAAATATTTATGCATGATATGATTATCATTTAAATAAAAGTATATATTTGGTAGTTTTGAAATTATTAATTCATTGCTTGAAGCATTTATTTCATTATTTATTTTTACATTTTTAGAATGAATGAAAAAAGTATTGTCTGTTAAATTATAATTGAATGTTAAATTTTTTAGTTTTATTATATTTTTTTTGTATAAAATATTGGCTTTTTTAGTCTCACTTAATAAAGATTTATTTTTCAAGTCATATAATAAATTTAGTTTATATAACTTAAGCGCTTTAAAATATTTTGAGTTTGATGTGGTATATTTAGTGTTTAAATTTATTGTATTATTTTTTAATTTTCCTTTTATTTGTTTAGAGTTTATTGATAAGTTTTTGTTTTTTAGTTTAAATTTATCAATATAAAAATCAGTGTCATTATATGTAAAAAATGTGTTTATTTGCCCCTTTGCGAAAAAGTTTTTAAGCTCAATATTGTTATTTTTGTATGAGAATGAGAGATTTTTTGTTTTTATAGAGTAATAAAAGTAATTATCATCAGTTTTTATAGCAAGATATATAGGAGAGTTTTTGAAATGTGTTTTTATATTAAAAAAAATATATTTTTTATTGTAGTAAGAGATAATTTTTGTGTTTTTAAATATATAGTTTTTATATCTTAAATTAGGCAAATATATGATACTATAATTTTTATATATGTTAAATTCTCCATTTGCACTAAAAATAGAAGTGTTGATATAGAAATTATCTTTATTTAAAATAAATTTATTTACTAAAAGATTATTATTTTGATAAAGTTTATTTATTGTTATTTCTTGAAAAATAGGTAAAATTTTAGTTGCATAAAAAGATATTTGATGCAGCTTTAAAGCTTCTTTATTATATTTATTTGAAGTTGTAATTTTTAAATCATCGATTTTTAAAATTAATTTTTTATCAAGCTTTATAAATAGATGTTTAATATGAAATTTATTTAAATTTAAATCATAAAGGTGAATGCCTTTAAAAAGGGAAATAAAAATTATGAATAAAAAATATATACTAACAAAAATTATTGCTGCAATCGAAGTTTTGCTGGTATTGCTCATTTTTTTCCTTGTATATTTTACTCATCCTGTTAAAACTAAAAGAGTTATATATATTCCAAAAGGCAATACAAATTATACTATAAATGCCTTGCAAAAAAGAGGTATGGATATTACTAATTTTGATAAAATCATTATAAAATTAATGGGTTACCCTCAAGCTGGATGGGTTGATTTAAAAGGTACTTATTTTACAAAAGCAGATTTTTTATATAGATTAACTCATAATAAAGCGGCTCTTAGGGATATTGTAATCATTCCAGGAGAGACAAACTATTTTGTTTTTAGACAAATTGAAAAAAAATTAAAAATACCTAATTTTTATTGCAAGATTGATGAAGGATTTATAAAGCCAGATACATACAAATTGCCTATTGGAATGAAAAGAAGAGATGTTTGTAACTTTCTTTATAAAAAATCATTAAAATGGCATAAACAAATAGCTAAAAAATTTTTTGGAGTGTGGAACTATAAAGAGTATAAAAAATATCTAATAATTGCTTCAATTATTCAAAAAGAAGCAGCAAATACTAAAGAGATGAAATTAATTTCGGCTGTAATTTATAATAGACTTAAAAATAATATGAAACTTCAAATGGATGGTAGCTTAAATTATGGGAAATATTCTCATACTAAAATAACTCCACAAAGAATAAGAAGTGATAAAAGCTTTTATAATACTTATAAATATAAAGGTCTTCCAAAAGAGCCAATTTGTATAGTAAGTAAAGAGGCAATAATAGCTGCAATTTTCCCAGCAAAAGTTAAGTATTTATATTTTGTAAAATGTGGAAAACACCATCTTTTTGCCACTTCTTATAAAGCTCATATTAGAAATATAAAAAAATGTCGTTACATTAAGTAACAAATGATGTTATTGATTTTATAAAATTGTTACAATTTGTATAAAAGCTGATAAAATTTAAGAAAAAAAGGAGATTATATGAGTAAACCTACAATTGTATGGACAAAGATTGATGAGGCTCCATATTTAGCAACATTTAGTTTACTTCCAATTATGGAAGCTTTCACAAAAGATGGAGATATTAATTGGGAGCTAAGAGATATTTCACTTGCAGGAAGAATTATTGCAGAATTTTCTGATATGTTGCCTGAGCATTTAAGACAGCCAGATGAGCTTGCATATTTAGGAGAGCTTGTAAATAAGCCTGAAGCAAATGTAATTAAACTTCCTAACATTTCAGCTTCAGTAGTGCAACTTAAAAATGCTGTAAAAGAGCTTCAAAGCCAAGGATATCCTCTGCCAGATTATCCAGAAGAGCCAAAAACAGCAGAAGAAGAAAAAATTAAACTTAAATATTCAAAATGTATAGGCTCAAACGTTAACCCAGTTTTAAGACAAGGAAACTCAGATAGAAGACTTGCAAGACCTGTAAAAGATTATGCAAAAGCACATCCTCACAGAATGAGAGATGTAAAAGAGGGATGCAAATCTTTTGTAAATCATATGAATGAAAAAGATTTTTATCAACATGAGCAAAGCTATATTTCTCCAAAAAATCAAACTGTTAGTTTTGTATTTGAAGATTATGAAGGAAATAAAAAAGTATTAAAAGAGCTTCCTCTTGAAAAAAATGAAATCTTAAGTACTACTTTTCTTAATAGAAAAGCGCTTAGAGATTTTTATGAAAAAGCAATTGAAGCAGCAAAAGAAAAAGATATTTTATTTAGCTTACACTTAAAAGCTACAATGATGAAAGTTAGTGACCCTGTAATGTTTGGTGATGCGATTAGAGTTTATTACAAAGAGCTTTTTGATAAATTTGGAAAAGAATTAAAAGAAATTGGATTTAATCCAAATAATGGTTTATCTGATTTATATGCAAAACTTGATAGATTGCCAGAAGATAAACAAAAAGCAATTCTTGAAACTATTGAAGAGATTTATAAAAAACAACCAAGACTTTATATGGTAGATTCTGATAAAGGTATTACAAACCTTCATAAACCAAATGATGTAATTATTGATGCATCAATTCCTGCAGTTATTAAAAATGGGCTTCAAGGATGGGGACCTCAAGGTGAGACAGAAGATTGTGAAATTGTAGTTCCTGATAGAACTTATGCAAGAATGTATAAAGAAATTGTGGCTGATTTAGTAAAACACGGACAATTTGACCCAACAAAAGTTGGTACTGTTCAAAATGTTGGTCTTATGGCTAAAAAAGCAGAAGAGTATGGAAGTCATGATAAAACATTTTTCCCACCAAAAGATGGATTTATTAAAGTAATAGATGAAGATGGAAATGTAATAATGTCTCATGAGCTAGAAGCTGGAGATATTTATAGAGCTTATCAAGTAAAAGATGATGCAGCAAAAGATTGGATTAAACTAGCAGTAAATAGAGCAAAAGAGAGCGGATATCCAATTGTATTTTGGCTTGATAGCAATAGAGCGCATGATGCGAATTTAATTAAAAAAGTACTTGAAGAGCTTCCAAAATATGATTTGAGCGATGTTGAATATTATATTATGGCACCAGAGCAAGCAATGAAATATACTCTAAAAAGATTTAGAGCAGGAGAAAATACAATTTCTGTAACAGGAAATATTTTAAGAGATTATCTAACAGACCTTTTCCCAATTATTGAAGTTGGTACAAGTGCTAGAACTTTATCAATTGTTCCATTACTTGCTGGTGGAGGGCTTTTTGAAACAGGTGCAGGTGGTTCTGCTCCAAAACATGTTGAGCAATTCTTAAAAGAAGGTCATTTAAGATGGGATTCTTTAGGAGAGTTTTTAGCAACTGTTGAATCACTTAAACTTGCTAGAAAACAAGGTGGAAGCAAAAAAGTAGAAACTATTGCAAATGCTTTAAGTAGAGCAGTTAGCAAATATCTTGAAAATGATAAAACTCCAAAAAGAAAAGTAGGTGAGCTTGATAATAGAGGAAGTCATTATTACCTAGCAAGATACTGGGCAGAAGAGCTTGCAAATTGTGGTGATGTAGAGCTTGAAGAGAAATTTAGACCAGTAGCAAAAGAGCTTAGAGAAAATGAAGAAAAAATATTAGCTGAGATTAGAGCTGTAGAAGGAAAACCAGCTGATATTAAAGGATACTATCATCCAGATGAAACTTTAGTAGAAAAATATATGAGACCAAGTGCTACATTCAATAAAATCATAGACGCTCTAAGAGCTTAATTGCTCTTTTTTTTCTTAAAGGTAGATAATGAGTAATAAAGTATCAATTATTGGTGCAGGTAATGTTGGAAGTATTGTTGCTTATTCTCTTGCAATGCAAGGGCTTGCTCATGAAATTATTTTAGTAGATAGAGATAAAGATAGAGCTAAAGGAAAAGCGCTTGATATGAGCCATGCTGCAAGTGCTGTGAGAAGCCATTCCATTGTAAGAGCAGCTGAGAGTTATAAAGATATACAAGATTCAAAAGTTGTAGTAATTACTGCAGGATTTCCTAGAAAACCTGGAATGAGTAGAGAAGATTTACTTTTAAAAAATGCTGAGATTATGAAAGAAGTTATTTTAAATGTAAGAGAAAATGCTCCTGATGCTATAGTTATTACCGTCTCAAACCCTCTTGATGCTATGACTTATGTAGCGCTTAAAGTTGGAAAATATCCAAGAAATCAAGTTGTTGGAATGGCTGGAATTTTAGATAGTGCTAGGATGGCTTATTTTATTTATGAGAAACTAGGGTATGGAGCAGGTCAGATTAGAGCAAGTGTAATTGGGGGGCATGGTGATTTTATGGTGCCACTTCCAAGATATTCTACTGTAGCAGGAGTGCCACTAAGTGACCTTTTAACTCAAAAAGAAATTGATGAAATTGTTGAGAGAACTCGTCATGCTGGGGCTGAGATTGTTAGCTATTTAAAAACTGGAAGTGCATATTTTGCTCCTGGAAAATCAACTGCAATAATGGTAGAAGCAATTCTTAAAGATTCTAAACAAATTTTTCCATGTGCAGTTTTATTGCAAGGTGAATATGGAGTTAACAATGTAGTAAATGGTGTTCCGGTAATGCTTGGTAAAGATGGAGCGGAAAAAGTTATAGAAGTAACACTTGACCCATGTGAGAGAGAGCAGTTTAGGAAATCAACTGAAGCTGTAAAAGAGATGATAGATATTTTAGAAAAAGACTTTTTAAAGGATGTAAAATGAGAGTAGTAAAATATGATGATATAGTTAAATCAATTAAAGATATGATAATTTACTCAACTACTCACCTCTCACCTGATATGAAAAAAGCGCTTGAAGAAGCATATAAAAATGAAAAAAGTGAAGTTAGTAAAGCAGTATTAAAGCAAATTTTAGATAATGCTAAAATTGCTGAGAGTGAATGGAAACCCCTATGTCAAGATACAGGGCTTGCAATTTATTTTGTAAAAGTAGGAGAAGATGTTAAGGTTGAGGGTGGAAGTTTAAAAGATGCTATTTATGAAGGAACTGAAAAAGGGTATAAAGAAGGATACTTAAGAGCTTCTACGTGCGATTGTTTTACAAGAGAAAATTTAAAAGATAAAGTAGGATATAACCTACCACCTGTAATTTATTTTGATATAGTGCCTGGAGATAAAATAGAAATTGAGTATGCAGCAAAGGGTGGTGGAAGTGAGAATGTATCTCGTGCGACTGTTTTAGCTCCAGCTGCTGGAAAAGAAGGAATTAAAGAGTTTGTTAAAAAAGTTGTAAGTGATGCTGGACCAAACCCATGTCCTCCTTTAGTAGTAGGTGTTGGAATTGGAGGAAGTTTTGATTATGCAGCGGTTATGAGTAAACATGCGCTTTTTAGAGATATTGGTACAGAAAATCCAGACCCAGAGCTAAATGAGCTTGAAAAAGAATTAAAAGAAGAGCTTAATAAACTTGGAATTGGTGCGATGGGAATGGGTGGAACTGAAACGGTTTTAGCTGTTCATATTGAAACATTTCAGCCTGGTAGAATGTGTCATATAGCTTCACTTCCAGTAGCGGTTAATATCCAATGTCATAGCTCTAGACATGCTCATATAACTATATAAAGGATGTAAAATGGCAGAATATAAAATGACAACTCCTTTAAGCGATGAAGATGTAACAAAACTTAAAGCAGGAGATATTGTATATCTTAGTGGGACACTTTATACCGCTAGAGATGCAGCACATAAAAGACTTGTTGATTTAATTAAAGAAGGAAAAGAGCTTCCATTTGATTTAAAAGGAGCGGTAATTTATTATGTTGGTCCTACTCCTCCAAAACCAGGAGAAGTAATTGGAAGTGCTGGACCTACAACAAGTTATAGAATGGACCCATATGCTCCAATTTTAATTGAGCATGGTTTAAAAGGGATGATTGGAAAAGGTAAAAGAAATAAAGCTGTAAGAGATGCTTGTGCTAAACACAAAGCTGTTTATTTTGGAGCAGTTGGAGGAGCAGCAGCACTTATAGCAAAAGCTATTAAAAAAGCAGAAGTTATAGCTTATCCTGAGCTTGGACCAGAAGCTATAAGAAGATTAGAAGTTGAAGATTTTCCAGTGGTAGTTGTAAATGATGTATATGGAAATGATTTATATGAAGAAGGTAGAAAACAGTGGGAACAAGCGTAGCTTGTTACCTTTTCTCACAATTAATATTTGCTTAATAATAAATTTTTATTTTTTAAAATTAAGTGTGATATAATAATTTAATTCAGTTAAAGGAGTATATATGAATATACATGAATATCAAGCAAAAGAGATATTTAGAAAATATGGAGTTCCAACTCCAAGAGGAGGAGTTGCATTTTCTGGACCTGAGGCTAGAAGAGTAGCAGAAGAGCTTGGCGGAAATTTGTGGGTAGTAAAAGCTCAAATTCACGCAGGTGGTAGAGGAAAAGCAGGAGGAGTAAAGCTTGCAAGAAGTCTTGATGAGGTAGAAAAAATTGCAGAAGAGATGCTTGGTATGAAGCTTGTTACTCATCAAACAGGACCTGAGGGTAAAATAGTAAAAAAAGTTTATGTAGAAGAGGGTGCTGATATTAAGGCTGAGTATTATCTTGGAATGGTGCTTGATAGAGCACTTGAAATGCCAGTTATGATGGCAAGTACTGAGGGTGGAATGGAAATTGAAGAGGTTGCTGAGAAATCACCTGAAAAAATTATAAAAGTTGCAATTGACCCAACTATTGGATTTCAACCATTTCATGCAAGAAAACTTGCTTTTGGACTAGGGCTTGGAAAAGATGAGCAAAAAGAATTTATAAAATTTGCAAATGCTTTATATAACGTTTATATGGATAATGATGCGGAATTAATTGAAATAAATCCACTTATTAAAACAGGAGAAGGTAAGTTTTTAGCACTTGATGCGAAAATGAGTTTTGATGATAATGCTCTTTATAGACATCCTGATATTGCAGATATGAGAGATTTAGATGAAGAAGAGCCAACAGAAATTGAAGCTAAAAAATATGGGCTTAGTTATATAAAACTTGATGGAAATGTTGGATGTATGGTAAATGGTGCTGGGCTTGCTATGGCTACAATGGATATTATCAAACATGAAGGCGGAGAGCCTGCAAACTTTTTAGATGTTGGTGGTGGAGCAAATCCTGATACAGTTGCAAAAGGGTTTGAAATAATTCTTAGTGACCCAAATGTAAAAAGTATTTTTGTAAATATTTTTGGTGGAATTGTTAGATGTGATAGGGTTGCAAATGGTATTTTAGAAGCTACAAAAAAAGTAGAAGTAAATGTTCCTGTAATTGTTAGACTTGATGGTACTAATGCCAAAGAAGCCGCTGAAATACTTAAAAATGCAAATATTAAAAATATTATTCCAGCAAAAGATTTAAAAGATGGAGCTAAAAAAGCTGTAGCAGCTGCGAAAGGAGAGTTATAATGAGTATTTTAGTGAATAAAGATACAAAAGTAATAGTGCAAGGTTTTACTGGTAAAGAAGGTACTTTTCATGCGCAACAATGTATGGATTATGGTACTCAAATTGTAGGAGGAGTAACTCCAAACAAAGGCGGTATGACTCATCTTGGGAAACCTGTATTTAATACAGTAGAAGAAGCAGTAAAAGCAACAGGAGCTACTGTTAGTATGATTTTCGTTCCGCCTGCATTTGTTGCAGATGCTGTTATGGAAGCAGCTGACGCTGGTATTGAGCTTGCAGTAATTATTACTGAGGGTGCTCCAGTTAGGGATATGATGTATGCAAAACATTATGCAACAAAAAAAGGCATGAAAACAATAGGACCAAACTGCCCAGGAATTATTACAGCAGAAGAGTGTAAAATTGGAATTATGCCAGGAAATATCTTTAAAAAAGGAAATGTTGGACTTATTTCAAAATCTGGAACTCTTACTTATGAAGCAAGTAATCAGGTTGTAAAAGAAGGTCTTGGAATTACTACAGCAGTAGGAATTGGAGGAGACCCTATTATTGGATTAAGTTATAAAGAGCTTTTGCCAATGTTTGAAGAAGATGATGAAACTGAAGCAATTGTTATGATTGGTGAAATTGGAGGAGACCTTGAAATTCAAGCAGCAAAACTTATAAAAGAAAAAATAACTAAACCAGTAATTGCTTTTATTGCTGGACAAACTGCTCCTAAAGGTAAAAGAATGGGGCATGCTGGTGCAATTGTAAGTGGAAGCAAAGGTACTGCACAAGAAAAAATGGAGGCACTTAGAGAAGCTGGAGTTTATGTAGTTGAATCTCCTGCTGATATTGGAGTTACTGTTGCAAAAGCTTTAAAAGAGAGAAAAAACAAATAAAACTCTCTTTTTTTATTTTTTTGTAAAAATAATATCTCAGGCACTTTTATCTTACTACTTTGCTGGAGTATATTACTATTTGTAACAATTATTTTAAAAAACGCTTCTTTAAACTAACATTTAGTGTTTATTTGGGTATCATATATATGTAAAGAAAAGTAAAAGGAGAATAAATGGCTTTAAATGTTGATTTTAGATTAAAAGCACCAGAAAATACGCCTGTTTGGGTAGATGAAGCAAAGTGTAAAAGTTGTGAATTATGTGTTGATTTTTGTCCAACAGGTGTACTTGTAATGGTACCAGATCCTCATAATATTTTAGGACAAATGGTAAAAGTAGCTCATCCGGAATATTGCATCGGATGTAAAGAGTGTGAGCTTGAATGTCCTGATTTTTGTATTTTTGTAGCTGAGAGAGATGAATATAAATTTAAAAAACTTAATGAAGTTAAAAAGCTTAAAGGAGAGCAATAATGCCAAGAGAAGTAGTATCTACAGGAAACCAACTTGCAGCAAAAGCAGCTATTGATGCAGGTTGTAAATTTTTTGGAGGATATCCAATTACACCTTCAAGCGAAGTTGCACATGAAATGAGTAAATTACTTCCTAAAGTTGGTGGAGTGTTTATCCAAATGGAAGATGAAATTGGAGGAATTGCTGTAGCACTTGGTGCTAGTATGAGTGGAGTTAAATCTATGACAAATACTTCTGGTCCTGGTATTAGTTTGAAATCAGAGCAAATCGGTCTTGCATTTATGGCTGAGATTCCTCTTGTAATTACTAACGTAATGAGAGGAGGACCAAGTACAGGGCTTCCAACTAGACCTCAACAAGGTGATATTCTTCAAGCTCAAGCACCAACTCATGGTGATTATCAATCAATTACTTTATGTGCGGGAAGTTTAGATGAGTGTTATACTGAAGTGGTTAGAGCTTTTAATTTGGCTGAGAGATTTATGACACCAGTATTTGTGTTACTAGATGAAACACTTGGGCATATGGTAGGAAAAGCGGTATTACCTGATTTAGAAGAAGTTCAAAAAAATATAGTAAATAGAAGAGTATATGAGGGTGACCCTTTAACTTATGAGCCATATAGAGTAGGAGCAGATGAGCCAGCAATTCTTAATCCATTTTTTAAAGGATATAGATATCACATTACTGGGCTTCATCATGGACCAACAGGTTTCCCAACAGAAGATGCGAAACTTTCGCAAGAATTAATTGATAGACTATTTAACAAAATTTTAGCTCACAAAGATGAGATTGAAAGCTATGAAGAATATATGCTAGATGATGCAGATATTATGATTATTGCATATGGAAGTGTAAGCTTAGCAGCAAAAGAAGCTATTAAGCAACTAAGAGATGAGGGTATTAAAGTAGGATTATTTAGACCAATTACACTTTGGCCATCTCCAGAAGAAAAAATAGATGAATTATGTAATAAATTTGATAAAATCCTTGTAACAGAAATGAATAAAGGTCAATATTTTAAAGAAATTCAAAGAGCAAGCGGTAAAAAAGCGCATGAATTTGAAACTCTGTTTAAAGCTAATGGTAGACCAATTAGCCCAGCTGAGATTAAAGCTAAAATAAAAGAAATGGTGTAAGGAGAGAACATGGCATTTAATTATGATTATTATTTAAGAACTGAGAAAATGCCAACACTTTGGTGTTGGGGATGTGGTGATGGTATTATTATGAAAGCTATGATTAGAGCTTTTGCAAAGCTTGGATGGGATAAAAACGATATTTGTATAGTTTCAGGTATTGGATGTAGTGGAAGATTTTCAAGTTATATTGATGCAAATACTGTTCATACAACTCATGGTAGAACTGTAGCATATGCAACTGGTATCAAACTTGCTAACCCTGATAAGCATGTAATTGTTGTAGCAGGTGATGGTGATGGGCTTGCTATTGGTGGAAATCATACAATTCATGGATGTAGAAGAAATATTGATTTAAATTTTGTTTTAATTAATAACTTTATTTATGGTTTAACAAACTCTCAAGTATCTCCTACAACTCCAAAAGGAATGTGGACAGTTACAACTCAATATGGAAATATTGACCCAACTTTTGACCCAGCTGAGCTTGCTATTGGTGCTGGAGCAACATTTGTAGGAAGAGAAAGTGTTGCTGAAGCTCAAAAATTAGAGAGATTATTTGTAAAAGGATTCCAACATAAAGGATTTAGTTTCTTTGATATTCATTCAAACTGTCATGTTAACCTTGGTAGAAAAAATAAAATGGCTCAAGCAAAACAAAATATGGATTGGATTGAAGAGAACTTAATTCCAAAAGCAAAATGGGATAAATTAAGCGAAGAAGAGAAATATGAGCTTAAAAAACAAGGAAAATTCCCAAGAGGTGTTTTATATCACAAAGAAGAGCCAGAGTATTGTGAAGAGTATTATAAACTAGTTGATAGAGTAAGGGGAGGGAAATGAGAAAACAACTTAGATTTACAGGAGTTGGAGGACAAGGTGTTTTACTTGCTGGTGAAATTTTAGCAAGAGCATATGTAAGAGCTGGAAAATATGGAGTTCAAGTTGGTACTTATACTTCACAAGTAAGAGGCGGACCTACAAAAGTTGATATTATTTTAGATGATGAGCCAATTTTATATCCTTATGCAGTAGATGGAGAGATTGATTTTATGTTAAGTGTTGCTGATAAATCTTATCAATTATTTAAAGATGGTGTAAAAGAAGGTGGAATTATTGTATATGAGCCAAACTTGGTTTATCCGAGTGAAGATGATAAAGCAAGATGGAAAATGTTCCCTATTGAAGTTATTACAATAGCAAAAGAAAAAGTTGGAAATGTTATTACTCAATCAGTTGTAGCACTTGCAATTGCTACTAGAATGAATAACCTTGATAAAGATTTAGTATATGAAACAATGATTCAAACAGTTCCTCCAAAAGCTGTAGAAGTAAATAAAAAAGCTTTTGAGCTTGGATATCAAGAGGCAGAAGAAGTATTAGCTAAATACTCTTAAGCTTCTTTTTTTCTTCTAACTTCCTAATGATTGGATAGAGAAAATATTATGTTAATCCTACTAACTTTTAAATCAATCTTTTTAAAATAGTTTAATGATTTTATTAGAGGTATTTGTTGAGGTTTTGTATAGAGCCAAGAAGGTTTAAGAGTTTTTTAAAGCCTCTAGAGCTCTTTGAAGCAATTCTCCATGATATACTTCTTGGCGAGATATGAACAATAAGAAGTCTTTTAAATACTTATCTCCAATTTTTTCAGCTAAAATTAAACATTGTTTTTCTGCATCCATCTCTTCTTCAATATTTTCTTTTAGAAATTCTACTATACCGATATTTTCATATTTTTCATGAGGAATTGGTCTAGGTAGTGTTAATACTCCCATTTGAGCTGCTAAGTCGGCAAATCTTTTTAAATGATAAATTGAATCATATGCTAAATCTGTAAATGCGCAACTAGCAACTGCAATATTTGTATGAACTTTTAAATAACTATAAATTGTAATTAATTCATATTCTTTAAATGTCTCTTCCATTAAGAAAAATACTAATGCAGTTTTTGACTCTTCATCAAGCTCAATACCTGGAAGCTCTTTATGCTCATCGAATGCAGTTATCTCTCCTTCTACATCAAAGAAATTCATCTCTTCTAGAAAAAATTCATCATCACTTCTTAATCTGTTAATAGTAGGCTCATCAATTCCTTCATAAAGTGCAATATTTTGGTTTAAATCATCTTTTAGCACTTCAATTAATTCATCTTCTTCTTTTACTTTTATTTTTGCTATTTCATCATAATCAAAATCCATATTAAATTTAGCATTTTTATTTACTGCATCTTGCATTACCCAAACCATGTGTCTATATTTAAATAAAGCAATATCATTTAATTTATGCCTTACATCTTCTTCTTTTACCATTACACTTGCGTATATAAATTTTATAAAACTTTCATGTTGTTTTTTAATTAAAGTAGGATAATCCATTTTCTCTCCTTTTTATTTTAAGTATAACAAAAAAAGATAATAAAAATTTGATATAAATCAATTTTTATGTAGAAATATATATTTTATTGCATTTTCGTAACTCAAAGTTTTTGCTATACCTTTATAAGCTATATCAAAAGCAGTGCCATGGTCTACAGAGGTTCTAAGGATAGGAAGATTTAAAGAGACATTTATACTCTCATCAAAATAAAGAGCTTTTAGAGGCGCTAATCCTTGGTCATGATACATTGCAATAAATCTTCCTTTTTTTGAAGTAAAAGCAGTATCAGCAACAAGAGCTCCATAAAAAATTTCTTTTTTTAAAGCTTTATTGGCTTCTTTTATTGCTGGAATTATTTCTTTTATCTCTTCATCCCCTAAAACTCCGCCATCTCCAGCGTGAGGGTTTAATCCTAAAACTCCAATATTTTCAAATTTTGTGCTTTTGTAAAAATCTAAAAAAAACTTTACTAAATCATTTTTTTTTATTTTTTTTGGGACTTCTTTTAATGGAATATGCTCGGTAAAAAGAGCTACATATAACTTTTCACATCCAAGCATCATTATTGCATTTTTTTTAAAAATATCTCTTAATACTTCTGTATGACCTTTGTATTTTATCCCTGCTTTATTCCAAGCTTCTTTATTTATAGGAAGAGTAGTTATAGCATCAACTTTATTTTCTTTAGCAAGCTCAATGGCTTTTATGAAAGATTTATATGAATATTCTCCTGACTTTGCATCAATCTTGCCAGGATTTAT
>Ga0256831_1001182_pt1 | contig 13773 bp, 18 predicted proteins | sample 132544metaG_FD_189087 | JGI IMG/M metagenome (GOLD analysis project Ga0256831, IMG submission 189087) | Hydrothermal vent microbial communities from Lau Basin, Pacific Ocean - 132-544 | ecosystem: Environmental > Aquatic > Marine > Hydrothermal vents | place: Pacific Ocean: Lau Basin | collected...
TAATAATACATGTATCCAACCACCCTTACATGTAGGATACATGTATAATAATACATGTAAGATACATGTATCACTCAAACATCTTTCAAACCTTGATCCTTTCTTTTCCCGAATAAACCGCTCTCCATTTTTTTCGGTTTTGAGAGATAAAAATCCTCATAACCGTTCTTACATATAAACTTTATCTTTAAGTAAGGTTGTGGTTGTTGAGGTAGTCTTTAACGTCTTCAAGAGGAAACTTGCTACGTTTAGCTTCTGGAAGAGTCAAATATGAACGTAAAGAAGTAATATTTATCAACTTTTTCAGGAAATGGTCAATGATGCAAGAGAATGTTATTCTTGACGTCCTCCGGAGAAATCATGCTATTGTTTAGCACTCTCGTTAGTATTACTATTCTATTTTGAAATAAAAATTCTGAGAGGTTGTTATATAACAGCGGTTTAGAAAGGAGATTTCGGGAAAAGGAGGGATTTAAGAGGAGATATATTTCCTCTCTCAAGTGGTGTTACTTAGGGAGAATGTTTCGATTTATGCAAGTTCAAGAATTCGCATGAGAGGGATTTTACATGAATGTTGAATAAAAATAAAAATTTATATATAAAAATTAATTCCTACGTTTTAAGAGCAATGCCGAAGCGATAGCGATTGCACCTAATATAACTTCGAAACCGGGAGTTTGATATGTTATTGTCACCTTATCTTCAGCGGTTTGACCATCTGCCGTTGCTATTATTTTGACGTTATAGGTCATGGGAGGTAGATTTTTAGGAAGGGTTACGGGAAACTCTTGTTCTATCGGTGGGTTCGTTGTTATATCCAGAGGAGGGGTTTCGAAAGTTTTGCTAAATCCTCCAGCCGATAGTATTATTTTAAACCTTATCGAACCTCTCCAGTCCTCAGGTTTCCAGTCTATTTTTATCCTAAACTTAATAGTATCTCCTCCCTTTGCTTTGACAGTTTTAGGTTCTACGTTTATCGTAAGTTCTTTAAGTTCAGATGGCTGTGTTGTGGGATATGGTGTTTGCGTGATGGTAACGGGAGAAACTGTTGCCGTCGTTACTGGAGTCTGCGTAGTTGGCAAATTTTCAGAATAGATTTGGTTTATGGAGCTAATTTCGTTCTCGTATTTCGTTGTATCGTATCCCATGCCCTTAAGCTCGTCAATAATAGTCCAGCACTCTTCTAATATAGGCGCTGGATTTTCACCGTATTCAGCTTTCTCCTTTGCAGATTCAAGTAAACTTTCAAGCTCTTCCAATAGTTTGCTGACGTATATCTTCTTAATTTTGTAAATCTCATTTTCATAGTAGGTGACATCATAACCTAACTCTTTAAGCTTCTCTATCAGATCGTAACATTCGTCTAATACTTTAGTCGGGTTCTCTCCACTTTCTGCTAACTTTTCTGCCTTGTTTATCAGCTCATCAAGTTTTATGAACAGTTCCTTTCCTTTCTCTTCCTGTGCAACTACTGGTACCAGCAATAACAGAAGTCCAAATATAAGACAGACAATTTTTCTCATTTCTTCACCTCCTACTGCTGTTAGCGATTGACAGTATCAAAGCTAAAAAAGTTAATCCTCCAGCTGTTAGCGTTAAGAGTTTTAGTTTCGTCGGAAAAGCTATTCCCATTGCATCCGACTGGAACCAATCGACCGTCATCTGTATAAGGGTTGCCGTTGCAACTAATGCTACTCCTATAGTTGCTAACAGTGCTTTGCTCATCTTCTCCTCCCCCTTAAAGTGTTAACGACTATCAGACTACCGACTATCCCACCTCCCAAGCCAAGCAAAGCGTATTTTACGCCGTTAAAATGCTGTGATAAGTTAACGTGAGACGTTTCTGGCTGAATGTTAACGCTGTTCAGGACATGAGTTATTTCTGGACTTATCGTGATAAAATATAGAGTTGAAGCTCTACCGATCAGTGCGAAGCTGACCAATCCTACGACCTCACCGTTCTGATTCACTACAGGCCCTCCGCTGTTTCCTGCATCTGTATGGGCTGTTATTTCCGCTATACCGTCGTCGGTGTCTATCCATGCTATCGTTCCCTCTGCAACTCTTGGATTTGTTGTTAATCTGTGAATGTCGTGCTCAAGCTGAACCAACTCGAAAGGGTATCCTATAACGTATATCGTTTCTGTTTTTCTCAATTCGCGGGCTAAAGGAAATATATGGGCGTTTGGAGGCATACTCTCAGTCCTTATTATTGCGATGTCTCTTCTTCTATCGACCTTTATGACGGTTCCGGTAGTTTCGAAGTTGCCGTGAATAACCGTAACGACTCTTCCCTCGTGATACTCCACAACATGACCGGCTGTAATCATGACGTTTCTACCGACCCACCATCCCGTTCCGTATAGTCCATTAGCCGTAACTATTGCAACGCCGTCATCCCAACCGTTGTTGTGCATCAGTTCCGTTGCATTCAGATGCAGTATCTTCGCTTGTGCTTGGGAAACGGGAAGCGGGAAGCAAACTGTTATACATATAACTATTAAGAACAAGCTACTCTTCATTCTTACCACCCCTCTTTCTCTTTTGAGAGGTTTGCTGGGCTTGAGCACATTCGGGACAGTAAATAGTTCCGTCGAGTAATATTTGCACGTCGCAACCGTGCTCGGGACAAACCAACCTAACTTTTCCCTCTTTCACTATGTTTTCGATAAGGGATGAAGTTTTTAGTTCGTCAATAACGGGTTTCACTTTCTTTTTCTCTACTATCTCGATTTCTTTCGTAATCTTCTCCTTTCCCGTCACTTTCAGCTTTAGATCGTATGCGACACTTACTATCTTCAGAAATACGAAGACGAGTAAAGCGTAGAACACCCAAGTCAACACCTGCACTCCAGATATGCTGTAGTAAATGAGGTTGTTAAGCAAAACCTCGTTAACCATACTCGACCACCTCTTCTTCAAGTCTAAACCGCTCTCCAACAATTTTAGACACTATGAGGTCGTTAATAGCCCTCGCAACTTGGACAAGCTTACTATCACGGCATTTAACGTCATGAACTCTAAAAATCTCCCTCAACTCTCTAAAAGTTACTCTAACCTTGTTTTCGTAAAACTCTTTAATTTCCTTTGGAGTGACTTCGACGTAAATTTTCGCCGGTGGTTCCTCCTTTTTTAATTTATAGACGAGTTTTTTAGTTCCAACGACGACGATTGCAAGGTTGATTGCTCGTTCGAGTTGCCTTTTATCACCGCAGAGGATAGCATCAGTTACCTGTCTCAGCATCTTGTAGTAATGCTTGCCAAGCAGTCTTGCAACTACCCTACGTTCCTCGCTGTCCCTGCTTATCGTTTTGAAAATCAAAACAGGACTATTCCTTAAAACCTTGTCGAGCAGGTAGTAGAGCTGTGTCATGTGCATGACTATTAGAACGCCATCAAAACCAAGCTCCTCAAGCTTGTGTCTTATCACGACGTATTGTCTCGCGTCTTCTACGTTTATACCGCTCATAGACCTTCTCGAAATGTTCTGATAGACCGCATCGTCGTTTATGAGGTAGAGGTATCTCAAGTTGCTGGGATCGACGTTTTCTTCCAGATAGCTTAGCATGATGTTTATGTTTGCTCTGTAGAAGTGCAAAGCCAAGATTTCTTTGTCTTTGACTTTCCTCTTCTTGAGTTCTCTATACGCTTTAGCTATCAAGTGTTTAGCCATAGTAGTTTTACCCGAACCCATGTATCCTACTATGGTCACGCTTCTAAGCTCTACACCCTTATCTGTTCTCTTCTCTCCAGCTATTACATTAACTAAGCTCATAAGTCTCCCCTCTCTATCATAGGCTCAAACTTAGGCACTTTGAACCTCAAACTCTTGGAGCTAAATGCAAGAGCCTTGTAGAAGTCCGTTACAACGTTATGCATGACATCCTCGTCGCTTGCTATGAATTCTATGTTGTTCATGACTTCCAAGTCGCTGAAGGCAAAGAACAGTCGCCAAGCTTCATCCTCGTCAATGTAGGCCAACATCTGTTTCCAATCGTTACTTCTTAGAACTTCGAGTAACTTGTCAACGCTTTCCTTTCCCAACCTTATACCAAATTCAACAAACTTGGGGGCGTCTATCTCGCTCATCTAATCACCTCCGCTTTCTTCAACTTGTCTCTAAACGATTTTGGAGCTAACTTCACGAGATCATACCAAAACAGCGAAACGATCATGGTAGTGAAGAAACTAACAATTATGACGAGATTACTCGTTATTTGAACAGGTATAACCTTGTGATTCAGTTTGTTGTAAATGTATATTGTCGCTATAACGTGAGTTATGCCGAAACACCAGTAAACTAAAGCAAGAGTTTTGCCTACTATCAGGCTGACAATCCAAGCCCTCAACAAACTTCCTGTTCTGCTGTAAACTACCAACAGAACGGTTATCATTGAGATAACTAATATTGTAGTTGCTATCAGTTCGACTTTCACGTTTTACCACCTCCCAATGGTGGTGTTGGAGGAATAGCTGGATGAAGAGTCGTGTTGACTGCCGTAACCGGAGGTGGAGGAGGAGTCACGGGATGAACTGGAACGTTACTCGTATTGTTTACTGGTGGAGGGGGAGGAGTAGCGGGAACAACGGTAGTAGGAGCTGTTGTCATTACAGCGGTCGAGTTCACTGTTGTGTTGTTCGCCTGTGGTGGTGCTGGAGAAAACCCTATCACGTTTCCAAGAACGAATCCAGCTACAAAACATATTACACCCACCAGGACGAAAGTTCCGGTCGGTTTTGACTGCAAGCTTTCCATCTTTATTTGAGCGACAGTTTCTCCAGCCTTTCTAAGCTTTAACATGTCTTTGAGATTCTCAGCAACCGTTTTCCTCCACGCGTAAGCTTCGAAGAACTTCGTCAAGCTCAAAGCGGTAACCAAGTTGTCTTTTTTCTCTTTTTTAAGGGTCTCAAAGAACTCCTTTAATTCTTTCGGAACCTCAACCTTTATCTCCTTTCCCATTTTGGATAGGAATTTCGGTAGTGAAAGGTTGCTCAGAGGTTCTGGTGCATGTATGTATTCTACCAACCCTTTGCAAATACCTCGCGGGAGTAAGTAGATGTATTCAATCGTTTCGTCCCTCATTCTTGCAATATTGATCAAATACCACGTTAAAACTATGAAAAACACCATAGTCCCGAACATTGCCAAGTAAGGATCGAATTCCATCTTTTTATCTGGAAACCATCCGTAAATCATGCTCAAATACGTTAGATAAATGGTAAAGCTTGCACCGACTATCCATCTCCAAGCAACCCCGAAGGGACTGTCAACGCTTGGTGGTGCCCTCGCGTCGAACATACTCACCTTCAAGGCGTAATCGCTTAGGTTGTCGTGAACTATGAAGTGATCGAACTCATCTTCGCTGTTGCAGAAAACTTCGGATTGCTTTTCACCTTTTATCTCCTTTATTTGATCGTCGTAGTAGATACTGAACTCTCCCCCAAGCTTATGAAGAATCAGCATTCTACGAGGAGAGAACGGATGAAAAAAGAAGACCAACAAATCCTTAAAATCCTTTAAATGAGCTTTGATGTTCTTAACCAAACCGTAAAAAGAGATCAAACCAATGGGTAAGCTTAAAATGGCGTATAAAATAACGTTGAAGTTCATACTTATCGCCTCGAAATCGCAAGTAACGCTATGAGCCCTACTATACCCAATCCAGCAAGCATCAGCGTATTCGTGTCAATACTATTTTGACTTCCCGGGAACGGCTGTGCGGTTGGGAACGGTTCAGGTGCAGGATTGGTTGGTGGCTGATTATACTCTGGCGAATTAGGATTAGTTTGAGTCGGATTGGTTGGTTGTGGTGTTGTAGTAACGGGGGAAGATAACGAATACACGTGAAAATCGTGAGCATTTACCGCTATTACGGTGTATTCAGATGAAGTAGCAACTTCAGTATGTAGTATTCGCCAATCCGTTAGTGTGCCATACCTATATGCTATTTTTATAGTTCCGTCTGACAGATAGCTTATGCAGACTTGAACGTCCATGTCGAAACGGGGCATGTCAACAGCATTGATCCTGTCACTTCTGCCGTGCCAAATTCCCAAACGTGCATAGGCCATGAACGGCTCCCTATCTACGAACGCATACACCCTGATGTCTTGTGATCCTCCTCGAACTCCAACCCCACCACCGTAGTAATCGTCAGCACTCCACCACCGATATTCGGGAACGTGAATAGTGCAAACTATTGCATGATTCGGTGTGAGCCTATAGCCAGTATCCGACATTTCAGGTGGCTGTCCACCCGGTATGATCCACCAATTCAACCGCTGTTTCTCAGCGTGGACGGGTATCATTATTGTAAGCAGTATCATAAAAGACAGCAAAATTCGTTTCATCTCATTGCCCTCCCTTTCTGCCTCCAAACTGGAACAACCACACAAGCCCCAATATGATGGCTCCAAGCACTGCAAGTTTCGCTGTGCTCATGGTTGCTACCAGAACGGTTGTCGCTATCAGTGCGATCAGCCCGAGTAGTATTAAAATAAATAAAAGCAAGAGTGTATCACCTCCTGTGCAGTAGCACAACTGCAAGCACCACAACCACCAGTATTCCTATTCCAATTAACCCGTATTTTATGAAGTTGATCGTATCGTTGATCGAATCCAATCCGAAGACCATCGGAACTTCTGTTTGCGTTACATGTTGTGTTGTATGCGTCGAACTGTTTGAGCTTGCATGATTTGCGGTGTTGGGTGGTGCCAAAAATATCCCGACCCTCGGCGATCCTGTGCAATATATGTCAATTCTCGCAGTGTCACCCAGATTTACGTAGTTTGTTATGTCCGCCGTAATAGTTGAACTGAGTGGTCTACCGATTATCACGTCGTAACCGTTCACCTTTACAGATATTCTATGACCGCTTTCCGCGTAAGGAACTATGACCAAATACGCATGATTCCAGTTTTCAGGAACGGTAACGGAACCGTAATTGTGCCAACCTCTTTGTAGAAATCCACTGAAAACCACTATAGCCTGATGCAAATCGTATTGAACTGCCAATCTTTGCACTTCCGCTTGGGTAATGGCAAATGCTGGCGTCGCTATCAACAATATGCAAAAAATTATTAATGGAACCTTGATTTTCTGCATTGAAGTCACCTCTTGTTCGTCAATCCGACAACCAGAACGACCAGAACGACTATACCTATGCCAAGCAGTATCAACTTTGTGTTGTCGTTGTGCAAGTCAAAGTTGACAGGTGAGGATGGGTTGTCACTTGCTGGTGGCTGTGGGTGAACCCTCAATCCTGCGTCTCCACCAATTGAACCAGAACTTGGAGTTCCTACTGGCTGGATGTGTTGCTGTCCGTTGTTTGGCCCATCGACATATAGATGCCACGTGTGTCCAGGTGCACTATTTGAAAAATGCTTAACTATGAACTTGTAGTTACCAGTTGTTGGAGCGGTATATGTTCCAGACTCTTGTCCGCTATCTGCCCACAATGTGAAATCTTTATGATCATCAAGCCAATCCCAGCTCTGCTGTGGACTCGCCTCACTGTAGTGCGGGTTTGTAGGTGCGAATAGGAAGAAGTCCCAGTCGTAACCACCTTGATTGAACGTTATCGTGTATCTAGTTCCGCTGTGCAAGTGCACCAACGTCATCCAATCCTGCGACCCGCTCCAGCTGTAGAGGTGGTTTCCAGCACTTAGCTGGACTTGATTGCTAATGTCGTATGGAGAAAGTATGGCAATTTTATCTATGTCACCGTTGTTTGTGTAGAATATCACGTAATCCACTGGAGAGTTGACCTTAATCTTCATTGCACCGTTCGAGAGTATTGCTTCTCCATCGCTTACCCTTACGTAACCCATTTTGTCAACTTGAATGCTACCTACGAGCGTTCCGTTATACACGATGCCGATCCACACGTTGTTTCCAGTTATACCATACAAGTAACCGTTCTGTGCTGGTATTTCCAATCCTGCATAGCCTTCCGAGCTTGTTAGAGATACCGCACCGTTTGCAACGACTACGCTTGCCAAACTGCTATTGAACTGCTGTATCGTGTCGTTTACGATCAATACCTTGTTGAAGTTGTTAAGCTCGTTTGCAGTGTTGAAGTCGTATATTGTCATCGCGTTTGCCGTCGCAATCACCGCAATCACTACCAAAAAACCTACTATCGTTCTCAACCTTTTCATTCCCATCCCCAAAATGGAGAGTATGTCCTTAGAATATAAAAAATGCTGTTAGAATCTAATAGGGGTCTATTAGATTATAATTTGAACTTAATAAAAATGAATGCGAAAGAATGAGGATTTTGGACAATCATTTTAATATCTTCCCAATCCAACCCTAATTGCTTTAAAAGTGTTAAATACGCCTTCAAAACATCGTTAACAAACTTGGACTTATTTTGAACACCCAACTCATCCATCAGCTCCAATACTTCAGCTGATAAATATACGCTGACTGTTTTACCGTTCATTCCCTCACCTCCAGAAGAGGGAACTTATCAACAACCCGGGCATACTCCTCATCGGCATCTTCTCTTAACTCTAAGTAATTGTGGAACTCAACGCTCTTACTTATCTCAGATGACCTGCCAAGAATGAAATTTCTCTCATCCTTTGGCACTTTCATTTTCTTCAAGAATTTGTTGGTCCATTTTCTGATATACTTAGAAGAAACTGTTATTTTAACTTCAACACCCTCAACCTCCTTGGTAAACTTGTAATTGATGACCTTCTTGGCATAGTGGTAATCCACCTTGAGCTTCCCCTCTTTATACAATTGTAAAAGCTTTTTAGTCAACCAAGATGGCATGTAGCACTCGAAAGCTTCTTTGTTCTTAGTTCCTATACCTTCCATGTTATACCTTGCAAATCCTCTATCCTCGAAAATCTCAAGCTTCTTAGGATCAAAGCTGTTAATCATTTCACAAAGATGTTCCAGCCTTAATCCGCTGTAAACCAACAACTGAAAGAGAGTATAATATGTTTCGTTGAGATGTTGCTTGAAATACTTGTTTGCCTCGAGAATTGCCAAATCCTCTGGAATATTCTTATCAGTTCCAGATTTTGGTATTGGCAGAACTGCTTTAAACTCCTCAGCTAAGTTCTTACTTATAAGCTTCCTTTCAATCATGAAGTTTAGCAGATTTCTGAATCCTTTGGCGAAGTTGGCTTTGTTCTTGTCAAGGCTGTTGTAAATTTCTTTAAGCTGTTCTGGAGTTTTAATTACAACGAACTTGATTGTTCTATCCAGAATGCTGATGTAGCTGTCGTATGTGCTCTTCTTAGTCCCTTTCTCTTCAAATCATTTTATAAAATTACTTCTTAATTTGTTGTAATTGATTTCGACATAGTTGTTTTCGTATGGATAGAATAGACAATCTTTGGGAGCCGGTGACCCGAGTTCAAATCTCGGCGGCCCCATCTTAATCCTTTAGAAAGACAACGTTTCCCCTTCCCTTTCTGTATTTTTCTATCAAACCCCTTCTTTCGAGGTCCGTTAAAACCAAACTCAACTTAGCTTCGGACCATCCCAACTTTTCCCTCAACTCCTTTTGAGTTATCCTACCTCCAGACTTCCTTATCAGTTCCAAGACTACTTCTAAGTCGTCTGGAATCTCTCCCTTCCTCTTCCTTTTTTTGATGAAAATGAGGGCCACTAAAAATGCCAGAAAGGTTAGAGTTAATCCGACGTAAAGAGGAGTTTCACTTCTCTTCTCTTCAAGGGAGAAGTTGAGTTCGGTTGCACTCAAATTGTTTTCCAACTTTGGGAAGAGTATCAAATCTATCACGTAAGTTCCGTTGTTCTTAATAACAACAGTTTCGTTACAAAATAGGTTTCCGTCGATGCTGTAAGCCCTAATCTCGTAAACCCCTAAGGGAACCTCGAATTCGTAACTACCGTTTAGGGCCACTATCCTCTGCTTTGGTGTGGTGTTTATTTCGACAATTGCCTTAACTCTCTTCAATTCCCACGAGTAGATTTCACCCCTTATCACCGCACCGCTCACCGGTGCAATTGAAACTATTAGAATTAAGGACACCAACGCGATCAACCTCATGCGATCACCGCAACACTCCATAGGATTTTAACGCTTTGTTTATAAAGCGAAACAAAGTTTTTTAAAGTTTTTTAAAGTATCTCCAATCGGTTTGTCGAAAGAGTTCATTTATTCAACAACTCCAAACTTTCAGATATGAGGTTGTTGGTATTGATGTTGCTGATAGCGATAGCGATACCAACGGCGATGGCCAAAGCGGATAAGATGCCACATCAAACACCACACGAAAATGTCGGCGAAGTTCACGAGCATGGATTTGGAGAGATGCACGGATTTAAAGAGCACGAGCATGGATTCAAAGGAGTGAAAGAGGAACGCATGGAAAAGATGAGGAGAATGATCGAGGAGCGTAAGAAGTTGATTGGGAGGGAGAGGAGTTTGATGAAAGATTTCAAGGATGAAGTTAAAAACTACAAGAAGTTTAAACAGCTCGCCTTAAAACTTGGATTGAGAAGCAAGGAGGGATTTAAATACGCAAAGCTCTACGTCGTTCACGGTTTGTTGAGTGCTGTGGACTTCTTGAACATCGTAAAGGTCAACGTGATTTCGTTGAATATATCCAACGATACGAAAGAGAAGATTTTAAGCGAGATTGACGAGATGATAGACAACCTTCAGAAAAAGATTGAGAAGGTCAACAACACTACAAGTCCAGAGGAATTGAGAAAGGAGGTTAAAGAAGTTAGGGAATACTGGATCAGTGTCAAACCCAAGATAAGAATTTACGGAGAACTCTTCGTAGTTTCGAAGTTCTACTACATAGCGGAAAGAGCTGAAATGATAGGCATGAACGTTCAAGCAAACGCCACTGAAAAAGTGAAGGACTTGTTGAAATTATACTTCGAACACGTCGATAGGGCTAAGGAATTACTTGAAGAGGCGAAGGATAAGATCGTTAAAGGTGAAGATGCAATGGAAGAGATAAGAGAAGCAAGGAAAGAGCTAATTCAGGCCTTCGTCACTCTAAGGGAGATTTACAAGAGCTTGGGAAGGGAAAAACTCAAAGGGCTAAGTTTGGGTAACGAAACGGGTCAGATGTGGGCGGAGATAGAAGGAAACCTGAGCGTTAGTGGACGAGTTGTGGTCGTCTTGAAGGGAGAGGGAAAGGTTGACGTCAACGAGAAATCGATAGTTACCGTTGTTGGGTTCGAGAAGGTCGGTGAAAGTAACGGAACCGTAACCTACGAGGGCAAAGGTTCGATCGTTGCTAAGGGAGATGTAAACGTGTCCGCAAGAGGGGAGTTCAAGATGTTCGTGAAGGGAAGGGGCGTAGTTTACTTGGAGGGTAAGGGAGAATACGTAATTAAGCCTTTACCGGAGGAAGAGATTGTTCACTCGGAGCTTAGGGGCAACGAAACTCTGATGATAGGTGAGTTGCAATGAAGAGGTTTGTTTTGTTCGCGTTGATGATTGCCATAATTACGCTCGGTTGCGTGAGCGAAAAAACACCAAGCGAAAAGACTACACCGACGGCAACCGTCACTCATCAAATAACAAACGTAACGAACGTTAACTACACGATACCGGTCAACACGACGGAGCTGGACAGCGTGATCAAATACCTCCAAGAAGTGGAAAACGTAGATTTCAACATTTAATTTTATTTTTGATAAATTTTAAAATTCTTTTCGAAATCGACATAGTGTGGGTGTATATAGAGCTGACTCGTAACTTCCATCTCCGTTCTGTTTCTTACCAAATCCTGATTGAACAACCAATCTGGAGCAGAAAAGATCCAAACGCCAAACCTAAGGAGAAGAGACTATAGGAAAAGCCTTGCAGAAGACGTTAAGAGGACTCCGCCGATCCTCGGTCCCAAAAGTATGGATTCAATTCGTGAAGGTTTTTGATGGAAGGTTGATAAAGTTTAGTCCCGGCTCCCGGATTTGAACCGGGGACCCCGGGCTCTCTGCCCGGTCACCAGACTACAGGCCCGCGCTCTGCCAGGCTGAGCTAAGCCGGGACTGCATGTTATTGGTTGTTTGGATTTATAAATCTATTGCTCAGACCCTCCCGATAAGGTCGTCCAAAAGATCTCCGACCTCCCTAATCCAATCTACTCTTCCGGGTTTAAATCTGTCACCATGCCCCTTCAATATCTCTTCGATTGCATTCGCAACCTCTTCGGGACTCAAGTTGGTGGTATCTATCTCGTAAACCTCCTTCACGTTTTCTATTGCTTCGACGAGTATCACGTCAATCACCTCAGCCTCGACGTTCTCAAGAACCTTTTCGGTGCTCCAACCCCTTTTTTCCAATCTCTTCCTCAGCTCAATCGGATTGCACCTTAAGACTATTGCCAAATCTGGACTTAGGAGGTGAGAGAGATGACCTTCGACTATCGTCAATCCCTCAACGACCTTCCTAACCTCCCTTGCAAGCTTATCGGTGTCAACTATCTTGCAACCCTCCTCCTCTCCAACAACGCAGTTTAACCTCTCAGCCAGATCGTTTACCGAAAGGACTCTGTATCCCCTCCTTTTAAGTATCTCCGCCACCGTGCTTTTCCCAACACCGGGGGTTCCAGTTAACGCTATAAGCATTCGATCAATTCGATTTTTGTGAATATCAAGTTTACACCCGAGAGGGCGTTGATAGTCGGTAGAACCGCAATAATTGCGGACTTGCATCTCGGGTTGGAAAACGTTTTGAGCGGTGTTAGGGTTCAGATCGACGACGTAATCGAAAGGATTGAGAGAATTGAGGGAATTGAAAGGATTGTTATAGCTGGGGATTTGAAGCACGAGTTCGGTAGGAATTTGCCCCTCGAATGGGAAGACGTTAAAGCCCTGCTAAACTACCTTTTGGATAGGGGTTTGGATGTGGTGGTCGTTAGGGGCAATCACGATAACTTTTTGAGGGCCATACTGAAGGATTTCGGATTGGAACTTTTAGACGAGTTCGATGTTGAGGGATGGAGGGTCGTTCACGGACACAAGGATTGCGAGGCGGAAAAGATCGTTATGGGTCACGAACATCCAGCGGTTAAGGTGAGATTGGATGGAACTTACACCTTCCACTGCTTCCTTAGGGTAAGGCACGAAGGTAGGGTGATAATAGTTCTCCCAGCCTTCTCACCTCTCGTTTCTGGGAGCGATATCACGGCGTGCAACTTCATATCTCCGATTTTGAGGGACGTTAGTTGCGATGAGGTGGAGGTTTATGCAGTAAACGATGACGTTTACTATCTGGGAACGCTCGAAGAGTTTAAGTTTATAAGAAACGACATCTACGAATACAGATGATCGAGCTGATACTTAAAACGATCTGGTTACTTCTTCCAGCATACACACCCAACAACTTCGCTGTGATCTTCGGGGGAGGAACGCCTATAGATTTTGGCAGGAAGTTCATTGACGGTAAGAGGATTTTGGGGGACGGAAAGACTTGGAGGGGATTCATCGGGGGAGTTATTGGAGGTTTGTTAACTGCACACGTTCAAATTCTCGTCGAGAGGGTTATCAACGTTAGGATATACTCGTCTCTAACCTACGGTTCCTTTCTCACTTTGGCTTTTCTTCTCTCCTTCGGAGCCATGATCGGAGATTCCTTCGGTAGTTTCATCAAGAGGCGTTTTGGAGTTGAGAGGGGAAGGAGCTTTCCCATACTGGATCAGCTTACGTTTCTCGTAGTTGCGTATCTAACCGCGAGTAGATGTCAAGCCTTTTACCGACTGTTTACGTGGGACGTCTTGGTTACGGGTTTAGTTGTAACTCCTATCCTACACCTCTCTGTGAA
>Ga0256831_1001183_pt1 | contig 13758 bp, 7 predicted proteins | sample 132544metaG_FD_189087 | JGI IMG/M metagenome (GOLD analysis project Ga0256831, IMG submission 189087) | Hydrothermal vent microbial communities from Lau Basin, Pacific Ocean - 132-544 | ecosystem: Environmental > Aquatic > Marine > Hydrothermal vents | place: Pacific Ocean: Lau Basin | collected...
GACTAATAGTATGTAATAAATGTAATAGTTGGCATGAATATTGCATTATAAATAATTGTAATATGTTAAAAATGCAAATTATTTTATTAGATATTTAAAAATCAAAGAGTTATGAAATGTTTTAGATCAATCGAAAGAACAAAAAGTTGGGGAGATTTCCTTAGTTCTGTTAAAATCAAAGATGTCGGCAAAGTATTTTTGCCAATTATTTTTACTTTTTTAATTGTTTTCTCAATTAATGCGCAAACGGTGTCACTGGGAGATGATATTGCTATATGCAAGGACGATATAGTGACTTTGTCTGATTTGAATCCTGTTAACACAGCTACCGGAGTGAAAAGCTGGGGGACATCCGGAGATGGAGTATTTACTACAGATGCATCATATGCTAATGCGGTTACTTATACACCCGGTGCTAATGATAAATCCAATGGTAGTGTTACGATATATCTATATGGTGTTCAAGGAGCATTATATCAAGATGAAGCAGTGGTTTATATTCAAGATGATGTATTATTTGCTTGTAACGATAATGTTACTTTGCCTTTAAATTTTCATTGTGAGTATCATGTAACTCCACCAATGGTTTTGGAAGGTGAAGATTCAAGTATTCCTTATACTTTGTATGATGTTGAGATAAAAGATGGTGACGGAAATATAATTCCCAATGATATAGTAACCGGTGATTATATAGGGCAGACATTGGTATATACGGTAACTCATCAATGTAGCTGGAACGCTTGTAGTGGTTCAATAACAATTCAAGACAATTACCATCCTATAATTGATTGTGGAAATGATACCATTACTTGTCGTGAAGATTTGATCCCTGATTCTTTAGGTTTTCCAATTGACACTAGCATTTTTAATATCGATACCATATATAGAGATTCATTAGATATTCATAAATATACTGTTTCTGGTTGGGATGCATGTGGAGACGTGACATTGACTTATCAAGATGAAGAATTGGATTTTGAATGTGGAATAAACTTGGATTACCAACAGAGAATTGTGAGAAAATGGAAAGCGGTTGATCAAAGTGGTAATACTTCACAATGCAATGATACAATCATGGTGAAGAGAATACCTGTAAGCTCAGTCATCTTGCCTCCAAATTGGAATAATGTAGATACAAATGCACTTTCTTGTGATGGTGATTGGCTTGCGACTGCACTTCCAAATGGGAATCCTTCACCAGATTATACTGGTTGGCCCGAATTGTGGTCATGTAATAGTATCGAATACAGATATGATGACTCTAATTTTCCAGGTTGTGGTAATACATTTGATGTAATACGTAAATGGACAATAATAGATTGGTGTCATACAGACTCTACAGTACATTATACACAGATAATTAAGATTATGGATACAACACCACCATCAATTAGCTGCACAAAAGATACAGTGATAGTCGATTCTGATTTTTATGATTGTAATTCGGAATTGTATGAATTAGAAACACCTATTGTGACAGATAACTGCTCGTCTACTACACTATTCGTAAAAGTTTATAGCATTGCTACTGGATTGGAAGTAAATGTAGATAAAAATGGAGGTAAGTTTTATACTAGCAATCTTCCACTGGGATACTATAGAGTTGAATACAAAGCAATTGATGAATGTAATCAAATCAGTACTTGTTCATACATCTTTAAAGTTATTGATGATGTAAAGCCATATATGATTTGTGACCAACATACAAAAGTGAATTTGGGCTCAAGTGGAGAAATTAGATTAGAGCCAAGTAATGTGGATGACGGTTCATATGATAATTGTGGCATTGTGAATTGGGAAATAAGAAAAATGACTTATGCATGTGATTCTGGATATTTTGAGTTTGGTCCATATGTTGAGTTCTGTTGTGATGAATCAGGAGATACTCTGATGGTGGAGATGAAAGCATATGATGCTGCCGGTAATTTCAATTCATGTATGGTAGAAGTTATAGTTGAGGATAAACTACCACCACAAATAGTATGTCCTCCGGATATTACTGTCAGTTGTGATTTTTACTTCAATCCTGATGATTTAGATAAGTATTTTGGGACAGTGGTAATTGATAAAGATTTGAGAAAAGATATAATAGTAAATGATTATTATAATAATGGTGTAGTTGGTCAGGATGGATATGCCTATGATAATTGTGATGTAGGTGTTGAAAAATCTACTAATTTTGATGTGAATAATTGTAATATTGGTAAAATATATAGGACATTTACAGCAATTGACAATGGAGGAAGAACAAATCCGTGCTTGCAAACAATAACAATTAAGAACCCAACCCCATTTAATTATAAAGGTGATGATATAGAATGGCCTGAGAATACATCATTTACAGGATGTTCTAATTTGGAAGCAGATACTTCTGTTACAGGTTCACCAAGAGTAAATGACAATATGTGTAGTATGGTTGCGATGAGATATGAGGATCATTTGTACAGTGTACAGGGTGATGCTTGTAAGAAGATTGTACGTACATGGACTATCAGGGATTGGTGTCAATCCGATTATATCAAATGGACTCATGATCAAATAATAATGCTAAACAATTATACTGCACCTACTTTTACTAGTGATTGTTCTGATAGAGATATATGCGTGTATGGTGAATGTAGGGGATTGGTTGAGTTATCTGCATCAGCAGAAGACGATTGTACTCCTCAAGAAGATTTGCAATGGAGATGGAAATTGGACTTAGATGAAGATGGTATATTTGATGAGTTTGGTCAAAACAATCACTTCTCTCAAACTTTGGATGAGGGTAAATACAAAATAGTGTGGATTGTTGAAGATAGATGTGGTAATGAAAGTAGTTGTGAATATTATTTCACCGTAAAAGATTGTAAGAAACCTACTCCTTATTGTATTACTGATCTTACTACTGTGGTGATGAATCAAGTAGGAATGGTGACTATGGATGTGAAAAAATTTGATCACGGTAGCATCGATAATTGTACACCACAAGATGAACTTAAGTTCTCCTTCTCTGAAGATGTGCAAGATACTTTGTACAATATCACTTGCGATAGCTTGATAGATGGAATAGCTAGGACTTTTTACTTAAAAATGTGGGTGACGGATAATGCAGGAAATCAAGAAAATTGCAATATCCTATTGAGAGTAGAAGGAAACGGAAATTGTGAAGAAACAACAGGAGGAATCAAGATAGGAGGGCTTATGAGTAAGTGGAATAATAATGAGCCTGTCAAGGGGATTGCTACAAGATTAACCAATTCCAATCCTGAATTTATTAAAGATAAAAAATCCAGTGGTAACGGAAGATTTGAATTTGATAATCTGGAGTCATCAGGTAAATACAATGTAAAGCCGATATCAGATAATACAAAATGCTTACAAGGGGTAACAACTACTGATATAGTATATATCCAAAAGCATTTATTGGGAATTAAAAAGTTTGATTCTCCTTATAAATACATAGCAGCCGATGTGAATAATAGCAAATCTGTTTCAGCATCTGATATTCTTGCTATAAGAAAATTGATATTGGGTAGTACGATCAAATTTCCAAAAGCTAACTGTTGGGAATATGTTGATGCCAAACAGCAATTGACAAAAAATAATGCATATACATTCAAAAATGAACTCGTTTATAATAATTTGAATTCTGTAATCAATGATGCAGACTTCAAAGTGGTCAAACGCGGAGATATAAACGGTAATTTTGGAACACAAAATATGATGATGAGAGGTGCGGAAAGTGATATTATTGAGTTGGAAAATATGGAATTGAGTAAAGGAAAAGAGTATTTGATACCTATTTATGTCACAAATAGTATCGAAGGAATACAGTTTACTATTGATTTTGCAGCACAGAATGTTAGATTTGACGGATTTGAATCAGGACAAGCTGATGTTGATGGATCTAATTTTGGTTTACAGTCTATAGATAAGGGTATCGTTACATTTAGTTGGAATACGATGGATGACAAGACTTATGATGTCGAAAAACCATTGTTCTTTATCAAAATGAATGCTTTAAATGATGGTAGTGTTGCTAGTAATATAACTATTAATAGTGAAGTAACACCTGCTATTTCAGTACAAGACGGTATTGAAAGATCTTTGACTATAAAATATAGAAATAATGTATCATTGGATAGATTTGAAGTTTATCAAAATACTCCTAATCCTTTTAATGAGGCAACGACAATTAAATTTAATTTACCTGAAAATGAAAAAGTATTACTTGAAATATATAATTTGAATGGTAAATTGATATACAATAAAGCTAAATACTTTAATAAAGGAATAAACAGCTTTAAAGTGGCAAATTCAAGCTTCTCAACAAATGGAGTTTACTACTATACACTTAAAGTTGCCGGCGATGCAATAACGAAAAAAATGATTTTGATTGATTAACATTTGATAATTTGATTTGAGCCGTCTCATTTATTTGGGACGGCTTTTTTTATGTTTTTCAAGATTTCCTTTGTATTGTTCAAACTTGTGTTTAGTACTTTTTCTTCATATTGTTGTAAAAATTCAATTGCATTTGTTTTGTTTTTTGCATACAATCTGACAAATTTATTTTCAAAATTCTCTTGGTCATCAAATAGTTTTTTTTCTATCGAATTTTTATTTTTTATTTGTAATCCGGATAGATTGCTGTAATCTTTGTCGGTAATATCTGCTAATTTTTTGTATTGCCAATATGCTTTTGTTTTGGTTTTTTCTTTTAGCTCCACTCTGGAAAAATGATTGGATAATGCTGAATTGTAATCTTCATATGTAAATTCCTTTGGAATGCGTTCAATACCAAAATACCAAGGAACAAAAGCTTGTGTGCACGGTCTTTTAAGGGAAAGCCACATTACATGAGCAATTTCAGCAGGAAGATTGCTTCTCAATTGAGCTACAAAACCATATTGGTTGCCCGGAGAACAAATTCTACTGACGATATTGTCATGTGGGTTTTTTCCGGAGCAGGACTCAAAATCCGTCCCTTCAAGATGGCTTGCTAAAACTTTCATAATGTCTTGCTTTGCAATTTTCTTTTTTGGAATAAAAGAAAACGGAAAATCATCTCCGTAATTGACTTTATTTTTAGTCAACATATTGATAGCTGTCATAAATCTCGGAGTATTCCAAATAGCTTTAAGTGTACTTTGGTCTGCATATGCTTTTTTGAAGCTAAATGGTTTATTTGAATTGGGATCGTACCAATTTCTTTCAAAAGCATAATCGTAAATATCTTTGCTTCCTAAAAAATTTAGTGTGTCACTCAGGTCTATTTCCCCAATAGTATAGTGATTTGGAATAACTGCTACCTGATCGCTTGGGACTCTTTGTGCAACCCAATGTTTCCCCTTCACAACAGCCATCATCCAAGCCTCATTGGGGTCAGCAATACAGTAAGTACGTCCTGAATAATTGTACCCGAACTTATCAATTAACTGTCCTGCTATCTTAACTGCTTCCCTAGCTGTTTTTGCCCTTTCAATCATTATTCTTCTGAGGTAAAACCCTATTCCTCCATCTACTATTTCTGCTTTATCTTCTCTGGACTTGCATTGGTCAGAAGCTATGGTCAAGCCCCATTGATTCATATAGCTATCCGAAAACTGCATTCCGGGCATTTCAACCCATAAATAAGAATATGTATGTCTTACTTGATCTATTTGCGCACCGTTTTGGAGTTGTATTTTAGTTCCTGTGGGGTAATCTTGTTCAGGAACTTTGTACCAATTGACCAATAAATCTCCCCAATCATCTTCATTATGCGCAATCATTAGCGAGTTGTCAATAGTGCTATTTTTACCTGCAATAATAGTAAAACATTCTATTTCTGATTCAAATTGGGAATAACCGGGAAAAAGAATAAATAAAAAAAGGAAACCTGTCAATAGGGCTTGGAGATATTGTTTCATTATCAGCATTTTTTATAACTAAAAGCCAAATATATGATTTTTTTGCATAATTATAGTGTTTTGAAACATGGAGCTGCAAAAAACTTTATTTTAAAATATCCTCAACCTTTTTGCGTATCGTCTTACTATTCAAAAAGTAAATATGTTTGTTGTACTTATCGATGATATCATCAATATCACTTAGATCAGAACAATTTATAAAATGAATTTTTCCATTATCCTTGTACTTACTCATTCTTCCAAGTCGTTCTACTCCATTGTAGGTTTTTGACATCAATAATGTTTTATCTTTCGTGTGAAAGAATACAAATACTGACGATGCTAAATTTGTGAAAAGAGAACCGTCTTTTTCATATTTTCTATAGTCCAAGTCCGGAGCCATTAGAATTAATTCTTCAAATCTAGTGCTGATAACGTATTTTGAAATTGTCTCAAATAAAAATCTGTTTCCCATCGAATGACACATCAAGCTGTATTTGTAATCTATTGTATTGGGAATATTATTTAACAAGTCGGCAAGTGTATTTGTAGAATTTGTTAAAGATTTTACCGTTTGTCTATAATTAATGCTATTAGCATCCCATATAATATGGATAATAGCACATACATTGGATGAATCGCTCGTGAAATAATATTTTTCAAATTTTTTGGTGCTTCTATTCAGACTATAGGGCAAAGAAGCCCAGAATCCATGAATAAAGAATAGGACTTTTGCCTCTTTGGGAAAGTTTTGGATTTCATGATTCACCCAAAGCAATGCGTCATTAGTAGTGGCCTCATCAATAATAAGATTCTTTTTAACATAGTCAAACTTCGTACTGAACTTTTTGATTTTAAATTTACCGTATTTTACCCGTTCACCGGATGGAGAAATCTTTATAAAAAACTGCTTTACCGTTTTTGCCTTTACATTGAGATAGGAGAAAATAAATACAACTGAAAGAATGAGATTTTTATAATTCATAATTGTATTGTTATTTGCTAATGATAAACAAATATATTTATTATAAAGTTCCTGCCCTTTTGTTTCATGTTTCACGTTTCGAGCTGGAGCGAAGCGGAAGCTGAAATGTAGCGAAAATCCTGAATAATGAAGCGTACTGCGGGATTTCGTGTTCCGTGTTTTTCAGTAAGATAAGTGAAAGCTTAGGACTCGAAAGCACGACTGCAAAGAGTGATTTTGAAGCCGGTTTTGAAATTGGAAGCTTGGAGGTTTTGCTGGCGATTTGCAAAGAGGTTTGGAGCCCCCTGCACAATTTCTTTACAGGGTAAACTTTTGCGGGGAGTGTCAAAATAATCTGAGCTAAAGGCTTTTAACCTCTTAGCGAATTCAATTTACACGAAATATTATGTTTGACTTGACGCTAGCTCCCCAACTAAACAATCACCCCGTACATCTGTCCCACTTTGTCCTGAATATCCGATAATCTTTCGTCTATGACTTGTTGCATCTGCTCCTTTGGGTCAGTAAGACCGATATGTGCATAATACTCCCAAATTTCCGCTACTTCATCCATTGGTAATGTGTATGGAGGATAAACATCATTATCGGAAATCAATAATAGCCTATTCTCTCCCGCAAGCACTTTCACCCTCTTGTATACCAATGTTCCACCACTGCTAACCACAACATAGGTTTTGTTGTCCTTAATATTCTCAAAATTCTCTATATACGAGCAGATCACTACACTCCCCTGCTCCATCGGCAACATCGAATCTCCCCTGATTTCAAAACCGCGAAAAGTTCCCTCAGGTAAGTTTGGTAAATAAAATTTGGACAAATCCCTGATATATTCCGGATCATTAAAGCTCTCGATATAGCCTGCTTCAGCTTTGGTATCGACAAATTCGATATTCTCCCTGTCTTCAACATCTACCGTAATAGCCAACACCCTCATATCCTTATTCCTCAATATCTCAAAATCATCAATTCGCAAATCCCTTTTCAACAAATCATCAATAGATACATCAAAATAATTGGAAATACTAATCAGTGTAGCAATAGCCGGCTCATATCTACCCCGCTCATAATCTCCCAATGTTGTCTTTGACACTCCAATAGCAGTTGCAAGCACCTCTTGAGATATTCCCCTTTTCTTACGCAGATATTTTAAATTAAAAGCTAACATTTTTTTATTTTTTTCTTCAAATTATTTACAAATATACAAATTATTTTTAACTTTGTCGGGTTTTATGACTTATTTTAGTCATATTTCCCGACTTTTATGATGTTTAACCTTGTGTCTTCTGTCATTTGATGGGTGATGGGCGATGGGTGATGAGTTCTTCGGTGAATCCCTCGGTATGCTTCGCTACTCGGGACTTCCGTTTCACTCCAGCTTCCGCTACGCTACAGCCTTGAACTCGAAACCAATGAACTTGAAACTTTGAAACCAATAAACCCGAAACCTTGAACACAAATGTACAACAGAGCAATATTACATATGGATTTAGATACATTTTTTGTTTCCGTAGAGAGGTTACAAAATAGTGACTTCAATGGAAAGCCGGTAGTCATCGGTGGAATGAGCAATCGTGGCGTTGTATCCTCTTGTAGTTATGAAGCAAGGCGGTTTGGCGTTCATTCTGCTATGCCTGTAAAAATGGCAAGACGTCTGTGTCCACAAGCTATATATTTGAGAGGTGATATGGATTCGTACACCAAATATTCCAAGTTAGTGACTAAAGTGATTGCTGACTCTTCTCCAATGTACGAGAAAGCATCAATAGATGAATTTTATCTTGACTTAAGCGGTATGGACAAATATTTTGGCACTTACAAATGGTCAAAAGAATTGCGTCAAAAAGTGATGAAAGAAACCGGGCTACCTATCTCAATCGGACTTTCCATAAATAAACTCGTATCCAAAATAAGCACAGGAGAAGCAAAACCAAATGGAGCGCTACAAATACCTCAAGGACTTGAAAAACCGTTCCTAGCTCCACTATCTGTCAAAAAAATACCGGGAATAGGCAAAGTTACATACAAAAAATTGAGTTTTCTGGGAGTACGAAAAATAGAGACATTGCGCAAAATACCTCCAAAGCTATTGGAACGGGAATTTGGCAAAAACGGAACTAAACTTTGGGAAAAAGCTAATGCCATCGACACTACTCCCGTACTACCCTACTCTGAGAGAAAATCCATTTCAAAGGAACGCACTTTTCACGAGGATACATTGGATATAAAAATGATAAAGTCCTTACTCGTAGATATGACAGAAAAACTAGCATTTGAATTAAGAAACAAAAGCAAATTGACATCGATAGTAACAGTAAAAATACGATATGCAGACTTCAATACCTATACAAAACAAAAAAAAATACCTTATACGGCAAATGACAGAGTACTGCTCAAATATATCAAAGAACTATTTGACAGCCTATATCAACGAAGACAGCTTATAAGATTGGTCGGAGTTAAGTTTAGCGGACTGACATATGGGTATTTTCAATTGGACTTATTCGAAGACAATATAAGAGATATCAATCTACTCCAATCACTCGATAAAATAAGAAGCAGATTCGGAATAAATGCCATTACCAGAGCCGCAACAATCAGAAAATAAATGCATCTAAACGCACACACATATTACAGCCTCAGATACGGAACAATGTCTCCCAAACAACTCGTATATGAAGTGGCAAAAACAGGGGCAAAAGAATTGGTACTGACAGATATCAACAATACATCCGCTACATACCAATTTATACAGGAATGCAAAAAACAAGGTATTAAACCGATAGTAGGAATAGAATTCAGGCGCGACAATGAATTCCTCTACATCGGAATTGCAAAAAACAAAGAAGGATTTCGTGAGTTAAACCGGTTTCTGACCACATACTCAATCGAGGACAAGCCACTCCCATATACCGCTCCTGATTTTGATAATGTGTATATAATCTATCGCAATATCCACAAAGAGCTATCCGCACTAAAAGACTACGAATACATCGGAATTCGCCCTGAAGAAGCCAATAGAATATACAGTACAAAAGTGAAAAACCACTTAGATAAACTAGTGGCTTTTGCTCCAATTACATTTCAGGATTCACAAGGCTTCGCTGTACACAAATTGCTTAGATGCATAGACCTCAATATCATACTAGGAAATCTCAAAAAAGAGGATTGCGCTCTATCATCTGAAACAATAATCGAACCTACAAAAATTCATAAAGCATTCGGTGCATATCCCCAAATATTAAACAACACACAAAACATTATTGATAATTGTACAATAGAGATGCCAAGTTCTCCTCTGAATAACAGAAGGCATTTTACCGGTAGCAAAGAAGATGATTTCAAGCTGCTAAAAAAATTGGCTATAAACGGGTGCAAACAGCGATACCCGGCAGATAATATACAAGCCCTTAAACGTACAAAAAAAGAACTAAAAGTAATCAATGAACTCAACTTTGAAGCATACTTCCTGATAACTTGGGACATAATACGCTATGCCCAGAGTTCGGGTTATCATCACGTAGGCAGAGGTAGCGGTGCCAACTCAATAGTAGCATACAATCTAGGTATCACAGATGTTGACCCCATCGAACTGGATTTGTATTTTGAGAGATTTATCAATCCATACCGGAGTTCGCCTCCTGATTTTGACCTTGATTTCTCTTGGGACGAAAGAGATGATGTCACCGATTATATATTCAAAAGATACGGCAAGGAATACACTGCTCTGCTCGCAACCTACAATACATTCAAGGGCAAATCAATCATACGCGAACTGGGAAAAGTATTCGGTTTACCCAAAGCCGATATCGATATTATTGTTGACGAACCCTTTGCTGCCGGTAAGCATCACGAATTTGCAAAATACATATTTCACTATGGCAAAATGCTTGAAAAAATGCCAAATTATCTATCGATACACGCAGGAGGGGTGATTATAAGTGAAGAGCCCATCAATTATTTCACTTCCCTGAAAATGATGCCCAAAGGCTTTCCTATTACTCATTTTGATATGTACGGAGCTGAAGATTTACAATTTCACAAATTTGATATCCTCAGCCAACGCGGACTCGGACATATCAAAGACGCTATCAAGCTAATCGAAAAAAATAAGAGCAAGACAATAAATATCCACGATGTACACAGTATAAAGCAAGACAAAAACGTAAAAAAACAACTTGCATCAGGCGAATGCTTGGGCTGCTTCTATATAGAATCGCCGGCTATGAGAGGTCTGTTAAAAAAATTGCATTGCGACAACTACATACAATTGGTCGCAGCAAGTTCTATAATCAGACCGGGGGTGGCAAAATCAGGGATGATGAAAGAATATATCAAGCGATTTCACAATCCCGCCAAAGTAAAATACCTCCACCCCACTTTCAAAACCAATCTGAACGAGACATTTGGAGTGATGGTATATCAGGAAGACGTATTGAAGATAGTCCATCACTTTGCCGGATTGGACTTGGCTGAATCGGATTTATTGAGACGAATAATGACGGGCAAACGAAAGGACTCCGACTTATTTCACAATCTAAAAAACAAATTTTACTCCAATTGTCAAAAAAGGGGATACAGCAAGCAATTGATTGACACGGTTTGGTATCAAATCGCAAGCTTCAGCGGCTACTCATTCAGCAAAGCACATTCCGCCAGTTTTGCCGTCGAGTCATTTCAAAGTCTTTATCTAAAAACCTACTATCCTTTGGAATTTATGGTAGCTGTAATCAATAATTTTGGCGGCTTTTACCATACCGAAACCTATGTACACGAAGCAAAAATATCCGGGGGCAACATCCATCCTCCCTGCATCAACAACAGTGATTTACTAACTAATATTTCGGGAAAAGACATATATCTTGGTTTTATTCATATATCCTCATTGGAGCGAAAAGTCACTCTTGAGATAGTGCGGGAAAGACACCGAAACGGAATCTATGAAAGCCTTGAAGATTTTATGGATAGAGTGGATATCGGCAAAGAACAAATTGATTTGCTCATAAGAATCGGAGCATTCCGTTTCACAGGCAAAAACAAATATCAATTGATGTGGGAAAAGAATGCATTATTGAACCGTACTGTTGTATATGCAGAGGCACCGCAATTATTTGAAGAATATCGTGAGGAATATGAATTGCCAACATTGGAAGAAAGCAAATACGATCAAGTATTTGATGAAATAGAATTATTGGGATTTCCCGTATCCATTTCCCCTTTTGACTTACTACAAGAAGACATACGATGTAATTTTACAGCAGCGCAAATGCAATCCAATATCGGCAAAATAATAGAAATCCTCGGTTATTTTATCACTCGAAAATACGTAAAGACCATACACAACAAACTGATGAATTTTGGTACATTTATCGATAGAGAAGGTAAGTTTTTTGACACCGTCCACTTTCCGCAAGCATTGAGCAAATATCCATTTACCGGACGTGGCGTATATCACATCAAAGGCAAAGTGGTAGAGGAATTTGGTTTTGCTTCTATAGAAATCTATGAAATGGAGAGACTTGCCTATGTAAAGGATGAGAGGTATTAATACCGATCTTTCCACTTCTTACGTAACCAAGACCTCAATCTATTTTCGCTGTCATTGTTCTGAGGTCGATAAAAAGAACTCTTTTTGATACTTTCAGGCAAATATCCTTGCTCAACAAAATTGCCTTTAAATCCATGCGCATACTTGTAGTTTTTGCCATAACCTATATCTTTCATCAATTTTGTCGGTGCATTTCTCAAATGCATAGGAACAGGGATGTTTTTATTTGATTTCACAAGAGCCAATGCACTATCTATTGCTTGATAAGCTGAATTACTTTTAGGGCTACTCGCTAGATAAATTGCAGTTTGGGACATGATTATTCTCGCTTCCGGCATCCCTATTTTGTGCACCGTATCAAAGCAGGTATTTGCCATCAATAAAGCATTGGGATTTGCTAAACCGATATCTTCCGCAGCTAAAATAATCATCCGCCTGCAAATAAATTTAGGATCTTCTCCTCCCTGTATCATCCTTGCCATATAGTACAAGGCAGCATCCGGGTCACTTCCCCTCACTGACTTAATAAAGGCAGAAATAATATCATAATGCTGTTCACCTGATTTATCATAAAGCTCAAAATTATTCTGAATACTCTTAGCAACCAAATCATTTGTGATAACTATCTTTTGATCTGCTGCATGACTTTCAACTACTATTTCGAGTGTATTGTATATTTTTCTCGCATCACCCCCTGAATACATCAACAATGCCTCCGTCTCTTTCAATACTATATCACGTTTTTTCAACAACTCATCATTTGCGATGGCGTTTTTAAGCAAAGCTTCTAAGTGCTCTTTCTCTAAATGCTTCAATACAAACACTTGACATCTTGATAAAAGAGCAGAAATCACTTCAAATGATGGATTCTCTGTTGTCGCACCAATCAACGTTATCACACCTTGTTCAACACTACCAAGCAAAGCATCTTGTTGAGATTTGTTGAACCTATGTATTTCATCTATAAATAAAATAGCTCCTGCTCCCGTAAACTCCATTATTTTTCTTGCCTTATCAATAGCTAATCTTATATCTTTCACCCCTGAATTAATGGCGCTTAGCTGTAAAAATTCACGTTCCAATTGATTTGAAATTATATTCGCCAAAGTGGTTTTTCCCGTTCCGGGAGGTCCCCAAAGTATCATTGAGGGGATATGATTGGCATCCAACATACGCCTCAATATTGATTTTCGTCCGGTAAGATGATCTTGACCTAGGTACTCATCCAATGATTTTGGGCGCATTCTCTCAGCTAAAGGTATAGACATAAACTATTTTTAATCGAAATTAAGCAAAAATAAACAAATACCAAATATTACAAAGAAGATGTTTAATAAATAGTGTATGCAATAAGT
>Ga0256831_1001184_pt1 | contig 13751 bp, 11 predicted proteins | sample 132544metaG_FD_189087 | JGI IMG/M metagenome (GOLD analysis project Ga0256831, IMG submission 189087) | Hydrothermal vent microbial communities from Lau Basin, Pacific Ocean - 132-544 | ecosystem: Environmental > Aquatic > Marine > Hydrothermal vents | place: Pacific Ocean: Lau Basin | collected...
CGTAGCTTGTACCATCTTCTCGCTCAAGCTTGACTTTAACTTCGTCACCTACCTGACAACTGCTTGGTACGGTAATGTTAAGATCCACATATCCATTACCAGCTTGTCCTTTACTCTCATCTGTTTGGGTATACCGATAGGTGCTATCATCGATACCGACACCACTAGTAAAAGTCAAACCATTTCTTGTAGTGCCTTGAAGCAAGGTAGAAGTCCCAGGCTCATTGATTTTTGCACAAGAGACACTTCGCACAAAGTATCTTGTAGGAACATCATTGATCATTTGCAAAGAGCCGTATCGAGACTCGTTGATATCTAGGCGCAAGATATTTGTACTTCCCGTACCTACTCGTTTGTCGCTTTCATTGGTCTCAAGTGTCACACTGCCATCTACTACATTGGCACCATCATTGGCTGTGACTGCAGGCAGATCTCTTAGGACTATGGTATCATTGGCATTTGTAAGCTTCAGTGTTACAGGCAGTTTATTTCCACTAAAAGCATCTGCCACAGAAGTGTTTGCTTCGATTGTAATAGACGTATTGCCATCGAATTTAGAGAGATTGAGTTCTATAAACTTGAGATCGGGATCCACCGCTTTAAACATATCTGCAGAAATAGTGATAGCACCATTATTTAGCTTGATAATATTATTCAATGCATTGGCCAAAGTTGTAGGATTAGAAACATTAATATTGCTCAGGTTTAAGTCTCCAAATTTCGCATTTGTTGGCAACGCGATAGTCAAGTTCGTATCGTTCCAATCATGCGCAAAATTTGTCTTGACAGTGATAGGATTCATAGGAGCGGCATGCAACGCACCTCGTGTGAGATTTCTATCCGCACTTTCATTTACATCAATTACCAAACCTCTGGATTTTAGTTTGGCCAAAGTAAAAGTAGAGGGGGCCCCGACAAGAGTAGCGTTACCATCAATAGTCACATCAAGCAGTGTACCGTCTGGCTGAGTAGAGGTGATATTGATATCAGAAAGCTTGAGCGTCATATTCAGCTCTGTCACTTCTTGTGTATCACCACTGAGCGTGATCCTAATAGTATTGTTATTGTCGGCTCCACTAACAGAAGCAGTTATATCCGTAGCATTCGCATCATTTATAAGTCCATCAGAATATTTGTCAATAAGGTCTTTTTCGTCAGTCAAGACACCAACGCTTGGATAACTTACCATTTTTGCCCAAGAAGGTAGTTTTAGATCGATTACACTACCACTAGCTACATTGTTATCTACTTTAAAAAGCAGCATAAGAGATTTATTATCAGTTGAACTGAGGCTCTGTGTCTCTCCTGCCACTCGTGGCATCACTACAGGCGTATTGTCATCACTCGCTTCATTCCCATTCACTGTTACGATAGGATTTTTGGCAAAGGAAGATTTCACGATAGCGACAAGCGGCTGTACAGTAGTATTTTTATCTGGAATGCCATCGCTTACTCTAACTGAGCCAAATGTAACATTCAAATCACCTGTATAGGTAGATGGGATATTGAGCTCGATATTTTCAAAGACCACCTCAGTACCGCTTGAGAGGTTTCTATCTATCGTCACTTCCGCCCGCTCTTTACCTGTATCTGGATCAGTTACCAGTGTTGCCTTTTTTTTGTGTGCTGCACTCCCGTTAACGGTAAAAGCATATTGGTTCGCTACTATATACGGCTCTGTAGCAAACGTTATACTCGCATCTGGCAGTTCGATAAAGATCTTGTTGCCAGCTGTTAAATTATACTCTGCCGTAGTATTATTATCATTTAACGTGACATAGACATTCTCTACTTTAACCCCTTGATCGCCTTTAAAGGCAATGGTGGTATTGGTATCTTTACAGCTTCCCACCTGACAAGGGCTTGCTACTGAACCATTATAATCAATGGCTCCGGCAAACGCCATCGTACCGCACAGCATCGTTGCCGCTACGGCAGACAATGCTCGTTTTCTTAGCATCTCGTTCATTCTCTCTCCTTTGAGTTGTGTCGACGGAAGAATTTGCAAATTCTTTTGGACTTACATGGCTTTGCCAACGCCAAAGTATTGCACTCTTATTTATTCTATAACAAATATCATTAAAAGTGTATAAACTACAAGTAAATCTATAGAAAATATTAACCTTTTTTTGGTAATTTATGTGTTACTTCAAAGGAGAGAGATGAAAAAGTTCGCTTTTGTGATAGCTTTAACACTTTATAGTTTGGCTCAGCCTCCAGCGGCTCTTCCCCTACCAAAAGAGTGCAAAACAATTCCTCCCATGTTGATCTTTTTTCCAAAACCAATGGAAAAAGAGCTGATTCCTTGCAGGAATGTGGTCTTTCTTCCTTCACTCAAGATGGTCAAAAAAAGATTTCCAAACGCAAAAAGTATCACAATCGCCAAAGGGTTTGAAAGACTCTATGAAATTAGACTAGAAAACAACGAAACTTTGTTTTGCAACAAAGATCTCATGCAATGCATACAAGGAACACTAGTGCGGCAAAGGTAAAATAGGAGGAGGCGGGGGCATACTTTTTTTAAGTTTTTCTATATCTTTGGGGGTTGGATTTTTAGGAAGCAAGGATGAATAGAATTGCTCGTAAGCTTGCTCCATTGTACCTTGCATTTGCACATCTGTTTTTTCAAAAGAGCGCTTGCTATAATGGCCGGACTTTGTCACAAGAGGATTTTGCATAGCTTTGGAAGAGGCCGAAACGCTCTTATAATTAGGTTTATCTACTCTTTGTGCCACCTCCTCTTTTTTAGGTGTAAGTGATGGAGCGTTTTGATTTGCTTTTGAAGTACTAGAGCTTGGTGTTGGTGTATGATATGAAATTTCTGGTCCATTGGGAGCAGTATGCTCTTTTTTTACACTATCGTCGCTTTTTATAGCCAAAGAAGTGGAAGAGGTAGAAGTATCTATCAAAAGAAATCCAACTATTAATAAAGAAGCAAATATCAATCCAAGTAATAGTAAGTTTTTATTCACTTGCTGCCATCCTTGCAAGGCGCTCGATATTACTCAAACTTGCAGCGTGTAGGATTACTATGTCCAAGATGCCATTACGATACAGCTTTGCTATCGTATCATCTGATAAATCTTTGATCTTCTCTTGATCTACAATCAAAAAACGCTCGAAAAGATAGCGTTGCTCTTTGACTTGGATAGAGATATCTACAGGTTTAAGAAGTTCAAGATCATCCAAAACTCTCAACGCTTTTTTAGTCTTTTGTAGATCCGCATAAACCTCTTCGACCAATTTCACTATTTTTTGACCCTCTTTAGTAAGATTGCCTTTGGAAGTAAAAAGTTTTTTGGCGCCTGGATATTTTTGCTGAGCTACTTCATCAATCACTAAAGAAAAACTTCCATTATAATTTGTGATAGAAAAGGGGTAAACCCTTAGTACTGCTGGAATATAACATTCAATTTGTCCCCTCTTATCGATAAAAAGATTCTCATCCTGAGTAATTCCCATTACAGCAAAAGGCACAATATCTTCTTCCTCATCTTTAGCAAAAAAGATGGGATAACATTTTTGAGCTTCGATAATTTCATGAGATCCTATAGGGATAAAAGCCGCTTTTTTGGCAAAAAGAAAATCAGTGACTTGCGGGAATATCAAAGTAGAATCTGTAGAGACTACGAGCTTGGGTTGCTTGAATATTTTTTGGATCACTTATGACCTTTGAGAGAGATTGCCCCCAAAGGGGCTATGGCATTAAGCGCCAGGAGTTTCTTCAGTAGTCGGAGTAGGTGCAGAGCTACTGCTCGAACCACCCAATGATGGTGTTGGAGGAGTAGAAGGTGCAGAACTACTGCTTGAACTACTGCTTAATGATGGTGTTGGAGGAGTAGAAGGTGCAGAACTACTGCTTGAACTACTTTCACTTGAGGAACTCACAGGCATAGGGCTACTGCTTGGGGTAGGCAGCATACCGCCTTCACTCGATGCACTAGAATTTGAACTAGACATACTGGAACTTATAGTACTACTGGTGGCTCCAATACCAACAGATGGGAAAGTTTCTCCTCCAGTTACGATACCTCCATTACCTGGAGTTGGCAAAATACCTCCACCACTTTGTCCACCTTGGCTGGCAGAGCTGCTCTGTGCAGAAGAGCTGCTTGTACTTGAGCTGGTCGGATTATATTCACCATTATATTCTTTAAGAAAAGATGCTGCAACATCATCATATTGATCGGGAGTCGCAGTACCATTGTCAAGTGCTTGCTTGAGTGGCATCAATACTTTAGGGAGAATATCTTCAATAGTCAAACCGCTCTTTAGTTTTTGGACTAAAGTATCAAGCGTCAAAGCTGAAGCACTGCTTTCTTCTCCACCGCCCGTCTCCTCAGAACTACTGCTCACACTGGAGCTAGAAGTACTACTTGTCGGAGCTCCAGATCCTGGAGTTGGCAAAATACCTCTTGTCCCTGCTTGTCTTTCGATATAAGAGAGCATGGCTGAAAGCAAAACCGCATTTTTGACAAAATTGGGATCTTGTGATTCAGGAATAGCTATATCGAAATTTGTATCGGCAGGCAATCCAAAAGCAGCTGCTACTTCAGCAGGAGTCATACCGTGAGCAATCAATGTAGTATATGGAGTAACGTTGCTATAGTCCGCAGGAGCTTCCATTTTAGGTGCACCTGGTTCTCCAGCATCCAAGGATCCATTGTCATTGACATCAATATATCCATTTTGAGCTGCAATATTTGCTGGACATGAAGCCACATCGAACTCATACTCACCTGCAATACTTGTAGCAACTGCTTGATGGGCTCCACACACTACCATAGCACCCAGTACATACCCATCGGATACTTTGACAGATTTGACGCTCGGCGCAGAGCTAGAGCTTCCTCCACAAGGCTGTCCAGGAAGACACGTAGAGCTTGTACTACTAGTTGTAGAGCTTGAAGAGCTGGCAGGAGCACTGGAACTTACCGAGCTAGAAACTGAGCTGCTTGAAGAGGTAGCTTCAGAGGATCCACCGCCTCCACATCCTGTAAATACTACTGTAGCAGTGAGCAAAGAAGCGGCGATGACGCTTATCATTCTCGTTTTTTTCATTATTCACTTCCTTAATGGTGGGATTTAAACGAACTTCCAAAAATTATACATTAAAAAAGGTTAGTTGTCTATTAATCGATTTTACCGACTTCAAAAAGCATCGATTTTTTTGCTTCTTTTATAAAAATGAGGTATCTTGCACTCCTTTTCCTAGATTTTTTTTGTGCTTGGGGTGCTTCTCCTGGCAAAAGTTCTCTTCTTTTTTGATTGTTTGTTTGTTGAGTTTGAAAGACTCTAAATTTAGTAATTTTTTTTACCAATGGATCTGCAAAAATATATTTAATCTTCTCTAAATCTACCGGCAACTTGATAGGATAGGCTGATTCTATGCGCACCAATGTCTTGTCTTTTACATTAACATAATAAACCACATGGGCAACGGGGATATTGTGCAAAGAGTTTCGGGTAGACAGATACAAAATATTGTAATCTTTGTTGAATGTAGTGGATATTTTGGTCTCATTGGACTCAAGAAAATCTTTATATAGAAGATCGAAGATCTGATCCGTTTGATGTAGCGAAGTAGCATTTTTGGCCAAAACTTTGTTGGAAATCTCTTGGGTAGCCAGTGCTTTATACAAAAATAATACCACAATGACCGTCAAAGCGATGGAGACCATCAGTTCTATCAAGGTAAAAGCTCTTCTACTCATTGAGTTCCAAAATGTAAAGATAATCTCCAAAGACTTTGGAAACGGCTGAGAGTTTTACAAGCTGTATATTGATAGGGTTTTGGGGCTGCTCCTCTTGATCCTCTTCATCAAAACCCTCGAGGGTGGGTAGAGATATTTTGATAGGGCTCTCTCGATATTTTATTTTGGTATCGCGCAAAATTTTTTGCAGATCGTTATCATCCAAAAGATACTCTTTGGCCAAAAAGTCGTACAGTGACTTTTGAAGGTGATTAAAATCTGGATTGTGATGAGAGGCTACTATCGTCATCACATCGATGGCTTCCTCTTTGCTCGATATCTTTTTCAAAAAGTCCAGATTCATCCCCGCATTTTTAAGCAGTGCAGTGCCCACAAGGGCCAATATAACGACAGAGATGAGTACTTCGACGATAGTAAATGCCCTATGCATATCGATCCATTTTTTGATATGATTGAAGTATACCACAGGCGTGTAAAGGGGAGAGATGGGAATCGAAAAGATCAAACTGCCAGCTATCAAAAAGCACAACAGCCTTACAGATGGCTACATCCCAAAATCTTCCAAACAGGTCCTGCCAGATAAGCTACTCAATGCTTTGTATTACAAATATGAGAGGGAAGGCAACAAGTTTGTCATGTCTTTGCAAGAGCTCAAGCAACTTCTTGGACTCAAGTCCGACGGAAATGTGGAGAGAATATACGAAGCGATCGGGATCCTCCGTCATCCAGTATCTGTACGAGACTTTACCTATAAAGGTAAAAAGGCCAAATGGGCATCGATAAGCTTTTTAAAAGAGGCCGTTCGGTGGGTGGAGAAGGAGAATTATATAGAGTTCGAGATCTCGGATATGATGATCGAAGTACTCAAACAAAAAGTGGGGTATACGGAGCTGGATCTCGATGTATGTAGTAGATTCAAAACCAAATATGGCCTCAAAATATACGAAATGTACAAGCGATACTATAAACTAGAAGAGTCTGCTCAAGATATCAACCTGGGTATCGTCAAAAAAGATCTAGATGAGCTCAATAAAAAGTTCGGTACAGATTACAAAACTCCATCTGGACTTCTCAGAGGCATTAAAAGAGGACTGAACGAAATAGAGAAGATCACAGGAGAGAAGATAGAGTGCTTTTACGATAAAAAAGAGAAATTTTTTGTCTTTTTTTGGCAAAAAAAGCCCCAATATCCAAAACTTCGTATTCCTCTCAAAAGAGTAGATGAGCTGGTAGAATGGTATATGAAGCATAGAGAAAATGAGCTTTCTATGGCCAATATTGAAAAATATAAAAATCAACTTAGGCAGGCTATCTTGGAAGATAAATTTGAAGGGCTTGATACTCTTTATCGGGGGATGCTTGCTTATAAATATAATATTTTAGATGTAGAAAAATATTATGATCCAAAAAGTGGAAAATATCGAGATTTTGAGGAGAAAAAGAAAAATCTTTTTGATATTTAACATACTCTCCCTATCTAAGATAGAGAGTATGTAACCCTAACTATATTAAGGGATTAAGGACTAGGCAGTAGCGGTGAGGAAGGTTGAGCTATAATATGTATCCAAAATCCTCTATTTTTTTTAATAACCTGCAGCTCTTGAGGTTGAGGGTTATCAGAAGCCATCCATACTTTCCAGCTAGATGTTGGTGTGTCATACACCCAAACACTTTTTACTTTAATTTGATTATTCGCCTGTTGTTCTATTTGATTTACTAAAGAATCAACACTTATATCAAAAGATGTTCCTAACAAATTCCATCCAAGATAAAGAGTATAGGTATTTGCTATTGATGTGGGCTGACAAGACGAAATCTTCTTAATATTTATTTGATGTGGGAGATCATAAGTTCCTGAAAATGATTGTAATCCAAAATTATCTTCGGCAATTAAATAATATTCAATAATATCACTATGCACATAGCTATTCGGAATGATAAAACTAAACTGATGGCTTGAACTATTAACATCATCTATTCTTTGAGCATCATATGTATTTTGATTGCTATTTCTATAATAGAGCACAACTGAAGAAATAAAATTTGTATCATCTGTTACTTTTCCTGAAATTACAATATCTTCTCCTTGATTTACACTCGAAATCGAGTTAAGTGTAATAATAGGTTTTTTGTTTGGAAGAACTGCTACCATATAAGGATTTCCTAAAGGATTTACTCTTGGAGCTGTCACTTTATGTCCTGTAATATCTTCTACTTGAATATAGTAAGCAATACCAGGAGCTTGCATTATATCTGATGGAATAGTTGCTACAAAGTATTTCGATTCAATGGATCTTGTACTTCCTGTTATTGGCTGCATAGTTATTTTCAATGCATTTTCCCATGTAGGATCATTGGCTTTTTTAACGATTACTTTTATTCCATCTAACTTAATCTTCGTAAAATCACTTTCTACAACCACAGTAACAGAATATGGCTGACCTTCCGGTTGTGGCTTTTGATCTTTCGTATATTGAGTTGAAGGTATCTTAATAATTTTTCTCACTGGTTCGATAATAGTAGTCGATCCATAATATTTTCCTTGAGGCACTTGAACTTCTACCTCTATAAATCTCGTAATTCCTTCCCCTTTCGGTTTTATTGCAAAAGAAACCTTAGTAGCATTTTGTACATTTTTAATAATTTTTTTAAATACCTCAGTCATGATACTTTTATCAGCAGCAGATTTTCCATCATCTTCATAAAAACTACCTCCTGTTTGTTCAGCCAAAAATTTCAATTGAGAAACATCTGCATATCTACTCAATGCAATAGTATATATTGGAATATGCAATTTTTTTGCCATTTCAATAACCTGATCTTTCATATATAAATCAGACATACCATCACTAAATAGAATAATAGCTTTATTTCCGGAAATACCATTTAATTTTTCTAAGGCAACATCTGCTCCTTTATACATATTTGTACCACCACTTGCGGATAAATTTTCTATAGCGTTTCGAAGCGTTTGAAAATCATCTGTCAAATCAACAACCATTTTTGCTGAATGTGAAAAAACAACTATGGCTATTCTCATATTAGTGAGCTTACCATTACTATCTTTTGGCAGGTTTTCTAAAAATTTAAGCGCGGATCTTTGTGCATATCCTAATCTTTCATTTTCAGGAGCTAAATATCTTAAACTACTCATACTTCCACTTACATCCATAACTAAAACAATATTTGTAATTTCTCCACTGCCACTTTTAAAATCAAAACTATCTATTGCAATCCTACTTCCATCTACTTTTACACTTACATCATTTTTCGAATGCTTCGGCACTCCGGTATAACTTAAGGATATTTTTGGAAAAGCCGATTGGTCAACATTAATAATTTTCAAAGTTTGTATAGAAGTAGAACTATTAATTTCTATACTTTTCTTGATATTCTCAACATTATCTTGTTTAATACTGACTACATAGTTATTAGCAAACAAAATAACACTCATTACCAATGTAATAACTAATTTTCCCATACAATAATCCCTTTAATTTTTTTTAGATTGGATAGGTAATATAGTATTTCCAGTAAACCCTTGAATAGAAGAGATACTATTTTGATTAGAAGAAACTTCCTGAGACACAAAAGAAGAACTATTTTTTTTATTATTTGATTGGCTAGATTGTGTTTTTTTAGCATTTTCACAGGATTTATAAAAAATAATATTTTTTCCTTTGATATTTCCTTTTAAACAGTGAAGCAATTCCCAAGCTATTTTATTATTTATACTATCCCATCCCTTAAGCTTATAAACATTTTTTGTTGAAGCGCTTACATACAGCCATTTAAATTGATCATTTTTACTTTTTTCTTTTCCCTCTTTTCCATAATATACAAAATATCCTTTAATAGGTTTTTGCTTCCTATCGAAAAAATCAACTAACTTGTCTAAAGACATAAAAGAATTATTTATATCTTTGTTTTGAGACTCACTATTAACAGAGGGCATTGGTGGTGATATAGAAGATTGTGAATTATTAGCCGATTGATTATTATTCGTGAACTCTTGATTTACAGAAGAAGATTGATTATTACTACTGATAGAACCAATATCTGGACTATAATTGTAGATTGTCCTTGGGCTTTTTAAAGAAATATTGTACTCGTGTATCTTATTTGGAGCAATAGGATTTTTTATTATCAAGTAATCAATAACATCAACTGGATCACCATCTGGAGTATTGTACCGAAGAGAGCTCAAATGATTATAGAAGCGATCTTTATCTACTACTTTTATAGTATATGTAAAATTCACACTGACAGCTCCAGGAGGATTTTCGTAATATCCACTTATATCACCAACCAAAGAAAAATATACCCAACCTCCAATTGCTAAATTATAAAAATGCAAATTTGCATTATTCGTGACAACAGCATCAACCGTAAGCTGTTTATTAGAAAGAAGTTTGCTATAAAGCTCTCGAGAAAATCCTGAAAATATAGGATCAACATGATCAAATATATTATTTTTATCTCCTTTGAACTTTGCATGCAACCGTAGCGCTGTATTTGGATAAGTAGTCATCTGAATATCAACTATAGTTCCAGCAGGGATATATGCTTTAAAATAATGCCAATCATTTGGATAATAAATTTTTTGGTCTATTACAGCATCAGTCTTTGTAACAACTGTTTGATATAAAAAAGTAACAGGATAACGGTCAATAATTTTAAATATATGATTTGTCTTAGGGTCAACCATTGTTTCTTGTAGTTTCTGTAGAAATTTACCTTGAGATAGAGAATAAAACGATGGAGCTGCCATAACTCCTATTACCATAAGAAAAAATAATAAAAAAATTCTAACCATAAGCTAACCCTTAAGAATTGTTATGTGATTATATCTATAAATTTGTTAGGTCAAAGTAAATTATATTCAAAAGTGGAAGAGCGATGCTCCTCCACTTTTAAAATATTATCTTGAAGTATTGTTAAAAGAAATGTGAAGTTACTCAGCTTGTCCGACCACTCGATAAGAAGGATAAAAAATATTAGTGACATTAGTTCCTTCAATATTTTTAGCAGTCATAGCTACAGGAATACCAGCATTTGTACCTTTCAGCCGAGCATATCCGTTTGTAAAATCTTTTGAATAGTTTGAAACATCCCAAGCACAAATCTCTGTATTACAGAACTCGCCTCTACCACCAGAAAATGGAGGCTTAGTAGAACTTTCTTCTGTGTCTCGAGCAAGCATAGCAAAATTTACCTTCCAATCCATTGGAGATAGAATAGCAGTATTTGCATAAAAGCCATCTTGTGCATATGGCACAACCGGATTGACTTGATAATGGTATTTTTTCATTGGCATTGTTAAAACTAAAGCTGTTTCAGCTATCTGACCATTCCCATTATCATAAAATGGTACATAAACTTCTTCTTTGTGAAGCGCAGTACTCATATTATTGATCACATCAGCTGCAGTCAATGCTCCATCTGGAATTATCATAGTTGCATAAGATGTATCTGCACCAATTTGCTTTAACGTATTCGGTTGAGAACCAGTTACACCCTCCAAAGCTGTAGCATTAAGAGTCATTGCCAAATTACCATATTGGTTTTTAGCAAAAAGTACTTCCTGTCCTGTCAACGAATCGGCATCTACACCTTCCCATCCTGCAGCTTGAGCGTTAGCAATGGTATTATTATGAACATTTCGAAGATAATTTTTTCTCAAAAGATCTTTATTGAGTTTTGTATAAGGTACCCAATAAGGATCTATCAATTGCCCATCTATCTCAGCAATTCCGATTATCTCTACATATCCTATTGTATTATCCTCTTTACATCCTGCTGGTTGACCTTTGACTTGGTCTTCTTTTACAAGAGCAATGGTTTGAGGAACATTTTTCGCTGATGTTCCATCTGGCAGTATAAATGAATCATCATTCGTTTTCAGTACTACTTGGCCATTTTCGTTCACTAATTCACCATCCCATACATCACCAGGTGTCAAATATATCAAAAAGTCACGTTTTTCTGCACTTGTTTTTCTCTCTCGGATTACAACTTTGGCAACAATAGCCTTATGGATATTGGTGTTTACCACCCGAATATTGGTTTTCCAAGAACCAACTGCAGCATAGTAAGGATATACAAGGTAATCTCCTGTCCCATCCAGTGCAACTTTAGTGCCATTTGAATTGTCTGCAGCAAAGGCACTTCCTCCCATGATTGATAGAGCAGCAATGCTCGAAATGACCATTTTTTTGAGGTTCATCTTCTCTCCTTTTTGATTTTATACAAACACCTTTATAGGTATCTATATTCTCACCACTCTATTGTACAGAAGAAAACTTAAAATCAAAATTAAATTGGAATAATTTTGGTTAATTTTTTTTGATCATTCTTCAGGCAAAGGAATTTTTGAAGTTTTCATCTTGTGAAACCATCTGCCATTGACCAATATCCACTTATCTTTAAACAAAGAGAAGGTTTCATTGTCTTCCGAGACATATTTCGAATTTAGAATCACTGTATAATCATTGAGAGGATGGATAGAAAGAAGAATGATAGTATAGTTTTGATCGTTTGGGCGATTGAACTCTTGATACCAAGAATATGGATGTAAAAACCGCTGATATGGAAGCTCATAATTGTATGCCCGTCTAAAATCTTTTTTAGAGAAATAGTTCCAATACTCTTTGTAGCGCTGAATAAGATTTTGATATTTTTCCAAAAAGGTTTGATTGTTTTCTTGAAGTTTTACAAAAGATGTGCTGTTTTTCGTAGCGCATCCCATCATAATCGAAAGAAAAAAAAGTACAGATAAAAATAATTTGAGCTTACTATTCATCGCTTATCTTCTTCAAAAGTTCTTTTTTCGCTCGGACTGCTGTTTTTTGTAAAAGAATTTTTCGTATAGATTCCTTGGCATCTTTATAGGGTATTTGCTTGGAAGGGATATCTTGCTGGATATAGAGCACTATATAATGCCCATGGTAGAAAAATGGAGGGGTGAGTTTACTTGACTTATTTTTTTCGATCACTTCAAATACAAAGGGGTCGATACGATCTGTAGTCAAAGAAAAAATTTGATGATCTTTGGGTATCTGCAAGTGTTTATTTTTTTTGTTTTTTTGATAAAAGTCATTTGCTTTATCGAAGTTGTCAAAGTAAAAAGGCAAAAAAGAAATTTTTCTTATAGTGAAAAAATCTTTCTTATGAGTTAGATAGTATGATTTGAGGACATCATCGGACAATCGAATTTTTCTTTGATATTCTTTGATATAAGCATCTGCCAATGTTTTTTCGAAATGAAGTTTTTCATTTGTTAGAGTATTTTTGGGGACTTTTTTATGTTGCTTTAAAAAAGTGTTTGCCAATAATCTGTTTTCAAGGATATATTTTTTAGCATTTTGTTCATCGATAACAATGCCTTTTTTTGCCATATTGGAAATTAAAGTGGATATTTCTTCTGATGAAACATTTTTGGAATCTTTATCAGGAGAAATCTTGATCTGTATAGCAAAAAGAGAAAATGAAATGATACATAACAACATAAAAGTTTTTTGTAACATATTTTTCCTTATGAACTTTCGTAATTTCAATGTGCCTGGTAATTTTATCAGATTTTATTCCATATTCAAGATTTGTCATATTGTGAGGATGAAGAGTTTGGTAGATCGGTTTTGTCCCTCACGATATGACAAGTTTTTGCTCTTTCTTCCCATCTCCCTCTTTTAATGAACTTCTTCCCTCACAGTATGGCAAATTTGGATTTGGAAGCTCATTTTGCAATATAGAGATAGACTTTTGATGATATGTGGGTCATAAAGCTATCTAGAATTAACGAGAATGAAAGATTTTTGATTTTTTATACCCTGAGTCGTCTAAAGAAAAAAATTGCTTAGAATCGAAATTTGAGAGATTTTGGAATTTTGTCAGTTATTGCTCGATTTTTGAGATTTGTCATATTGTGAGGATGAAGAGTTTGGTAGATCGGTTTTGTCCCTCACGATATGACAAGTTTTTGCTCTTTCTTCCCATCTCCCTCTTTTAATGAACTTCTTCCCTCACAGTATGGCAAAT
>Ga0256831_1001185_pt1 | contig 13749 bp, 16 predicted proteins | sample 132544metaG_FD_189087 | JGI IMG/M metagenome (GOLD analysis project Ga0256831, IMG submission 189087) | Hydrothermal vent microbial communities from Lau Basin, Pacific Ocean - 132-544 | ecosystem: Environmental > Aquatic > Marine > Hydrothermal vents | place: Pacific Ocean: Lau Basin | collected...
ATATTTATCATAAACATGTCGCTAAAATGCCGGGTTCTGCATAAAAAAAATTTTTTATTAAAATTTAATTCAGATCTCTAAATTAACGCATTTATTGCAATTTGCAATAGTTTAAAACAGTAAACCCGCCACCTAACCTTAAAAGATGAGGCATTTTGAAAATAGTTGACACCTCTGCTATTTTCGACCTTAAGGACGAGGGCTTACGGGGTGCTGGGTAAAGATATAATACTGCAATATACTCATGCAACTAAACAGGATTGTATATATCCACAAAAATATGCTCCAGCTTAAACTGTGCAGCCAGATGCTCTCCGAGTGCCTGAATACCATAGCGTTCAGTTGCATGATGTCCGGCAGCAAAATAATGAATATTATTTTCCTGAGCAATATGCCAGGTATTTTCAGAGACCTCGCCACTGATAAAGGCATCCGCACCTGCTTCTATTGCCTGCTCAATATATGACTGAGCTGCGCCCGTACACAGAGCCACATTCTCTATTGAGCGCTTAGCAGGAATATGCAGTGCCTGACGATTTAATACCTGGGACAGATGACGGCCAAAAGTCTTACCACTTTGCCGTATCACAGTCCCCAGCAAAGCAATTTCATTGCGCGCAAAAAAATGTTTGATCCTGATATCCAGTTTTTGTGCCAGTAATACATTGTTGCCCAGTGTTTTATGGGCATCCAGAGGCAGATGGTAAGCTAACAGATTAATATCATTACATAGTAATGATTTGATACGACGCTGTTTAATGCCCGTTAAAAGCGCGGTCTCAGCTTTCCAGAAAAAACCATGATGCACCAGCAGACAATCGGCCTGTAACTGAACAGCCTTATCTATCAGTGCCTGACAGGCAGTTACACCGGTCACTATTTTATCTACCGATTCACAACCCTGGATCTGAAGACCATTTGGACAATAATCATTAAACTGCTCAATTTCAAGAAGTTCATTACAATAAGCGGCCAGTTCATTCATGTTAACCATAAAATATTAAAACCTGTCTGTTTTTATCAAGATTATGCGCAGAAACAGTCATACAGAACAATCATATTGGTGTAAAATAACCCTATGACAAATCAGAAACACTCTTCCCCTTTATTTTATATCCTGTCTGCACTGGCTGGTTTTTTATTTGCAGTGGGCTACTATGTTTTTTTTCTACACAGCCCGACACAATCATCCGCATCAGCTGAATCCATTCTGTCGGATCTTAGCCTACCACAGGGAAGCGCTGTAGTACCAGTACTGGATATTGAAAACCCCACCACTTATGGCATTAGCAGTTTTGCCCCGGCCGTGCAGCGAGCAGCCCCTGCAGTGGTTAATATTTTCACCCGCAAACGGGTCAAAAAGAGCGACACACTTTATAAAAGCTCAGCTTTAAGCGCGCTGCTGGACAACCATCGTACCCCCCCTCAATACAGGGAGGAAACCAATCTGGGTTCCGGGGTTATTGTATCATCCTCTGGTTATATTCTGACTAATAATCATGTTATCTCTGGCGCTGAAGGTATTGAAGTACTGTTACAGGACGGACGATATTTAAGAGCCCACTTAATGGGCCGAGATCTGGAAACTGACCTGGCATTATTAAAAGTCAGCGCTTCTGATTTACCGACTATTCACTTTGGTGATTCATCTAAACTTCAGGTGGGTGATATCGTTCTGGCTATCGGCAATCCCTTTGGTCTGGGTAATACTGTCACTTCCGGGATCATCAGTGCTTTAAACCGTTCCCAGTTCAGAGCCAATAGCTTTGATAATTTCATCCAGACTGATGCTGCGATTAACCCCGGTAACTCCGGCGGAGCACTGGTTAATACCCGTGGTGAAATGATTGGTGTTAATACCATTAATATCAGCAATAGTGGTGGCTCTCAGGGTATTGGTTTTGCAATTCCAGCCTCACTTGCGCAAGAAATTATGACCCAGCTGATCCATTTTGGGGAAGTTCGCAGAGGCTGGATAGGCATTGAGGCAAGGGAAATTTCACCGCTGCTGGCCAAACAGCTTAACAGCCCTGTTGACCATGGTCTGCTGATAATCGGTGTTTTAAAAAATGGACCAGGTCAAAAAGCAGGCATTCAGGTGGGTGATATAATCACCCATATTAACGGCATTAAAATTACCTCTGCCAAAAAAGCTCTGCGTCTGATCACCCACCTCAGTCCTGGAGATATTGCTATTTTAAAAGGGATTCGGCGCAATCAGTCATTGCAGTTTAAGATTGTTGCAGAGGAAAGACCACAGATGTCGGGGAAGAGCAGCGCTGAGCGCTGAGCCTTCAGCGTTGAGAAAGAGCGAAGAGCTTAAGTGCTGAGAGTGTGACATATATCCGCGCAGCTCTTGCTGAACGTTCAGCGCTCAACGCTGAACACTGTCAGGGCTTTTTTCAAAGCCCTGACAAAGGCCTTATTTTCTTCTGGTTTGCCTATGGTTATGCGCAGGCAGTTTGCCAGGGGGCCGGAGGTATCGGCAAAGCGTTTTATTAAGATTTTATCCTGTTTTAAAGCTTCAAAAATCTGAGCTGATTCCCCTGCCACTACCTTGAACAGAATAAAATTAGCGTCACTGGGGTATTGTTTAATGCCCTGAATTTCTGCCAGGGACTGTTTCATGCTTTCTCTGTCCTGACAGATCTGACTGGTTTGCTGTTTTAATATGTCACTATGCTGCAGAGCAAACCTGACACTGTATTGCGTTAATACATTAATATTATATGGCAGACGCACCTTGTCAAATTCATTGATCCACTCTGCCCGCCCGCTGAGCAGGCCCAGACGCAAACCGGCCAGTCCCATTTTGGATACCGTGCGCATAACCACTAGATTATCATACTGCGTCAACATAGGCATAAAGCTGTGATCGGCAAAAGCATGATAGGCTTCATCTACGACCACCAGTCCCGGTGCAGCCTCTAAAATAGTCTGAACATCCTGTGGTGTAAACAAGTTACCAGTGGGATTATTGGGATAAGCCAGAAAGATAACCGCTGGATTATGTATTTTAATCGCCTTTAACATGGCCGGCATATCCAGTTGAAACTGCTCATCCAGAGCAACGCTCTGATAAGACATACGAGTAAAACGTGCAATCATGTCGTACATAACAAAAGTGGGTTCAGGAGCCAGAACCGTTGCTCCGGGTCTGGCCAGAGCCATACAGATAATTTGAATCAGTTCATCTGAACCATTACCCAGAATAGAGCACATTGCAGAAGGAACGGCCATTACCTGTTCCAGTATCCGGGTCAATTGAGCCGCAGAAGGATCAGGATAGCGGTTTACGGCAATATCTGAGATACCGGCTAACCATTGCTGTTGCATTTCATCAGGCCAGAGGTACGGGTTTTCCATAGCATCAAGCTTGATCATGTCCCCGGAATCAGGTACATGATAGGCTGACAGAGCCTGAATTTCTTCCCGGACTAACTGTTTGACTAAAGTAGATGTTTTTGTATCAGACGCTCCTGAATCAGACATAGCTATTTCTTTATCCGGTACTCTGCACTGCGAGCATGAGCGGTTAAACCTTCCCCCCGAGCCATAACTGAGGCGATTTTACCCAGTTCAGATGCACCGTCTTCAGAACACATGATTAAACTTGAGCGTTTCTGGAAATCATAAACCCCCAGCGCAGAGCTGAAACGTGCGGTTCTTGAGGTGGGTAAAACATGGTTAGGACCGGCACAATAATCACCCAGAGCTTCGGCGGTATAGCGCCCCATAAATATCGCACCGGCATGACGAATATCAGGCAGCATGGCCCGGGGATCATCAACCGAAAGTTCCAGATGCTCAGGGGCAATATAATTGCATACATCAATGGCCTCAGCCATATCTTTAACCTGAATCAGAGCCGCCCTGTCATTCAGGGACACCCGGATAATACTTTCACGTTCCATGTCACCTAATAAACGTTCAATAGATGCCTGTACCCTGTCCAGAAATGCCGCATCCGGTGAAACAAGAATGGGCTGAGCATCTTCATCATGTTCTGCCTGAGAAAACAGATCCATAGCTATCCAGTCCGGATCGGTTTTGCCGTCACAAATCACCAGAATTTCTGACGGGCCGGCAATCATGTCAATACCCACGGTACCAAACACCATACCTTTGGCGGTTGCCACATAAATATTGCCCGGTCCCACGATTTTATCCACCTGAGGTATACTTTCGGTACCGTACGCCAAAGCTGCTACGGCCTGCGCACCACCAATAGCAAAGACCTTATCCACTCCGGTTATCGCCGCCGCCGCAAACACCAGTTCATTAACCTGGCCATCGGGCGTAGGTACTACCATAATCAGTTCTTTAACACCCGCCACTTTAGCAGGGATGGCATTCATTAATACCGATGAAGGATAGGCTGCCTGTCCACCGGGGACATACAGTCCAACCCGATCCAGTGCCGTAACCTGCTGACCTAGCAAGGTGCCGTCCTGTTCAGTATAAGACCAGGATTCCATTTTCTGCTTATCATGATAGCGACGTACACGGGCAGCCGATTCTTCCAGTGCTGCACGCTGCTCATCGGGCAGACCATCCAGAGCCTGCTGCAGACGGGCCGGAGATATACTCAGTACCGACATATCTCCGGCGCTCATCCGATCAAACTTATTGGTATATTCTATTACCGCCTGATCGCCTTTTTGACGGACATCATGCAGGATCTGTTTAACTGTTGACTGGACGGCATCATCAGAGACATTATCCCAGGCCAGCAAGTTTTCTAATTGAGGCCAGAACTCATCGTTAGAGGTATCAAGACGGTTAATATCAAGCATGGAAAACTCCGGTAATTGAGCTGTTTTGTATGATCATAGTGAGATTTAAAAAGCTGTACGAGTATTATTCAGCCGTTTTTGACCGCTTCTGCAAAACGATCTATCAGAGATTTAATCCGTTGATGTTTCATTTTCATAGCCGCTTTATTGACTACCAGACGAGAGCTGATATCGGCAATATGTTCCATCGGTATTAAGCCATTGGCTTTCAGGGTATTACCCGTATCCACCACATCAACAATGCGATCAGCCAGCCCGACCAGAGGGGCTAACTCCATGGAGCCGTAGAGTTTAATAACTTCAACCTGAACTCCCTGCTCCGCATAATAACGTCTGGTAGTATTAACAAATTTGGTGGCCACTCTCAGGCGTCCATTTACCGGCTGGTCGTCTACTGGACCCGCTGTCATTAAACGACATCTGGCAATTTTTAAATCCAGCGGTTCATATAAACCTTCACCGCCATGCTCCATTAAGACATCCTTACCGGCCACACCCACATCAGCAGCACCGTATTGCACATAGGTAGGCACATCAGTAGCCCGGATAATCACCAGCTTAATATCATCATGATTGGTATCCAGGATTAATTTCCGGCTTTTATCCGGATCATCAACCGGATGAATATCCGCATGAGCAAGCAAAGGCAATGTCTCTTTAAAGATGCGTCCTTTGGACAGGGCTATTGTCAGGGTATTACTCATACGGATTACTCATACCATTGTACTCTTTATTTTCCTGTTCATGACTTACGACTGTTTTTTTAACCGGGTACTCTTCGAATAGAAGCACCTAATTGCTGTAATTTTTCTTCAATACATTCATAACCGCGATCAATATGGTAAATACGCTCAACCATAGTATCCCCTTCGGCAATCAGCCCTGCCAGCACCAGACTGGCAGAAGCTCTCAGATCCGTGGCCATTACCGGCGCGGCATAAAGCTGTTCAACACCTTTAATAATCACCGTATTGCCCTGTAGTTTAACATCTGCACCCATTCTCTGTAATTCCTGAATATGCATAAAACGGTTTTCAAAGACCGTTTCAACAATAGTGCCAGAGCTGTCGGCAATGGCATTAAGCACACAGAACTGAGCCTGCATATCCGTCGGGAAAGCTGGATAGGGTGCGGTACGTAAATCAATGGATTTTGGACGCTGGCCTTTCATATCCAGGGTAATCCAGTCATCTCCGGTGGTAAGTTCAGCACCGGCATCGGATAATTTTTCCAGAACCGCATCCAGATAGCCGGGACAGGTGTCTTTTAGCTTCACCTTACCTCCTGTTAAAGCAGCCGCCACCAGATAAGTACCTGTTTCAATACGATCCGGCATGACACGATGGCTGGTACCTGATAATTTTTCCACACCTTCAATAGTAATGGTATCTGTTCCGGCACCGCTGATTTTTGCACCCATGGAAATTAAGAAGTCGGCCAGATCAATCACTTCCGGTTCGCGGGCGGCATTTTCAAGAATGGTCACCCCTTCCGCCAGTGCAGCAGCCATCAGCAGGTTTTCAGTGCCCGTCACAGTCACCAGGTCCATGACTATTTTAGCCCCCTTCAAACGTTCGGCACGGGCACGAATATAGCCATTTTCCACCTTAATCTCAGCACCCATGGCTTTCAGGCCCTTAATATGCTGATCTACCGGACGAGAGCCAATAGCACAACCGCCGGGTAATGAAACCTCTGCTTCGCCATAATGAGCCACCAGAGGTCCCAGTACCAGTATGGATGCGCGCATGGTCTTGACTAAGTCATAAGGCGCAACATACTGACTGATAGTGCGGGTATCCACCTCCACATCCAGGTTTTCATTGACCGTAATGGAGACTCCCATACGACCTAATAATTCCAGGGTGGTGGTAATATCATGCAGGTGCGGTACATTAGCGATGACCGTCGCATCATCGGCCAGCAGGCAGCCCATAATAATAGGCAGGGCCGCATTTTTTGCTCCGGAAATTCGAATTTCACCGTCCAGTCGCTGACCGCCGGTTATGAAAAGTTTATCCATTCAATACTACAATCTCATTAAGATTAAATAAAACGGCCTATTTTACTCTTTATTGTCTCAGGAACCAATACACAGGAATGCTTCAGGGGGATTAAATGACGAATATTATTCGCATTTACAGGCAGGTCGTATTGCAGGAGAAAATTATTCACCTGGAACAGTCTCTAACCAATTTGTAACTTGCTGGCAGTCGCCCATTCGGAAGGTGTATAAGCTTTAATGGTCAAAGCATGTATCTCTCCACTGGTAATTTGCGGTTTAACCGCAGTATAAACCAGCTGCTGTTTTTTAACCGAACTCAGACCTTCAAATTGTTCTGCTACCACCAGCACGTCAAACATACTGCCGTCACCGCTTACTTTTACCTGCTGAGCATTGATACCCTGCGCTATTAATCTCTGTACTTCTTCTATTGTCATTGTTTGTTCCTGTCCGGCTAGCATTTGTTTTTACATCACTATTTCTGTAATACTAAAGGTAAAATCTCATCCAAACCACTGACTCTGGCAATGTCATACATTTGCTGAGGTATATTAAGAAAGGTAATTTTTTTATTGTTTTGCTCAGCTTCACGATACCACTCTACCAGCATAGCGAGACCGGAACTGTCCGAGCGCTCTAAGGTAGACAAATTAATATCCATTTCAGAACTGTCATCTTCAAATAAAATGCTTCGGTTCTGTTCCCATAGCTGCGGAACACTGGCAAAACTTAAGTCACCCTTTAATTGATAATGACCCGGGGCTATCTTTTCAAGCTGTGCAGTAAATTTTCTGGCATTATTTCCGGACATAATGTTTATTTATCTTTTTTGTCTGAATCAGACTGGCTGAATAAAAACTGACTGATCAGTTTTTCCAGCACTATAGACGACTGGGTTAAATGAATTTCGCTGTTCTGTTCCAGAAAATCGGGCGCCCCGCCTGGTTCAATACCCACGTATTTTTCACCTAATAAACCCGCAGTATAGATACCTGCTGAGGAATCTACTGGTATTTCATTGTATTTTGAATCAATAGCCATGTCGACTACCGCTTCAAAAGAAACCGGATCCACAGTAATTGCTTTTACCCGACCCACAGTAACACCGGCAATAGTCACAGCAGAGCGTACTTTAAGACCACTAATATTATCAAAGCTGGCTTTTACAATATATTGATCGCCTGAATGAAAGGCAGTAACATTACTGACATTGACTGCTAACACCAATAATGCAGCAATACCCGCAGCAACAAAAATACCCACTGAAATCTCTAATACTCTTGTACTCGACATACTTTTATTCCATTCAATCTAACATTAAAGCGGTTAACAGGAAGTCCAGCCCCAGAACCACCAGGGCAGAATAGACAACCGTTCGGGTGGTTGCCCGGCTGACGCCTTCAGAGGTCGGAATACAGGAATAACCTTCATAAACTGCAATCCAGGTAGTTACAATACCAAAGGCAAAGCTTTTTATTACCCCGTTAACAATATCATCATTAAAATCAACCTTAGCCTGCATTTGTGACCAGTAGGCTCCACTGTCAACGCCCAGCATATCCACGCCCACCAGATAACCGCCAAAGACCCCTACCGCACTAAACATGGCCGCAAGTAACGGCATACTGATAATACCTGCCAGTAACCGAGGTGACAAAATACGGCTAACCGGGTTAACCGCCATCATTTCCAGACCGGATAATTGTTCTGTCGCTTTCATTAAACCAATTTCTGCTGTTAAAGCAGAACCCGCACGGCCTGCATAAAGCAGTGCAGTAACCACGGGTCCAAGCTCTCTAACCAGAGACAAAGCCACGACCACTCCCAGGGATTCTTCAGCACCAAAATCAACCAGAGTGTTATAGCCCTGTAATCCCAGCACCATACCCACAAAAAAACCGGACACAATAATAATGAGCATGGAACGCACACCCACAGAAAATAACTGCTGAACCACCAATCCGGGACGAGGAATTAACGTCGCAAATCCTATTACGGCCTGAATAAAGAGCAGTACCTCTCGACCAAAACGGGCAAAAAAGTCAATGGCATTTTTACCAACTTTTGCAAACCAGTCAAACATATTGATTATTCAGCTTTCCAGTTAAATTAATGTTACGGGGGACTCATTATTTATCTTAATTAATACTCGGCCAGTAAATCTTCTTTATAAGGTAATGCCGGATAATGAAACGGAACCGGGCCATCTGCTTCACCATGCATAAATTGTTTGATCCAGGGTGAATCAGATTTATCAATTTCTTCCGGACTGCCATGGCCAACCACTTCACCCTGAGAAATAATATAAATTTTGTCAGCAATGGCCATGGTTTCCTGAATATCATGAGAGACAATCACACTGGTCAAGCCTAAGGCTTCATTCATAGAACGTATCAATTGCACCAGTACCCCCATTGAAATAGGATCCTGACCGGTAAAGGGTTCATCATATAAAATCATTTCCGGATCCAGTGCTATGGCGCGTGCCAGTGCTGCGCGTCGAGCCATACCGCCGGAAAGCTCACTCGGCATTAAATATCGAGCACCTCGTAAACCAACGGCCTGAAGTTTCATTATCACCAGATCCCGGATCATTACTTCTGGTAAACGCGTGTGTTCTCGTAGAGGAAAGGCAATATTGTCAAACACGGACATATCCGTCAGCAAAGCGCCGCTTTGAAACAACATACCCATTTTTTTTCTGGCGGCATAAAGTTTTCGAGTTCTCATGGCAGGAATGTTTTCGCCATGAAAATGAATCGTACCCTGCTGAGGTTTAATCTGACCACCAATCAATTTTAACAGGGTGGTTTTACCGGTACCACTTGGACCCATAATGGCAGTGATTTTTCCTTTGGGAATATCAATATCAACACCCGTAAAAATCTTCGAAAGTCCGCGGGAAAAATGCATCCCTCGGATTTCAACCAGATTGTCGTCAGTTGCCGGCATAAACTTTAAAAAGCCCTTTCATTCAGGTTAACCTGCCAGTCAGGTAAACAAGCGCAGAGTATAGCAAAAGAAACATTCAATCTCTATAGCCTTGCGATTACACTATATTTCATCATCCTAAATAAATCAGTTGAAGCGTAGCGATTAACCCAGTGAACTGAGTATTTTTAACCCTAAAGGGATTCTAACAGAGAGTTCTTTTAGCAAATTCTGTAACATAAACGGTTTTTTACCCAGGTTGCTAAGAGATAATCACTATAATGGCATGGTAGGTAAGTCCTGTATTCAAAATAAACTGATCGTAACTAGTGTCCATCCGGTAAATTGTCTTCCTGGCAATTTACCGGAACGCAAAAGAAAAATCACACTTTTTCTTTTGCCCCATTTTCAACGACTTACGGTCGTCAAAAATGAGCGGCACATCCCTGTGCCGCTAGTGTGCATCAATAAATGGATGCACACTAACTAAGGCATTCATTTGAATAGACCGCTGAATAAATAAGTATCTGAATACGCGTATTTCCATTAGGGCCCGAAGAGTTTTTATTCTCCACTTAGATAGAGGCCGGATATAAGACTGCAACTTTATCCTCCATGAGTACTGTGGTATCACTTGCAAACGTGGGGCGAACTATATAAGTTACAATAAAATATTTGTAAGTTAATTCTTACAATGATTTTTTAGACATTCCTACAAACAGCAGTCTAATCTGCTGACAAGTTATTTTTCTTTCTTTCTTATAATAATTTACAGGTTAAGCAATTAAGCTGACCGGGTAAAGACATAAATTTAAGGAGAAAATTATGAAATTACAGCAACCTTTTAAAGCTATTATTCTGGCCGCAACTATTCTTTTTTCAAATGCTCTGTTTGCCGGAGAAATTAATATTAACAGCGCTGATGCGCAGACTATTTCTGACAATCTCAATGGTATCGGTCTAAAAAAAGCCGAAGCTATTGTCACCTGGCGTACAAAAAATGGGGAGTTTAAAGAGCTTGCTGAACTGCAGCAGGTAAAAGGTATTGGTATTAAAACACTGGAGAAAAATAAAGAAAATATTAAATTTAAAAAATTATAACGTGCTTGTCATAGGGTTAAAAATCTTAATTAGTGTGCATCCGTTTATTGATGCACACTTTCGGTACAGGGATGTGCCGCTCATTTTTGACGACGGTAAGTCGTTGAAAATGGAGTAAAAGAAAAATTACACTTTTTCTTTTACCATCCGGTAAATTGCCAGGAAGGCAATTTACCGGATGGACACTAATTAAAGAGATTTAACCCTATGATACACATCAAAATTAGAGCATAACTGAAAGCTCAGGAGCTCTGGCATCTCAGGAAAAATACGCAAAACTCACTATATTTAATCACATATTTTTTTTACTTCCTGCTCAGATAAGCCCGTAATCTGACTAATCATTGCAGTATTCAATCCAGCAGTATGAGCTTTAAGTATGATTTCCATCTGGTTTTTTTCAATGCCTTTTTCAATGCCTTTTTCAATGCCTTTTTCCCAGCCAATTTCGTATGATGGCAATTCTTCCAGTTTAAAGTCTGATATCATTGATTCTTCCTCTTTAACCAGTTTTGTTAAATCCCGATTTTGTGACAAAATTTCCAGCATCAGCACACATTCACGATAATGGGATTCATTCTGTTGTGTCAATACTGCTATTCGCTGCAGTATTTGTCGAACCAGTCTGCGTTTGTCCCGATCTTTAAAATCGCATAAAATTGCCAGAAGAACAGCTCGCGGATCATTCTGCTTTAAAAACAGAGAACAATCTATCTGCTGCATGTCAATAGTATGATACTGGTAAAAATGCTTCTTTCTATTAATGCCTGATGGCATAGCTAATGGCGCTTTACCAATATAAACCAGGTATTGTATCACCTCATAGCCCGGCCAGTTCAGGGCAATATCTGTATAATAACGCAACATTCGCAAGGGCATATTGCTCTGGTTATTATTTTGGACTTCCAGATGGAGAATAAATTCCTTTTTGTTTTGTCGAGCCTTAACAACCAGATCGGCTCGTCTATCCTCAACTCTTTGCGTTTCTGTATCCAGAAGCTCAGCACTATCCAGTGGCATATCAAAAAGATAACGCGCCATATCCAGCACAATCGCTTTCAGAATTTTTTTTGATGTTATATCCTTATAACCCATTGTCTTATAACTGCCTATTGCGTATTAATTGTAGCACAGGTTAATTTTTACTGTTACTTAAGCAAGATTACTCTATTAACGTACAACATTCAATATATTTAAGACAACATTAAAATTCACCCTGAAAAAGTCAATAAGACACAATCTTCTGATATAAATATCAGAAAACAATGGATTTCAAATAAGAATATGGAAGTATTATCACTGATAAGTGAACTTCACCCGGAAACTACTTTAGATATTTTTATTACTGAACCTTTTAATTTTGATGATGAATATCTCAATTCTGAAGCGGTGCAGTTAAATCAGGATTTAACGGTTCAGGTAATTACTATTCAAACGTTAATATCAATGAAAGAAAACGTCGCCCGCAATAAAGACAAAGATGATATTCAACACCTTAGCTGGATCTTAGATGAAAGAAAAAATGAACAATAAAATAAAACCCGACTGGAAATATGGCTCCTGGGAAGGCAGCCGGATTTTACAGCTGAAGATTTCATTTAAGTTTAAAGGCAATAAAAAAGGGCAATTACCGAAGTAATTGCCCTTTTAGCTTTAATTAAATTCTGAAACTAACTGATTAAATCAGCTTAATTCAGATTTTAAATTAGAACTTGTGGATAATACCAACAGAGAAGGAATCTGAATCCTCGAATTGACCTATACTGTTTGTACCAGCACTAACACCATCAGTGTCATGACCACCGCCCCATACTACACCAGCGCTGTTATCGTCATTACTCATAGTTGCATAGGCAGCATAAACAGTTGTACGCTTGGACATATGATGATCTAAACCAAGAGCCCACATATCTGCACCGGTATCATTCCCACTGTTAGCTATCTTGGCACCATTAGAACCATTCCAGTCATCATATTCGCTACGGTTAGCATACTGTAATTTAATAGTGTTATTGCCCATAGTATAAGCACCACCCAATGACCAGATGTCAGCATCTTTGCCATCCATACCATTGGCATCAGAAATACCAGACCAGGAAGCTAATACTTTGAAATCACCAAACTTGTAAGAACCACCCACTCTGAAAACAGTCTCATTTTCACAGTTATTTACACCTACAGCAGTTTGACAGCCTGTTAGTGAACTTGATGAGAATACACCATCATCATAATTGCTATAACCAACACCTAACATCATAGGACCATTATTATAGATAGCGTTTAAGGAGATAGCACTTGAATCGGAGTTATCACCACCACTGACAGCACCGTCCTGATCCAGCTGATTTACAGAGAAGACATAAGCCAGAGTTGCAGAGAAGCCATTCATATTTGGAGTTACGTATGCCAGTACATTATTAGCACGAGCATCCAGTGTTGCGCCTGTATTCATATTACGCAAATCACCAATCTGGTCACCAAATAAATCCAGTTTACGACCGAAAGTTTTCATTGGCGTATCCCATTTACCGGCCAGCATAGTACCCCAGTCGCCAGACAAAGTGATTGCACGGTTACGAGCGGCCAAATCTCTATCACCAAAATTATCACCGTCCATTCCAACACGCCATTCGATTAAGTAACCGACTTTCATGCCGTTACCTAAATCTTCAGAACCTTTAACACCAATACGTGAGGAGTTTGAGTTTAAGCCCCATTCACTTACTTCTTTACCAGCTCCATATGCAACGCCAGGAGCATTTGTACCATTGTTGTCTTTATAATCAACAGACATATGGATTTTACCATACAGAGTCGGACCGGCAGCCATAACGCTAACAGGAGCGATGATAGCAGCAGCTACAGCAGCAGCAATTAGTTTTTTCATTTTCATTTCCTTAAAATTAAGTTAATTAT
>Ga0256831_1001186_pt1 | contig 13746 bp, 6 predicted proteins | sample 132544metaG_FD_189087 | JGI IMG/M metagenome (GOLD analysis project Ga0256831, IMG submission 189087) | Hydrothermal vent microbial communities from Lau Basin, Pacific Ocean - 132-544 | ecosystem: Environmental > Aquatic > Marine > Hydrothermal vents | place: Pacific Ocean: Lau Basin | collected...
GGCCAGGTCGGCGCCTCCCGGGGGGTCGACCTCCAGGCCCGTGAGCAGAAGCAAAGTTGTGAAGAGGAACTCCCCGTGGGACCAGGTAAGAAAATGGGTGGTGCGGACGGGGGCGCCGTCCAGGTTCCATTGTTCGGGAAGCTGGAAGCAGTCTCTCCCCGGATCGAAGCCCTTCTTCCGGGTCACTCCGCCCAGGAGATGCCTCCAGGCCCGGTCGGACCTTCCCCGGAGCCATTCGACCTGGGCGGCCCAGCAGGCCGTGATGGGCCAGACGGGCCACTGTCCTTTTGGATAGAAGGGGGAGCCCGGGTTTCCGTCGAAGCGGGAGATGGAGCCGTCGGACTCGTAGAGGACCCGGTGGATCCAGGCCTGGGTGGCGGCGAAACGGGGATCGTCCACGGCCACCGCTCCGAGCCCCCTGCCGAAAGCCTCCATCCGGGCCAGCATGAACATCCCCGAGTCGACCCGCTCGTCCCTGAGGGGGCCGTTGCGGTGCCGGCTCCGGGGGAAGGACTTGGAGCGGTATACCTTCCCGGGCGGGCCGGCCAAGGGAATGAAGCGGGAGAGCTTTTTGTCGTAGGCCCTCTCCAGGAGGGCTTTCTTCAGGGCGGCGGCGGCCTTCTCCCACCGTTCGGCGTGGCCGGTCCGCCCCAGGCGCCGTGCGATCCTTGCGGCGGCCCGAAGCCCCCCGTAGATCTCCGCGTTGGGCCAGGCCGTCGGGGCAGGGACCTGGCAGATCCACTCCTCGGCGGTCCGGACCATCCCTTCTCCTGCGACCCGGCGGGCGTAGTAGTCGGCGTATTTCCGGACGTAAGGGTAGACCTCGGCAAGAAAGGAGTCCCCCCCCTGGACGATCCGGGAATGGAACCACATGCCTGCGATCCCGATGGCCGGCTGCTGGGCTTCGTTGGTTCCCCCCCAGGAGAAGCCTCCCTCCCGGATCCAGAAGCGGAAGAATTCCGCCGCCTCCTTGTGGTGTCCCGCCAGGTCCAGGCCCAGGACGGAGTAGGTTCCGTCCCGGATCCAGGCGTTCTTGTACCAGCCGTCGGAGCCGGCGATGATCACCCCCGACCGGAACCGGTCGGCTTCCACGGCGTCCACCGATGCGTCGAAGAGCGCGTCCAGGCGGGGAAGGCCCGTCCGGACCCGGACGCGCCGGGTATCCCCCCATTTTCCTCGAAGTGTGTCCCACCAGGCGGAGGCCCAGGCCCTTCCGCGGGAGGGAGGGAGGTCCCCCGGTCCGGCATGGAGGCAGACCAGGATCCGCCGGGCGGCCGGGACCTCCAGGAAGGCGCCCCGCGGGGAGACCGAAAGTCTTCCCGCCGGATCGGTGCCGATTCTCAGGGGCCCGAGGGCCCGGGTCTCCAGGGTCCATTCCCCCGCCGAGGGCCCCGGCCGGAAGGAACCCGGGAGAGAGGCGCCTCCCTTTCCCCCCAGGAAGAACCGGAAGGCTCGGGCCCGGTGGAAGGTATAGACGAGAAAGACCGGGCCGAAGGAGGCGTTCCGGCAGGCCCGGATCTCGATCCCCGCACCCCGGGCGGGGCAGGACAAGGCCAGGCGTCCCGGCCGGGAGCCTTCATGGTTCCACGGAAAGGCCCGCAGGTCTTTCCATGTCTCCCCTTCCCGGACCTCCCCGAAGGCCGCGACCTTGAGAACTCTGGGAGGTTCGGCGCCGTGGGAGGCGATCCTGGCGGGAGGGCCCGTCCAGATCTCCCGGATCTCGCCCCGGGTGTCCGCCAGAGTCCAGACCGACGGGCTTGAGATCACCACATTCACGGGGGCTGGAGGGGGAGGAGTTTTTCCCGAGTCTTTGCCCGGGAAAAGGGAGAAGAAGACCCCCAGGAGGAGGAAAGATTCATGGATCATTTCGAGACGTCCTGGCTGGGGGGATGGCCGGTTTTCTTCGCCCGCTTGGCCTCGGCCTTCAGGCGCTTCTTTTCGAGCTTGGCTTTTTTCTTCCAGGCCTTGGGGTCTGGTCGCTCGGGGAAGGATTGGGGGGGCTGGCTGGAATCGGATGCGGCTTCGGACTTCTTGCGGGCTTTTCTTTTTTCCAGGAGGACCAGGGCGAGGGATTTTCCGAATTGGCCGACGAAGCCCGCCGCCAGCACAAGGAGGATCCATTTTCCGATTTCAACCAGGGTGTCCATGGAGCGAATTGTCCCGTCCCGGGGCAAAAGGGACAAGATCGAGGTCCGGGGAGCTTGACCGGGAAGTCCGGAGAAACAACAATTCTTAGATTGCAAGCCTAATTCCGATTCGCTTGCCCTTCCGCGAGATAGAATATGTATTCACTTCGAATTTCTGGGGCTTTTGTGGCTTTTCTTCATCCAGGGATCCTAGGCTCATCTCCACAGGACATTTCTCCGTTTGTTTTACGCCATAGGAGGTAAAAATGCGTTCTAGTCGATGGTTCTTTGCAGTGGCCGGCCTGTTGTTGGCCGGAACCTTGGCGGCCCAGACGCCGCCCGTAACCCTTCCCAGGAAGGTGGTGAAGCTCAATTCAAATGCCCTCCTGGACCGCTCCACCTGGAACAGCACCCGCGGCAACCTCCAGGTGGTGAGCCCCAAGGAAGTGGCGCCTCCCTCGGCGGCGGGCCTCCATGCCACGCCCCTCCTCGCCTACGCGGCCTGGGCGGAGATGTACGGCACTCCCAAGGTGGTCCACGTCATGTTCAGCGCCTCCACCGACGGGGGCTTCACCTGGGGCAAGGCCAAGGAGGTCTACAAGGTCCGGGTGACCGGATCTTATGATTTCGAGAACATGATTATCGGCGCCACGGGCAACCAGGTCTACATCGGGATTTGCTCCGGGACCTACAACTCGAGCACCGGAAAGACCTGGCCCAACGACGTCTTCGTCGTAGCCTCCCCCGACGAGGGGAAGACCTGGATCGGCCCGACCAAGGTGAACACCGTCACCGCCGGGAAGGGCGACGCCGACAACCTGGTCATGGCCTGCACCAACGGCGTGGCCCACATCGGATACAAGTTCGCCCACTTCACTTCCGGCACCCACCAGGGCCCCAACGACTACTACTACCTAGCCGTGAACATCAAGGCCGGGAAGATCAATATCGTCAACGCGGAAAAGAAGATCAATAATCCCTCGGCCGCTCCCGGGAAGACGCCGGGCGTCACTTCCTGCAACATCGATGCCGACGGGTCCCTGGTGACCTGCGTGTGGGCCGACGCCAGGGTGACGGGAAGCAACAGGGGCAATCTCTACGTGTCCGTCTCCAAGGACGGGGGCAAGACCTTCAAGGAGACCCAGTTGACCCATTACAACGCCGCGACGCCCAGGACCGACCGTTACTGGGATTGCAACACGGCCGTATCGGGCAAGAACATCTACATCGCTTACGGAGGCGTCTATACGATCGGCGGCGTGGGCAAGTGGCCCAACAACACTTCCTTCATCTTCTCCAACGACATGGGCTCCACCTTCAAGGGCCCGATCATCCTGAATCCCGGCGGAAAGGGCTTCGACGCGGACAAACCCAGGATCGCCGCCGACGGCGACGTGGTCTGCGTGGTCTGGACGGACGACCGTGACGGGGGAAGCAACAAATACAACTCCGTCTTCGCCGCTTGCGACGATCAGGGGGGCCGGGGCTTCCTCTCGAAAGTCACCGAAATCCGGCTGGGGACCAAGGCCCTGAAAACCGTGAGATATGACTACAATTACAAGATCGCCGTGAACGGCAGGCACATCGTGATTGCCGGCGAGGAGATGAAGGTTTCCGGCGGCGGCGAGGACGCCTACCTGGCCATGAGCGACGACGGCGGGAAGACCTTCCAGAAGATGCGCCACGCCACCCAGATCGGCGGCCTCTTCGGAGGACCCAAGGACGTGGACGACCCCAGGGTCTCCATGAGCCGCAACGGCGACGTCTTCGTCTACTGGGCGGACGACCGGTTGGGCAAGAACAACATCTACCTCTCCGGCCTGAAGCTCCCCGAGCTGACCTATCTCGGCGGAGGCAAGGGTTTCACCATCGGGCACTTCACCGCCGCCGAGGAGGGGAACGCCGCCATCATCCTGGTGACCGAGGCCGGGACGGCCCCGCCGCTGAACCTGGATTCCCTGGGCTACATCGGTTTCTCCATGAACTTCGCCATAGGGACCTACACCTCGGTCTTCGCCACTTTCACGACCGCCTACGTGAGCGTGGTGAACAAGGGCGTCGCAAAATTCCCGTATGCCCCCGACGGGCTCGGGATCTTCCATGCCGCCGCCCTGGGTCTCAACACCAAGACGATGCGGTTGACCTGGTTCACCGACCCGGTCGTCTACTGATGATTGAATGCGGGCCTCCCCCGGGAGGCCCGCTTACCTTTGGAAAAAAGGAGATAGGTAAATGAGAAGAATAGCGTTGGTAATCACTCTTTCCCTCCTGGGGGGGATCCCGGCGGCGGCCCAGACGCCGCAGATCGCCTTTCCCAGGAAGGTCTACAAGGTGAACAAGGGTTCCATCCGGGGCCATATGACGGTCCGGAGTTCCCAGGGAAACATGCAGGTCGCCTGTCCAAGGGAAACGGCGGGACCCACCGCGCCGGGGCTCCACGCCACTCCCCTTCTGGCCTACGCCGCGTGGATCGAAGAGTACGGCGGAAAGGCCCACCTGTTCTTCAGCCGTTCCACCGACGGGGGCTTCACCTGGAGCCCTTCCAAGGAACTCTGGAACGTCCAGGTGAGCGGGACCTGGGATTTCGAGAACATGATCATCGGCGCCACCTTCAACCAGGTCTACATCGGGCTTTGCACGGGCAAGTGGAGCACGACGACCCAGAAGGCCTGGCCCAATGACATCTACGTCATGGCCTCCCCCGACGAGGGGACGACCTGGCTCGGCCCCACGCGGGTGAACACCAAGACGGCCGGGACCAACTTCGACTGCGACAACTTGCGCATGGCCTGCTCTTTCGGGAAGGCCTTCCTGACTTACAAGGTGGCCGCCATCGTGGGGGGCTCCCAGAAGCCCAACGACGTCTACTATACGGCCGTGGAGATCAAGAACGGCAAGATCAGCACATTCCAGACCGAGAGGAAGATCAACAATCCCTCCGCCCCTCCCGGGACGGCGGCGGTTCATTATCTCACGATCGACGCCATGGGGCCGCTCGTGGCCATCGCCTACGACGACGCCCGCGTCTCCGGGAGCAACAAAGGCAATCTCTACATTTCGGTTTCCCGTGACATGGGCAAGACCTTCAAGGAGACCCAGATCACCAAGTATTCCGCCTCCTCTCCCAGGTCCGACAAGTATTGGGAGCCCGAGGTGGCCGTCAGCGGGACCAACATCTACCTGGTCTACGGCGGGGTCTACGGCGGGGCCTGGCCGAACAACACCTCCTTCGTCTTCTCCAACGACATGGGCCAGACCTTCAAGGGCCCGGTGATCCTGAACCCGGGAGCGAAGGGCTTCGACACGGACAACCCCCACGTGGCGGCCGACGGCAAGGTGGTGTGCGTCACATGGGTGGACGACCGGGACGGGAAGGGGAACAAGGCCAACATGCTCTACGCCGCCTGCGACCAGAACGGAGGCCTGGGCTTCCTCAAGAAGGTCACGGAGATCCGCCTGGGCAATCCCAAACAGGCGGTGGTGGCCATCGACGGCACGGAGAACGCCGTGGTCCGGGGCAACCGGATCGTGGTCATGCACGAGGTCAGGAAGGCGGCCGGCGGCGGCGAGGACGTGCAATACAACGTCAGCACCGACGGTGGAAAGACCTTCTTCCCCCGCAGGATGGGGACCCAGATGGGCGGGCTCTTCGGGGGGAGCGTGGACGTGGACGACCCCCGGGTGGCCATGACGCTCAATGGCGACGCGATCGCCTTCTGGGCCGACGACAGGATGAGCGCCAACGACCTCTACATCTCGGGGCTCAAGCTTCCCGAGTTGACCTACTACGGGGGCGGCAAGGGATTTGGAATCCAGTATTTCACCGCCGCCCAGGAGAACAACCTGGCCCTGATCCTGGTGACCGAGAAGGGGACCTCTCCTCCGCTGAACCTTGACGGTCTGGGTTACACGGGCTTCTCCATCAACTTCGTGATCGGGAAGTATACGTCGATCTTCGCGGGCTTCACCGGGGCCTACCTGGCGGTGGTGAAGAACGGGAAGGCCCTCTTCCCCAACGCCCCCGACGGGCTGGGGATCTTCAACGCCGTCAGCCTGGGGATCGATCCCAACACCCTCAGGCTCACCTGGTTCACCGACCCCGTTCTCTACTGATCGGGTTCGGCCTCCAAGAGAAACCCGGCGCGCCGCCTGGGCGGCGCGCCTTTTTTTGTTTGTGGGCGATCCCGCTGTGAAGAGTCCGCCGGAGCCTGCGTCGAGGGAGCGACGCAGGCGAACGTCGGACAAGAAGGATCCAGAAGTCTTGGAAGGATCCTTGGCTCATGGGTTTTCCCTGGCACGACGTTCGGGGCTTCGCTTCGCTCGCCCCTCCGGCGCGCTCTTCACGGGGGGAGGAGGGACGACGTTCGGGCGTCCCCTCCGACGTTCCCTACCGGGCGGGCATGTATTTCCGGAACCACTTCAGGGATTCGGTGAGGTAGTTCAGCATGTGGGTGGGCCGGTTGATCCCGTGGCCCTCTCCGGGGTAGAGGATCAACTTGGACGGGACATGGCAGAGCTGGAGGAAGGTGAAGAACTCCACTCCCTGCATGTGGTGGACCGCCTGGTCTTTCTTCCCGTGGATGAGCAAGGTCGGGGTCTTCACCTGCATCACCCGCGCCACGGGGCCGTCCCGGAACATACGGAGCATGGCTTCAGGCGACTCAAGGGGATGGTAGTAGGCCCGGGGCAGGATGGAGTTGCTTTGGCCCATGGCCGAGGGGAAGTTGAAACCCCCGGCGATGGAGACGGCCGCCTTGAACCGGGTGGTACGGCTCACGGCCATGTTGGTCATGTATCCGCCGTATGAGTACCCGGTCATTCCCAGTTTCTCCGGGTCCGCGATCCCCCGGGCCGCCAGGTAGTCCACTCCCGCCATGAGGTCCTTGAAATCGCCGTGGCCGAAGGACCGGTAGTTGCCCCGCTGAAACTTCAACCCGTATCCCGTGGAGCCCCTGGGGTTCACGAGAAGCATCCCGTATCCGTGGTCGGCCCAGACGTGATACATGTATCGGTAGGAGTAGGAACGGCCCCACCGAAAGGCCGGCCCGCCGTGGGCGTGGAAGATCACGGGCACGGGCTTGCCCTTCTCGTATCCCCGGGGCAGGAAGAGGAAGCCTTCGATCACCGTGCCGTCGAAGCTCTTCCAGTGCACGGTCTCTGCTTGCTGGAATCCGTATTTCTCCACCAGTTTCCGGATGGACGTCACCCTGGAGGCTTTCAAGGGGCCGGGCCCGGAAGGACGGGCGGCGGTGAAGAAGATGTCCGCCGGGCGGGCGAAGTCGCTCCAGAGGAAGGCAACCCGGTGGAAGGCCTTGTCGAAGGTGAGCCCCCGGATCTCCCCTTCCACCCCCGTGACGGCCTCCACCGGTCCCGAACCGCCGGCCGGGGCCCTGTAGATGTTGAGGTTCGCTCCCTCGGCCCCGGAGAACCAGATCCACTTCCCGTCGGGGGACCAGTGCATGGGCTCGATGGGGCTGGAGAGCATTCCCGTGGGGTTCCCCTTCCAGTCCCTGGTCAAGTTCCGGATCCGCTTGCCCGAGGCCGGGTCGTAGATCCAGATGTCCTTGATGGTCAGGTAGACGTCGAAATCCTCGGTCCGGTCCCGAAAACAGGCCAGGTACCGGCCGTCAGGGCTCCAGGCGGGCCAGGAGTGTTTCACGGGCCCCGCCTCGAGGAGCCGGGTCTTTCCCTCCAGGTCCACCAGCCCCAGGTGATGGTCCTCGCTCACCCCTTCGCTTCCCCGGGGATCGAATGTGTAGGCCAGGGCCTTCCCGTCGGGCCTCCAGGCGAACTGGTAGATGTAGCTCTTGCCGCCGGTGAGCTGGGTCCGCTTACCCGTGGCCAGGTCCAGGACCCAGAGCTGGGGCCACCTGGTCCGGTCCTCCACCCAGGTCCACACCTCGGGATCCTTGCCGAAGCCCGGGTTCTTCTTGGTCTTCTTCGGAGGGGCCAGGAAGGCGATCTTCCGCCCGTCCGGGGAAAATCTGGCCCCCGAGACCGGGGCGTCGCAGATCTTCCGCGGGTCCGCCCCGTCCAGGCGGGTGAGCCAGAGGGCGGGCTTCCCGGACCGGGTGGAATAGAAGGCCAGGCCTTTCCCGTCGGGGGTCCACATGGGGCCCCAGGAATTCCCCGGTTCCCGGGTGAGCTGGAGGACCTTCCCCGTCTCCAGGTCGGCCAGGTAGACCTGGCGGAGGAAGGTGTCCTTCTTCAGGTCCCGGACGATCCTGTGGAAGGCCAGGCGCTTTCCATCCGGGGAGAGGGCCTCGCCCCCCACCATGGGGAGGGTGACGAAGTCCTTCACGGTGAACCGGTCTCTCGCGGCGGCGGGAGCGGGGAAGAGACCCGCCGCGGAAAGGCCCAGGGCCAGGAGGAAGAGGGTTTTCTTCATGGGGATCAACTCCGTGTCTGGGTGCCGCGCCTTCCGGGTCGGCCCTTCCCCGCGCGGCGGGGGGGGACCCGGAGGCTACGAGTCTGCCCCGGCCGGTGGGGGGAAGGCAAAGACCCCTTGCCGCGGGAGCTGGAACGAGAACTCCCGGGCGGCTAAGTTCCGCAGGCAGCCGGGATCTCCGGCCGCGCCGCGACCGAACCCATAGCCCGAACCAGGAGCAGGGAGCCCGACCCATGGCCGAAGACAGAGGCCCCAGGCCCACCAACTTCATCCGCGAGATCATCGAGAGAGACCTGGCCGAGGGGAAGCACAAGACCGTGGTCACCCGGTTTCCCCCCGAGCCCAACGGCTACCTCCACATCGGCCACGCCAAGGCGATCTGCCTCAACTTCGGAATCGCCAGGGATTACGGCGGAAGGTGCCACCTGCGCTTCGACGACACCAATCCCGCCAAGGAGGACGTGGAATACGAGGAGTCCATCAAGAGGGACGTGCGCTGGCTGGGTTTCGACTGGGGGGAGCACCTCTACTACGCCTCGGACTACTACGAAAAGCTCTACCAGTACGCCCTCCGGCTCATCCGGATCGGCAAGGCCTTCGTCTGCGACTTGAGCCCCGAGGAGATCCGTCTCTACCGGGGCACCTTGACCGAGCCGGGCAGGGAAAGCCCATACCGGAACCGGTCCGTGGAGGAGAACCTGGATCTCTTCCAGAGGATGCGGGCCGGCGAGTTCGAGGAAGGATCCCGGGTGCTCCGGGCCAGGATCGACATGGCCCACCCCAACCTCAACATGCGCGATCCGGTGGTCTACAGGATCCGCAGGGAGAGGCACCACCGGACGGGGAACGAGTGGTGCATCTACCCCATGTATGATTTCGCGCACTGCCTGTCGGATTCCATCGAGGGGATCACCCACTCCCTTTGCACCCTGGAATTCGAGGACCACCGTCCCCTCTACGACTGGTTCCTGGACGTATTGGAAGTGGAGTGCCACCCGAGGCAGATCGAGTTCGCCAGGCTGGATCTCACTTACACGGTAATGAGCAAGCGGAAGCTCCTCCAGCTCGTGGAGGAGGGGATCGTGGCCGGCTGGGACGACCCCCGGATGCCCACCCTCTCCGGGCTCCGGCGCAGGGGATATACGCCCGAGGCCATCCGGGAGTTCTGCGACCGGATCGGCCTGGCCCGCAAGAGGGGGGCCGTGGCGGACGTGGCCTACCTGGAGCACATCCTGAGAGAGGACCTCAACAAGCGCGCTCCCCGGGCCATGGCGGTGTTGAGACCCCTCAAGCTCGTCCTGGACGACTACCCCGAGGGCAAAGTGGAGGAGTTCGAGGCGGAGAACAACCCGGAGGATCCCTCGGCGGGGACCCGCAAGGTGCCCTTTTCCCGGGAGGTCTACATCGAGAGGGGGGACTTCATGGAGGACCCGCCGAAAAAGTTCTTCCGCCTGGCCCCGGGCCGGGAGGTGCGCCTCAAGCACGCCTACCTGGTGACCTGCACGGAGGTGGAGAAGGATCCGGACACGGGAGAGATCCTGGCCGTCCACTGCACCCACGACCCGGAGAGCCGGGGGGGCTCGCCCAAGGACGGGCGGCGGGTGAAGGGCACCCTTCACTGGGTGTCCGCCGCCCACGCCGTCCAGGGCGAGGCGCGCCTCTACGGCAGGCTCTTCACCAAGGAGAACCCCCTGGATGTGGAGGAGGGAAAGGAGTTCACCCACTACCTCGATCCCGAATCCCTGGTGGTCCTCCAGGGATGTATGCTGGAGCCCTCCCTGGCCGAGGCCGCCCCTGGGAGCCGCTTCCAGTTCCTGCGCCAGGGCTATTTTTGCGTGGACCCGGACTCCCGGCCGGGCCGGCCCGTGTTCAACCTGACCGTTCCTCTCAAGGATTCCTGGGCGAAGATCCAGAAGAAGGGGGGGTGACCGGGCGGGAGGCCCAAGTACAAAAAAATGGCTGGGAGACCGGGACTCGAACCCAGATTCCACGGTCCAGAGCCGTGTGCCCTACCGATTGGACTATCTCCCAGCGCTTTCTCCAGGGGAGGGATCCCCCCTTTGAGCATCGAAAAAATAGGGCAAGATTCTTGATTGTCAAGACCTGGCCGCCCTGGTTTCGACCTGGGCCTTGGAACCACTTCTCTCCCTGGCGCCCCCCTCGGAATGCTGGACAATAGGGCTTTCCGGGCCCAGACCAGGAGGCTTCTCCATGATCCGTTGGAACCCTGCACTTTTCGCCCCGCTCCTCTTTTTTCTCCAGGGGGGGCTTCCCGCCCAGGGAGGCGGCGTCGACGTCCACCGCCTTCCCCTGGGCCATCCGGTTTATAGATACGATCTCAGGTTCCTGGAGAGAGGGGAAATCTACAGCGCCTCCCTGGACCGGCGCCTCTCTTTCCGGGAGTTCCTGGAGGCCCTGGAGCCCTACAGGGTGATTCTTCTCGGGGAGGAGCACGACAACCTTGCCATCCACCGGTTCCAGGCCCGGGTGGTGGAGGCCCTGGCCCGGGGGAAGCGGCCCCTGGTGGTGGGCATGGAGTTCTTCACTCCCGGGGACGATCCCTGCCTGGAGGAGTATGTCCGGGGCCGGCGGGGCCTGGTCTCCCTTCTCACCGCGGCGGACTGGCCCGCCAAGGGTGGATTCAACTACCGCTACTACCAGCCCATCCTGGAGGCGGCCCGCTCCGGCGGCGCCCGGGTCGTGGGCCTCAACGTGCCCCGGGAGGTGGTCAAGATCGTGGCCCGCCGGGGCCCCACCGGTCTCTCGGCGGAGCAGAGGTCCCTCTTTCCGCCCCTGGATCTCTCCATTCCGGAGCACCGCTACCTGATCCGCTGTTTCTTCGGGCGGATGGCCGTGGAAAACCCGGCCTTCTTCGAGAAGTTCTACGCCGCCCAGGTGGTCTGGGACACGGCCATGGCGGCCAACGCCCTGGCGGCCCTGGACAAGGCGGGCCCTTCCTCCCGGGAGGTGGTGATCGCCGGGGGGGGGCATGTCCTCTACGGCCTGGGAATCGGAAGGCGGATCCGGATGCTCCGCCCCGAGGTCCCCGTGGCCGAGGTGGTCCTCCTTCCCGTGGAATCCGCGAAGGCGGCCAAGGGCAAAGGCCATGGCGGCCCGAAGAAAGGCTCCGCTCCCGGGGGGAAGAAGTCCCGCCGCAAAGTCCGGGCCCCGAGAAGGAAGAAACCCGGGCCGGGGAAAAGGGCGGTGAAAAAGAGGCCCCCCCGTCCCATGGGCCATCCGGGCCTGGGGATGGGCATGAGGCAGCGGTCCGGCCGGGTGGTCTCCCGTTCTCTCGGGACCTTCCTGGTCGGGACGGATCCCTCCAAGGGGGAATACCCGGCCCTTCCCCTCAGGCTGGCCATGAAGGGGGGCGAGGTGGTGGTCTCCTCTCTCTCCCCGGGAAGTCCCCTGGGCCGGGCGGGCCTCCGCAAAGGGGACCGGGTCCTCTCCATCTGCGGCGTCCCCTGCCGTTCGGCCGCGGCCTCCATGGTGCGCCTCATGGCCCTGGACTGGGGCGACCTCCTGGAGATCCGGGCCGCCAGGGGCAAGGGCAAGGTCTTCACCCTGGCCGTCGGCCTGAAAAAACCCGGGGCGCCGGAAAAGAAGGCCTCCCGCCGGCCCAGGCCGGTCCTCCTCCGCCACGCCCTGGAGGTGGAACTCGATCCCCTTTCCCACAAGGTGAAGTGGCTGGACCGGGTCACCCTTCCGGCGGATCTTTTGGGAAGGCGCCAGGGAAGGATCGTCTTTCACCTGAATCCTTCCTTCGAGCCCTCCCTGGCCGGAGAAGCCGGCGGGGCGCGCCTGCGGCCTCTGCCGGGGGGGAAGAAGGGGCGGGACTGGGAACTCCTCCTTCCACCTCCTTTTTCGGGGCCCCGGAAGGTGGCTCTCCGCTCCACGGGAAAGGTCTACGTTCCTCCCTCGGCGAAGGGCGAGGAATACGCCCGAGGGTTCCAGGTCACCGACGGAGTCCTGGAGAAGAGGGGTGTCTTTCTCTCGGGCGCGACGGCGTGGGTCCCCGCCTTCGAGGGGGCGGAGTTCTTCACCTTCGACATGGCCGTCCGCGCCCCGGCTGCCTGGAAGGTGATCAGCCAGGGGAAGCGGGTCTCCGCGGCCCTTCGGGGCCGGTGGAGCCGGACCCGCTACCTGGCGGACAAGCCCCAGGAGGAGGTTTACCTGGTGGGGGGACCACTCCACGAGTTCGACGGAAACGCCCCGGGCGTGGAGACCATGGTCTTCCTCCACGACGAGGACCCCGGCCTGGCCGGGCGGTACCTGGCGGCCGCCACGGTTTACTTGAATATGTATTCCCGGATGATCGGCCCCTACGCCTGGAGCAAGTTCGCCACGGTCGAGAATTTCTGGGAAACAGGATACGGAATGCCTTCCTTCACCCTGCTCGGCCCGCGGGTGATCCGCTTCCCCTGGATCCTCTATTCCTCCTTTCCCCACGAGATCCTCCACGACTGGTGGGGGAACGGCGTCTACGTGAAGATGAGCCGGGGAAACTGGTGCGAGGGGTTGACGGCCTACCTTGCGGACCACCTCCTCCAGGAGCAAAAGGGGGCGGGCAGGGAATACAGGCGCCACGTCCTGGAGAAATACACCAACTTCGCCGCCGGCGAGGGACGGGATTTCCCGCTCTCGGATTTCCGGGAGCGCCACAACCCCGCCACCGAAGCGGTGGGCTACGGCAAGGCCCTCATGGTCTTCCACATGCTCCGCAGGAGGCTCGGGAACGAGCGTTTCCTCGAGGCATTGAGGGCCTTCTACATGGGGATGCGTTTCAAGAAGGCCTCCTGGTCCGACCTGGAGCGTTACTTCGAGGCGGTGCTCGGCGGCGATCTCTCCCCCTGGTTCGCCCAGTGGATCCGGAAGAAAGGGGCGCCCCTGCTCCGCCCGCTCGGGGCGGAGGCCGTCCGCCGGGGCAAGGGCTACGAGTTGACCTTCCGGGTGCGGCAGGAACAGCCCGGCCCGCCCAGGAGGATCATGCTCCCTTACGCCGTCCACGTCCGGGGCCGCAAGGGAGCCCTGCTCTTCAACGCCTTCCTGAAGGACAAGGAGGAAACGGTTCGGCGCAAGTGTATGTCCCTTCCCCTCAGGGTGGACCTGGACCCCCGGTTCGACCTCTTCAGGAAGCTCCTGCCCGAGGAGATCCCTCCCACGGTGGGGGCCGTCCTGGGGGCGCGGGAGGCCCTGGTGGCGCCGCCGTCCGGTTTCTCCCCGGGCGGGAAG
>Ga0256831_1001187_pt1 | contig 13746 bp, 14 predicted proteins | sample 132544metaG_FD_189087 | JGI IMG/M metagenome (GOLD analysis project Ga0256831, IMG submission 189087) | Hydrothermal vent microbial communities from Lau Basin, Pacific Ocean - 132-544 | ecosystem: Environmental > Aquatic > Marine > Hydrothermal vents | place: Pacific Ocean: Lau Basin | collected...
AATTAAGTGTTTTCGGGTCAATTTTATTTTGTAAAATTTTATTTATTTTATTTAATTTCTCTTTGCCTTTTTCGTCTTTTGGAATATTATAAGCTTTGATACGGATAACTTCCGTCAAATTTTTTGTATTGGCATGAATGGTAATGGTTTTTGTTTGTTTACCGGGTTTGTGGTTGGTATTAAATTTTACCTTAATTACATCAGACTCGCCGGGTTTAATCGGTTTTTTAGGCCAGTAAGGTGTGGTGCAACCACAACTGGTTTTGACATTGGTTATAACCAATGGGACTTCGCCCGTATTGGTAAATTTGAAAACCGTATCCAAAATTTCCCCTTCATGGTGGGTACCGAAATCTACCTCACGCGTGTCAAAGGTCATTTTAGGAAATTTGTTCATTTCCGCCCTTTTCTCTTGGGCTTTTTTAACATTTTCATCTTTTATTTTGGCAGCTGGGTTGTCATTTTGACAAGCTGTTATAAATAATAGAGTCAATCCGGCTAAAAAAAGTATTTTTTTCATAGTATTTATATTTTTTAAAAATTCATTTTCCCTCGGGCATTTTTAGGCAATTTATCTTGCTCTTCTAACTCCTTACGCACATTATGCAAGACTCCATTGATAAAAATATTACTTTTCGGGGTCGAAAACTCTTTGGCTATTTCAACATATTCATTAATAGTTACATTGGGTGGAATAGACGGAAAAAATAAAAATTCGGCAATGGCCATTTTCATAATTAATTTGTCTATTTCCGAAATACGATCATATTCCCAATTGGGTGTTTTTCCCACCAAAAGTTTGGTCAATTCTTTATTGTTTAAAATGACTTTTCTAAATAAATCAATGGCAAACTGACGATCAATCTCGTCTTTAAACAAAGGCGGTAAAGTGTTAAAAGACATCCCTTGTTTTAACCCGCTAATAGTTTTCATTACCAATGTATTAGCGATGGCAATATCATCGGCCCAATGACTGTCATCTGCTTCAAAAGACTCGTGTAATTTTTCTTCGGGTGCTATAAAATTTTTATATAAAGCCAAAATAAAATCTTGATCTTCTTTAAAAGATTGCTCCGGACTGGACATATAATCCTTGTATAATTTCGATTTTTTAATTTTTTGCCAAATATAATTGACCAATTCTTTATCGACTTCCCATTTGTTTAAACGGTATTTTTCTTTAAAGGCTTTTATAAAATCATTATTGGCCAGCATTTCCAAAATACGGTTATTGACAAATTTATAATTGGGGTTCAAGTCGGCTTCTGTCGGAAAATTTTTATTCAAACCTATTTCAATTTCCTCCTTTGCTTTATCCCTCAAGGCTAACAAAAGCAAAAGTTGCAATACATATAATTTATATATATTTTCAAAACTTTTTAACAGTAGTTTCTCTTGATTAGTCAAATTATCAGCACCTGATTGTTGCATGGCAAAAGCAGCCTGCATCACTTTTGAACGTATGTTCCGTCTATTTAGCATATTCTATCAATTCAATCGATTTGCAAATTTAGGTTATATTTACACAAAATTCCAAAAAAATTATTTTTTGTTTCAATTATTTTTTTAGTAGATTTGTGTCATAAAAATTCTAAAAGTATAGTTGGAAAATGAGTGAAAAAGAATACAACAAACCAGAAGAAATTTTCTCAAAAGTATTTAGAGCAGGACGAAGAACCTATTTCTTTGATGTGAGAGAAACAAAAGCAGGTGATTACTATTTGACAATTACCGAGAGTAAGAAAAACATGAACGAAGATGGCACTTTTAGCTATAAAAAACACAAAATCTACTTGTATAAAGAGGATTTTGGCAAATTTAAAGAATTACTCAATGAAGTAACCGATTTCATTATTAAGGAAAAAGGTGAAGAAGTTATTTCCGAAAGACATCAAAAAGATTTTAATCCGGTTGAAGCAGCCGAAGATAATAAAATAGCTAAAGAAGATGAAACTGTAAAAGAAGAAAACCTTACGACAGACGATTTTACCGATGTCAGTTTTGATGATATTTAAACAAAATTTAAATTAATTAAAAAAGGGATTGATACATGTCGATCCCTTTTTTTATGTCTCTTAATAATTAGTTAAAACATCTTTACCCCTTTATTATTTTTGTAAATTTGAGTATTAAATCAATAAAATAAAAACACATGAAAAAAATAAGTTTATTACTACTGCTATTTTTAGCATTAAATAATTATGCCCAAAAAGGCGAAGGCGGTATGTGGATGCCCAATACCATTAAGCAAGTCGAAAGTGACATGCAAAATATGGGCTTAAAAATTACCGCCGATGATATTTGGAATAACGAGAAACCAAGTATTAAGGATGCAGTTGTACAACTTGGCAATGGTTGTACCGCCGAAATAATGTCCGATAAAGCTTTGGTATTTACCAATCACCACTGCGGCTATGACGCCATTCAAAAACTCTCTACCATTGAACACAATTATTTAGAAGATGGTTTTTGGGCCAACTCTTTTAAAGAAGAACTCCCCGCCCCCGGTTTAACCGTCACCTTTATAGATGATATTATTGATGTAACCGATCAAGTATTAAAAGGTGTTACCGACAATATGCCGGCCAAAGAACGTCAATCTGTAATTGATAAAAATATTGCACAAATAAATAAAAACACCCCACAAGACCGTTTTCATAATATTCGTATTAAACCTTTTTTTAAAGGAAACAAATATTTTATGATCAAACGGACAACTTTTAGAGATATTCGTTTGGTTGGGACGCCTCCGGCAAGCATTGGCAAATTTGGCGGTGATACTGACAACTGGATGTGGCCCCGTCATACTATTGATTTTTCTATCTTTAGAATTTATGCCAATAAAGACAACCAGCCGGCAGATTATTCACCGGATAACCAACCCTACAAACCCAAAAAATTCTTTAAAATTTCCTTAGAAGATCTAAAACCCAATGATTTTACAATGGTTATCGGATTTCCGGGTCGTACAACCGAATATTTAACTTCCTACGCTGTTAAACAAAAACAAGATTTACGCGACCCTGCCCGTGTTGCTGTACGCGAAATAAGTTTGGGTATTATGGATAAAAACATGGCCAAAGACAATGCTGTTAAACTAAAATTGGCTTCTAAACATGCATCGCTGGCTAACTATTGGAAATTTTGGATTGGTGAAAGTCAAGGCTTGAAAAAATTTAAAGCGGTTGAAGCCAAACAAAAATTTGAACAAGAATTTACGAAACGCATCAATCAAAATCCGGAATTAAAAGCCAAATACGGTCAAGTTTTGCCTCGGTTAAAAGAATTGTATGCACAACTGGAGCCCTATGCGGTTGTTCAAGATTATGCCAGCGAAATCTTTGGCCGTAATATTGATTTGGCTCAAATAGCTATGATTGCCGGTATGTTGGAAAAACAAAGCCAACAACGCGGCGATACTTTTTATAAAATGATTAAAGATCGCTATAAAGCTTATTTAGAAAAAAATGTTTTGAAAGATTTTGATCCTAAAACCGATCAAGAAATTTTTGCTGCTTTAATTGATTTTTATACTAAAAAAGTTCCCGCTGATTTTGTTAGTCCTGAATTGAAAGAAGCCTTAACCAAACAAACACCAAAAGAATTGGCTAAAAAACTTTACAGCCAATCAATGCTGGTAAGCAAAGAAGGAATTGAAAAATTGTTTTCTGCACCGACGGCCAAAGAATTTGCCAAAATGCTTAATAATGATCCGGCCTATAAAATATTAAATGCACAACAAAAATGGATTGATGAAAAAATCAGTACACCCGTAGCTAAAATTAATGAAGAAATAAATAATTTAATGGGCAAATATATCAAAGCACAAATGCTTGTTTTCCCCGATAAATTATTTTATCCCGATGCCAACTTTACCATGCGTGTCGCTTACGGTAAAATAAAAGGTTTTGAACCGCGCGATGCTGTTTATTACAAACCTTTTAGTCACTTATACGGTGCCATTGAAAAATATAAACCCAATGATCCTGAATTTGATTTGCCTAAAAAATTAATCGAATTGTATGAAAAACACGATTATGGCCGGTATGCCAACAAAAAGGACGGCACTTTGGTAACCGATTTCTTGGCAACTAACCATATTACCGGTGGAAACTCGGGAAGTCCCATTTTAAATGCCCGTGGCGAACATATCGGTTTAGCTTTTGATGGCATTTGGGAAGGGGTGATGGAAGATGTTTATTATCGTCCCGAAATTGCCCGTAGTATCCATGTAACGGATCATGCTGTTTTATTTATCATTGACAAATTTGCTAACTGTCAGCATATTATGAAAGAATTAACTATTGTAGATCACAGTAATGATTCAAAACCTGAGAAACCTAAAAAAGCCGAGAAAAAACGAAAAAAATTTTTGGGCATCTTTTAAAAAAAATCATTATACAAAAAGGGACTGTCGTTTGACAGTCTCTTTTGTATTTAGGCTTGGCTAAAAAAGCCTTAAATTTGTATTAAATTAGCTTTTTATAAATCATAAGACTTATGAAACGTTTTTTACTTCTCATTGTTTTAACCTGTGGTTTGCAATTTTTACCGGCTCAAATAAGCTATGGCATTACCGGCGGTCTGAATATTGCTACAGGTATTTTGCCCGATTTAAAATTAAATACCAATATCAATTCTATATTAAATGGAAATGATGTAGTTGCCGGCCAACCGCAATTAGCAGATTTTGTCATGTTATATAAAGCCGGAATTTTCATGAGATTAGACAAACGTATTGTGTCACTGAAATTTGGGGTAAACTACGATAAAACAAATATAAAAAAAGAAGTAAACGCCAGCATATTTAGGGTTAATGTTTTAAATATCGACTTAAGCTATTTGGACTTTGATTTTACAGCCAACTTAAATTTAACCCAACACTTTTATATGTCTGCCGGTTATGTTCCTTCCTTATTATTGCACCATGAAGGAAATCTTAATATACAAAACTTTGATCAGCGTTTATTAGCCGGTTTTGGTTTTAAATTTGATAATGGTGCCAGCTTGGATTTTGATACCCTTATAGGCTTATCGGAAGTGATAAAAAACAGCTATATTCATAATGTTATGATTCCGGTTACATTAAGTATTCCTTTAAATTAATAGACTATCTATGGAAGAAGCCAAAACAGTTTTGCAAAAATATATTCCCGAAAATGCTCTTGATGATGTTCTTAAACTGCTTTTTTCACACAAAGACTTGCGTATAAAAATAACCAATCCCCGTAAAACCAAACTGGGTGATTATAGACGTCTAAATACTTTTCAGCATCAAATCAGCATTAATAATAATCTGAACAAATATCAATTTTTAATCACCTTATTGCATGAGATTGCCCATTTTTTGACTTATAAAAATTATGGCTTTAAAATTAAACCGCATGGTCCGGAATGGAAAGCAACTTTTGGTAATATTCTAAAACCCTTTATTAATCAGAGGATTTTTCCTGAAGAACTTTTGCCGGATTTGAAAAAATATGCACAAAATCCCAAAGCCAGTACAGCCGGCGATGGTTCCTTATATTTAAAACTCGCCCGGTATGATAAGCCTAAAGATGCCAAAACCAAATACATTTTTGAGTTAAAAACTGAAGATTTTTTTGCCTTGCCCAATGGTGTGATTTATCAATTGCTCGAAAAAAGAAGAACAAGGTATAAATGCAAACGCTTATCCAATCAAAAACTCTACTTAATACATAAAAATGCCGAAGTTTTACCTTTAATTAAAGAATGAAAATGAAAAAAATTTTGAGTTGGAGCAGTGGCAAAGATGCCGCTTATACACTACACCAATTAAATTTAAAAGGGCAAAAACCTGATATGCTCTTAACAACAGTCAATAAAGATTTTCAACGTGTTTCTATGCACGGTCTGCGTATTTCACTGTTAGAAAAACAAGCTGAAAACTTAGGTTTGCCTCTTTATCAAATTCCCTTGGCTAAAGATGTTGATATGGAAACTTATAACCAATTAATGCGGCAACACCTGACAATATTGAAAAATCAAGGCATTCAAACCGTTATTTTTGGTGACATTTTTTTAGAAGACCTAAAAGCATACCGTATCAAACAAATGTCTGCCATTAATATGCTGACTGAATTTCCTATTTGGGGAAATGATACCCGGCAATTAGCCCAAAAAATTATTCAAAGCGGTATCAAAGCAATTGTGGTTAGTACCAATGCTAAGTATTTAGATCAAAGTTTTGTTGGACGAGCATTTGATAAGGATTTTTTAAGGGATTTACCTGATAATGTAGATTGGTGTGGTGAAAATGGTGAGTTTCATACTTTTGTATATGACAGTCCTGAATTTATCAAAGCAATAGATTTTGATCTGGGCGAAAAAACTTATAAAGAATATAAACCTTGTAGTAAAAAAGACCAAAACCACTACCGTAAAAATGTTAAAAATACCAATTGGGATACAGGTTTTTGGTATATTGATGTCATCGCTAAATAATTTTTTATATTTTTACATTTTAAAACTTAATACACACTTTAATTTTAAAACTATGAAATATTTTATTGCAAGTTTAATGATCATGAGTCTCTTTTTATTAAACAGTTGCTCACCAAAATCAAGTCAACCTTGCCCCCGTGTTGCCGAAAAAAATGTTCAAATGCCAGTTCAATCACCGGCAAGCTTTATTCAAATACATAAAGTCTAATTTTTTAGTAATCCCTCTTCAAATCAAATTTTGTTATATGATTTGAAAAGGGGTTTTACTTTATGCTTCTATTAATTTATAGCGATTGAAAATAATTATAATTTTTCACAATATTTTCAAATGAAAATCTATTGGATTTTTTTAGGGCTCTTTTTTTCAACAGCTGTTTTTAGTCAAATAAACCAAACCCCGAAAATTGATATTGAATTACAAAAATGTCTCAGTAAGCCTGAAAATTATTCTACTTTGGGTATGATAAAATGTGTTCATAAAGCTACGGTGAAATGGGATAAAAAACTGAACGAAACTTATAGAAAACTGCTTTCTTTATTAACAACAACTCAAAAACTTAAATTAAAAAGTTCACAACGTGAATGGTTAAAATTCAGAGATAAAGAAATAGAATTTTCAAATCAACTTTATTATGATTTGCAAGGAACCATGTGGCGCCCTATTGCAGCTGAAACAAAACTGAAACTTACCAAAAACAGAACATTAATGTTGCAAGAATATTTGTTAAATCTAACAAATGCAAATTAATCTTGTTTTATAATTTAGATAAAATTAGAAAAACGGGCATTAAAGCCCGTTTTCTAACATAAAATAACTTGACGGATTAAATTAAGAAAACTATCCACAACCACCGGTTACTTCTTTTTTCTTATGCTTCACAATTGGTTTTCCTGAAGATGCTGCTTTTTTAGGAGCTGATACAGCTACAATTTTATTGTTAGTACGTTTTTTTCCTTCTACCACCGGAAAATCATTGATCACATCATTAATATCACTCATCCAACCTTTTTGTCGCCATAAACTGTACATAAATCCGCCGGCACCAAACATCAAACTGTGGGCTTTGTAGCCTAACATATCCAAATATGCCGTAGCATTACCACTGGTATGACCGGTTTTACAATATATTAGCACCGGTTTATCAGCTGGTATTTCTGTTAAACGTGTATCTAAACTCAAATCTTTTCGCGGCGTAAATTGCACTGAACCTTTGACATGTGCTGCATAATATTTAGGTTTTTGAATGTAAAATATGCTATAATAAGCATTGATATCTTTTTTAATGGCAGGAAAATATTCATCATCTTTCAACAAAAATTGAGGGCGTGTTTGTTTTAAAAGTTGATGTGCTCTTTCACTGATTAAAATAGATGGTAATTTTTTTGGCAATTTTGGTAATTTGCTCAAATCAATTCCTTTACGAACAGCTATTTCTTCACTATGATCGGGAATAGTTTCTGCTTTATCAGTTCCTTTAACAATCATCTCGGGATAACGGTCACCGAAACCTTTTTTCAAAATATCCGAAAAACGACTGTTCCAACCTGCCATACCATATAGCATTGTATAGGTATTATCAAAACCGGCATAACGCGTAATCCCGGTTACATAAGAAGCCATTTGGCCCGAATAGCAAATAAATACCACCTTAGGATAGGCAGCCGCTTTTTGTTTTTGGATTAAAAATTCTAAAACTTTGTCTTTCGGTACATTATAAGCACCATTGATATGACCTGCCTCATAAGCTGCCGGTTTTCTGATATCAATCAATAACCAATCTTTTCCGTTGTCCAAGACACTTTGTGCAGAAACAACCGGTGGAAATTGTTTGGTATTAATAAAATTACCGTGTTCATAATAAATTTCAGCTAAAGTTTTTGGTTGGGCAGTCCGTAAAAGATTTTCAAAATTTACGTCCTTTTTACCCACAGGTTCGCCATTATAAATAGTCGAACTGTGTTTACAAGCACTCAAAGTGCCGGTAATTAATATTAAAAGAATTATTTTTTTCATTTTTTTATTATTGATGATATGGTTAATCAGTTATTTAGTTATTTGAGATTCCTTTCCGACATGCGTCGGAACAGGCAATTAATCGTACCTCACTCTATCGGAATGACAACTGCTGTCATTTCAAACGTAGTGAGAAATCCCACTATTCATTTCAGATTTGCGATTTCAGATTTTTCAGTCGTTGCATACAAGGTCTCTACATTGTCTATTCTCCATTTTCAATTTTCGAGTAAATAGATTCCGCCCCGATTACTCGGGACAAGCTGTCGTTCGTTGTGCCTCCTCTCTCTATCGGAATGACATCTGCACTTGCAACTATCCACAACCGCCGGTTACTTCTTTTTTCTTATGTTTGACAATCGGTTTCCCTGTCGCTACAGGTTTTGATTTAGCAACAGGTGCTGCCGCGCCTGCCCTACTTCGTAACTCATTGATAAATTGTTGATAATCAACTAATGGTTCCTCGTCGTCATACAATCCGCTGTTGATGCCATAATTATCCAAAATTTTATCTTTTAAATAATCATAACCACCCAAAATAACATAAAAATTGCCTTTGTTAAAATGTCCCGCCATCAATGCCATTAACCTTGGTGTAGAAGCATCAGCACCATAAAGTATCAAAACCGCATCCTTTTTCAATTTAGAAAAATAATAGGGGTTAAAAAAATTCTTCATAGGGATATTTACCGCACCTTGCAAATGTCCATTGGCATATTGGTGAGGCGTACGAATATCGACAAACTGAACCTCTTTCAAACCCTTACTATACAACATATCAACAACTTGATCTTTGGCAATAATATTGGCTTTGCAATCTTTCACCGTCTCTACGGCATCAATACCTTTATGATTGTTACAGGCAGTGAGCAATAAAAAACCGATGAGTAAAAGAAATATTTTTTTCATTTTGATAATTTTTAAAATTAATAAAGTAGTTTATCCACAACCCCCGGTGACCTCTTTTTTCTTATGCTTCACAATAGGCTTTCCTGTTGCGGCAGGCTTCGATTTTTTTGCTGTAGCACCAGCTACAGGCGTCGCTCCTGTGAAATAAATCTGAGCCCCTTTTCTAAATAAATATTGCTTTTCCAATTTGGCCGTCAAAATATCATCTGCCGGTTTTTGCGGATTTAAAATGGTCTTATACCATTCATTAAGTCCGCCTTTCATCACTTTGTTACCTTTATAGTCATAACTACGCAAACGCAACCAAGCTTGATCAGCCAAACTGCTACCATTTGAAAATAAAACCGTTGTATAAATATCTTGATCAAAATAATCTTTATTGGCTTTATCCATTATTTTGTCTATCGGAATATTAATCGCTCCCTCAATGGTGTATTTCTTATATTCTTTAGGACTACGAACATCGATTAATAGCAAGCTCGGATCTTTTTCCATAATCATCTTTGCTATGTCATCTGTTGAAATATAGCGCCCTTCCTTATTCACTTCTTTTAATAATTGTGTTGGGCCGATAATATGTTGTAAAGGCTTGATATCTGGTAAAAATATCGCAATGATACTACCCATTAATAACAAACCTAAAATAATTACTTCTCTTCTTTTCATTTTTTTAATTATTTGGTTATTTGATTATAGTGTCTTTTCAAACGCAGTGAGAAATCTCACCATTTATTTCATATTTTCGATTAAGATTCCTCGTCGCTTCTTCATCGCTCTGTCGGAATGACAACTACTGTCATTTCAACTTTCTACCTGTTATTTCGAACACAGTGAGAAATCTAATTTTCAATTATCTATTCAATAGATTCCTCCCCCAATAATCGGGACAAGCTGTCGCTCGTGCCTAGCTCTCTCGGAATGACAAACGGACTTTCCATGCCGGATTAGATACCCAATTCGTCAATATCTTGTTTAGACATTTTACTTTTCCATTTATCTTGCCATTTTTGAAAAACAATGAAAGTCAAAATAGCAATAATCGTAAATAAAAAGATAAACAAGCCTTCTTTGATCCCTATCCATTGTGCAATATCGACTTTACCCATCTTTCCTGACTTTCGCAAAGCTTCCCATGCAGTCTGATAAGTAAAAATAAAGCCGAAAATGCCAAGCAAAACACCTGTGATAAATGCCATTGCATCTATTTTTCCGGTAGCGGCTGCCGATAAACTGGTACCGGGGCAAAAACCACCGATAACAAATCCCAATCCCATAATGGCGCCACCTATTAAAGTTGGAATCCAAAATGTTTTAGGGTAAAAAGTTAATGTTACATCGATAATTCCCATATTATGCATGATGAATAAACCGATTAAACCGGTTAAGGCAGCTGTAAAAAAGACTTTGATAACCGTTGCATCATAGCCGTAAAACACTCCGGCTAACTTTCTTGTATTGGTAAATCCCGAAGCTTCTAATAAAAAACCGAAGCCAACACCTATAATTGCCCCAATAAGCAAATTATATTCCGGATTTAGTAATTCTTGTGGATATAAGGGTCCCATAATTCTCTAGTTTTTTTTGATCCATAATTTTTTGAACATAAAGGCAAAGATAAATCCGAAGCCGAAAATAGCCACCAATCCGATGTAACCCGACAAGGAGTTAACCGACATACCCGACAATACCAAGCCTGATGTACAACCACGTCCCAGTTGGGTCCCGATTCCCCACAAAATACCCCCTAACAAGGCCAAATAAAGCCGTTTTTTGTTGGTAATATGTGGGGCTTTTCCTACAACAAATTTTAAACGACCATATAAAGCGGCAGATAAAATAGCACCAAATATCACGCCGAGCAATTCAAAAACCAACCAAGTATTTACCGGTGAATGACCATCGGCAACATGAGGTGCCGTATATGGATTAGTCTGAGCATATGCCGATGACACTTTATTGATAACGCCAATGGCAACATCTCTGTAACCGCCACTGGAACCCAAACCTTCGCCTGCAAAATAGTATGCAGCTATAATTAATAGTCCTAAAAAGAAACCAGCCACATACGGATTCATGTATTTATTTTTTTCTGTATTCATTATTTACAATTTTTAAAATTTAAAACGGATATTCTGACATTTGTCCGGCAGCAACCATAATCAAACGGAATAAAAAACCACCTACCAAAACCAATAGTGCGGGTAAAGCCGGTGGGATATGTTTGCCTTTTAGTTCCAATGCTTCCAATATAAAGGGTAAAAGCAACCCAAATCCTACAAAAATGACCCAAAATATAACCGTAAATTCGCCCCCCAAAAACAAATGTGCTGCTTGTTTATAGGCTTCGGGGCCGGCTTGCATGCCCATGATCATATGGATGATTAAAAATAATTCGGTTGCTATTAAAGCCATATCAATACTCGACATTAATTTACGTTCTCTTTTATTATTGCTCAACCACATCACAAAAGCCGAACCTGTCGAAACTGCTGAAGTTAAGAACAAAGGTCCTAATATGGAATTGTTCCATAAAGGATGCGCATTAAAGGCTGACAACAAAATACCGGTGTAAATACCCAAAATAATTGATAAAAATAAGAGTATCCATGCAAAAAATTTACGGTATTTTCTAAAAGTCATAATAATAAAATGCGGTATTAACCATTTGTGCTCTAAATCACGTAAAAATTTGGTTATTTTATCCAATTGATGCCAACCGCGTTCATGCAAATAGGCTTCTATATCATCTATATAACTCAACGGCCATAACAAAGACAAAATACTGACAGCCGATAAAGTCCAAGCTCCCCATGACATAGGTGATTCTATGCGGAATGTTGTAAACAATTCGAAAACATATTTGGGATGATGTAAGTCATACACCAATAATAACAAACCAATAATAACAAACCAAAAAGTAAAAATGGGTGCTATTTTAACCGTAAATGGCATGTCATTTTCTTTGCCTTTCAAATAATACAACGTGGCAAATAACAAAATACCGGCTGCCAATCCTCCTAAAAACAAATAAGTAGCAATGGGAAAACCCCATATATGCACGTGCGGATATAAACCTTCAATATCTCTAGCTGTTTGAAAAAGTCTTTCTTCCATAATGTCCTATTTTAAATAATAAATTTGCGGTGCCGTTCCGGCTTCCGGTAATAATGTATAATGTTCCCTACTTTTTATCAACTTGGATATTTCACTGTCCGGGTCATCCAAATCACCAAAGTGCATACAAGTTGTTGGACAAACCGATACACAAGCAGGGTCTAAACCATCGGCGACGCGGTGATCACAAAAAGTACATTTGTCCACATAACCATCGGGATGAAAATACCGTGCATCATAAGGACAAGCTTCAATACAAGCACCACATCCGATACATTCATCGTGTGTTACCTTTACAATTCCGCCTTCGATCACATGACTGGCCCCTGTAGGACAAGTTCTGACACACGGTGTATCTTCGCAATGATTACAACGTTGCGATTCAAAATGCATAAATAAATTGGGATATTCACCACGTGCTATTTCAATTATCCAATCCCTCGAATAGCCCAAAGGGACATTATTTTCTGTTTGACATGCTACCACGCAGTCTCCACAGCCAACACACTTGTTGACTTCTATTGCCATTGCGTATCTCATGATAATTCTTCTTTTTTATGTGGATTTTCAGTTAAGATTGTTACGAAATTATTTCGCATACCTGTGCCGCCCGTAATTGGGTCTTTTTCTACTTTATAAACCATTTCGGAATCAGCAATTCCCCGGCCATAAGCACGCGACATTTCTTCGACTTTACCGTTGACAAAAATACGTCCTTTGTTACCGAATCCATGTGGCAAAAAGACGGAATCATGTCTGATACGTTCAGTCACACGTACTTTAATGCCGAATGAGCTTACTTTGCCTTTGAGATTTTTCAACCAAACTTCCTGTCCATTTTCAATACCATAAAGTTTTGCTACTTTTGGATTGACCCATAAATTAGGTTCGTTTTTCAATTCCCACAAATATGGATTGTTCAATGTTCTACCGAAAGTATGCATCGGTAAACGTCCGTAAATCAAACGTAAATATCCGCTGGGTGCTTCGCCGTGGTCTTTATAAACCGGCATCGGGTCGTAACCCCATTCAGCAAAATCGGTTGAAAACAATTCGATTTTTCCGGTATTGGTATTGAACCAATATTCTTCGCCGTCTTTTAAATACATCGGGGTTTTTCTGGGGAAATGTTTTACGCCTACACGTTTCATTTCTTCCATAGAACTACCGACTTGCTTGAGTTGCCAATCTAATACTTCTTCAAAATCTTCCCATTCATAAAAATCTTTCAAGCCCAATCGCAC
>Ga0256831_1001188_pt1 | contig 13743 bp, 17 predicted proteins | sample 132544metaG_FD_189087 | JGI IMG/M metagenome (GOLD analysis project Ga0256831, IMG submission 189087) | Hydrothermal vent microbial communities from Lau Basin, Pacific Ocean - 132-544 | ecosystem: Environmental > Aquatic > Marine > Hydrothermal vents | place: Pacific Ocean: Lau Basin | collected...
CCACCCGGGCTTTCTGCCATAGAAAATTTAGTCAATCTGGCAAAATTAACAACCACTTTTCTGTTAAGGAGGAAGCCTTGAAGTTTGTGGGAGCTCACGTAAGCACTGCCGGTGGAGTTTTCAATGCCCCTCTTAACGCTAAAGAAATTGGGGCGAAGGCATTTGCCCTTTTTACTAAAAATCAGAGACAGTGGAAGGCTAAACCTTTAACCGGGGAAGCTGTTAGAAAGTTCAAAGAGAACCTGAAGAAGGTGGGAATTAAGCCGGAGCACGTTCTACCACACGACAGTTATCTGATAAACCTTGGAAGCCCTGAGCCGGAGAAGAGGAAAAAGTCTTTAAAGGCCTTTATAGATGAGGTGGAAAGGTGTTACCAGTTGGGACTGAAGTACCTTAACTTCCACCCGGGAAGCCACCTGAGGAAGATTTCTGAAGAAGAGTGTCTGAAAATTGTTGCAGACTCTTTAAACGAAACTATTTCAAGAACTAAAGACGTTGTTCTGGTTATTGAAAATACGGCAGGTCAGGGTTCTAATGTTGGTTATAGGTTTGAACATATTGCGAGGATAATTGAGCTTGTTGAGGATAAATCCCGTATAGGAGTCTGTTTAGATACCTGCCACCTTTTTGCTGCCGGCTACGATATCAGAACCCGGGAAGCTTACGAGAGAACTATGGAGGAGTTTGACCAGATTGTAGGGTTTAAATACTTGAAAGGTATGCACCTTAACGATGCTAAATCCCGGCTTGGAAGCCGTGTTGACCGGCACCACTCAATAGGAAAGGGAAACATCGGTTTAGACGCCTTCAGGTTCATAATGAACGACCCGAGGCTTGACAACATTCCGTTGATTCTTGAAACGATTGACCCTTCAATCTGGAAGGAGGAGATAGAGCTCCTTTATTCCTTAGTTGAGTAGTTGAGTTTCTTCTTGCGTGGCAGTAATTTGAATTAAAAGCCTTAGAGGAGGGAGAGATGATTTTCAGAAACAGGCGCCACGCAGGGGAGCTCCTTGCCCGTGCAATTTTGGAGAGATTTGACGGAAACCTTATTAACCCGGTTGTTGTTGCAATTCCGAGAGGCGGAGTTGTTGTTGCAGAGCCGGTTGCTGAAGTGCTGAAAGCTCCCATTGAGCTTGTGATTCCGAGGAAGATAGGAGCTCCCTTCAACGAGGAGTTTGCCGTTGGAGCCGTAACCGAAGACGGCTACGTTCTTTTAAATCCCTCTGTTCCCTTTGAAGCCCTCGGTATAACTAAAGATTACATAGAGCGTAAAGCCCGCGAAGAGATTGAAGAGATTGAGAGGCGCAGGGAAAAATACCTTTCAGGTTTTAAGAGAGTTCCCCTAAAAGACAGAGATGTTATCCTGGTTGATGACGGGATAGCAACGGGGCTTACTGTAAAGGCTGCCATTTCCTCTTTGAGAAGAGAGAAACCCAACAGGATAATTCTTGCAGTTCCCGTTATGCCGGCAGATAAGGTTCCGGAGTTTAGAGATCTTGTTAACGATCTTATAGTTCTCTACGCTCCCGAATTTTTCCAGGCGGTAGGTCAGTTCTATCAGGATTTCTCTCAAACTACAGATGAAGAAGTAATTGAAATTTTGAAGAGAAACAGAGAAATGGCGGGAGAGTAGCCCCGCCGTTTGTTACATTCCACATCCAGAACACCCGGAACAGCCGTGGCCGTGCTGCTTGGGGCCTTCAATAGCTTCCTGGAGGAGTGCGTTAACAGTTTCAAGCATCTGGCTGAATTTCTGGTTTGCCTCTAAGTACTCCTTACCCACAGGGTGTTCAGAGAACTTCTTAAAGGCTTCCTCAAGCTGTTGCATAGCTTCAGGGCTTCCAGACATCTGAGCCATCTGTTGAAGTCTCTGAACCTCGTTTAAGAGCTGGCTGGCCTCAGGGTCCATCCTCAGTTTGGCTTCGGCGGCCCTAAAGTTTGCAAGCTCTTCACTTTCTGCAATTGCCTGAGCAAGCTCAGACGCCTTTTTAATTACCTCTGCAGACATACTGCCTCCTGTATCTGTTATTTCCAATTCAATTTATGCTGTAATTGTTTTTAAACCACCTTTTCTTTGATAAGCCGAGGTTTTTTTACCGCTTTTTCGGAAAATTGGAAGGCCGAAAGGAACTTGTTACTGAAGTTTTCTACATCTCCTGTGTTGTAGTAGATTTCCCCTATGGGTTCTCCTTTTTCAACTCTATCTCCTACCTTTTTGAAGAAAGCCAGGCCTACAGAGTAATCTATTTTGTCTCCTGCCTTTCTTCTTCCTCCTCCCATTTCAACTATGAGCCAGCCTAAGGCTTCTCCGTCTATAGCTGAAACGTAACCATCGGCCGGAGATTCAACAGCAAACCGCTTTGCCCTTATTTCAGGGTAAGGATTTCCACCTAAGTACTCTACCCAGTTTATAAATCTCTCTGCCGCTCTGCCGCTTTTAATCACCTCTTCAGCATCGTTTTTCCCTTTTTCAAATGTTCCTTTGTCTGTAAGCTCGTACAAAAGCCCTACAAGTGAGGAGACAACTTCTAAAAGGTCTGGCTGAATGGTCCCTTTCAGTGCGTCTAAAGCTTCCCGAACTTCAAGGGCGTTTCCTGCAAAGAGACCTAAAGGCTGCCCCATCTCGGTTATGAGAGCTCCCGCCCTTTTTCCGTAGAGCTTACTGACTTGAACAAGGCCTTCCGCAAGGGCTTTTGCCTTTTCCATTGTTTTCATAAAGGCGCCGCTTCCCACCTTTACGTCAAAAACGATCGCTTCTGTGTTAACGGCTAACTTTTTACTGAGAATGCTTGAAACTATCAGTGGAATGCTCTCAACCGTTGCTGTTGCGTCTCTCAGGGCGTAAATCTTCCTGTCTGCCGGCGCTATTTCTGGAGTTTGGGCAGAGATTGAGAAGCCAAACTTTTCCGTTACTTCTGAAATCTCCTCGTCTGAGAGTTCCACCTTCATTCCGGTGCTCTCAAGCTTGTCTATGGTTCCTCCGGTAAACCCCAAAGCCCTTCCTGCAAGGAGAGGAGCCTTAAAACCGAGTTCTGCAAGAACCGGAGCAATAATAAGGGAGACTTTGTCTCCAATTCCCCCCGTGCTGTGCTTGTCTACAAGGGTTCCCTCTGCTTTTACAACAACCTGTTTACCGGAACGGAGCATAGAGTCTGTAAGGTGAAGGGTCTCATCGTAGTTGAGTCCCTGGAAGAAGATGGCCATTAGGAGGGCTGCCATCTGGTAGTCGGGGGTTTCTCCCTTTGTGTACGAGTTCACTATGAACTCAATTTCTTCTTTGGAGAGCTCCCCACCATCCCTTTTCTTCTTAATGAGCTCTTTAAAGACCATGACTTCCTCTGAATTAGGTTAAAAAGAACATTGCCCTGACCATTCCGTTTACCAGGGGGACTAAAATCCAGTTCAGAACGGGGCTTATCAGGAGAATTACGAGAATTATCGGGCCGTAGGGCTCAATCTGTTTGTACTTTACCCAGAGTTTTGGTGGAAGAAGTGCCTCAAGTATTTTTGACCCGTCTAACGGAGGAATTGGGAGTAGGTTGAAAATTCCGAAGGCAACGTTTATGAAAACGGCATATTTAACCATCAGGAATAAGGGCTCGGCTATGGAAGGGGGAAGGGCTGAAAACGGGAAGTATTTGAGGAACAGAACGAATAGGAAGGCGCTTAAGAAGTTTGCAAGTGGACCTGCGAAGGCGACTAAAATCTCTCCGACCTTCCAGGAGGGAGCTCTTCTGAAGTTCCTGGGGTTTACAGGAACCGGTTTTGCCCATCCAAAGTGGACCAGAAATAGGGCTATAAACCCCAAAATGTCTATGTGGGCCAAAGGGTTAAGTGTAAGTCTACCTGCAAGTTTCGGCGTGTGGTCTCCCAATTTGTAGGCAACGTAACCGTGGGCAAACTCGTGAACGCTCATGGCCCACAGGATTCCGGGAACGGCTATTAAGAAATTCAGTATCCAGTCGTGCAACATCTCCTCCTTAAGAGATTTTCTCCTCTACAACTTCTCCGTAGGGTTCGGTTTCTGTAAATATCTGACCCTGAAACTTATAGAACTGGCACCTGGGGTCAAGCCAGCAGTTGGGTGGTAGGCCTGCCTTTACGCAGGTTTGGGCTAAAAACTCTTCCTCGTTCCAGCCCCACTCTACGGGAACCTGAGGCAGGAGCAGCCCGCTGGCATAACCGCACCGAACTATCAGTCCGTCTCTACCGACCTTTATGGCTTTAGGGAGCTCCTCCGGTGGAACCTCTATCGGCTGGGGTGGGGTGAGGACCGTTACCTCAAAGAGTAGTTTGGGGAGCTCCTCAACTCCAACAGGGTAGAACCGTGGATCCCTTGTTGCTGCAGAGATTGCCGCATCTATCGTTGCGAGAACTAAGGGCATTATCGGTTCAGGGTAGCCTATACACCCGCGGAGCTCCCTCTGAGGGTAGGTTTTCAGCGTAACGAAAACTCCCCTCTTCTCATAAAGATCTGGCGGCGTTTCAGGGGGCGGCTCTATCTTTACTCCGCTCCTCAGGTACTCCTCAACGGCAGCCCTTGCAAGTTTTACAAGGAACGTTCCTCTTTCAAGGTCAAGCAACATCTCTCCCTCCTCATCTGTTTTCTGAAATTAAATGTAGGAAGGGAGAGGGAAAAGTTAAAGTTTGAAGATGGACTGAAAGAGTGCCATTCCGGAAAGGGTTGCCGTTATGCAGAGAACAACGTTTAGTGTGATGTTGAGTAGGGCTTTTGCTATGAGCCCTTCCTGGAGGAGAACCGTTGTTTCGTAGCTGAACGTTGAAAATGTTGTGAGAGCTCCTAAAAATCCCGTTATGAAAAAGGCCTTCCACTGAGGAGCAATCAGGTTTTCAAAGAGAAGAACCAAAAATCCTATAAGGAAACTCCCTAAAACGTTAACAGTTAAAGTTCCGACGGGAAAAGTTGTCCCGGCAAGTTTCTGTGCAAAACCGGCTATCAGAAACCTTGAGATAGCGCCAAAAAAACCGCCCAGTCCCACAAAGAGCCAGGTCAACTTACACCTCTACCTCTTTTAGAAGTTGCTCCGTAATGATATCAAGGGCTCTCTTCCTCGTTTCGTCAAAATCTATGTTTTCAACTACGGGAACATCTTTTTCCTTTGCCTTTTGGTAGATAAAGTCCTGGATCTTCCTTATGGCCTTAAAGTTCTTCAGGTATTTCTTGCTTGTTCTCTGTGAGCTCTTCTCCCTTGATGAGAACCTTCCCCTGTGGAGCTCTTCGTCTAACGTAGTAAGAATTATGTGGACAACGTGGGCTTTATCCTTAAACAGGTCTGCAACCCCCGGTATCAGGTGAATTCCCTCAACAACAAGGCTCACATTCTCTTTTATTGCCCTGTTTACAACGGCCTTTACTCCCGTTAGAACTTTATCGCTCTGGTCTAAAAACCCGTAGATTATCCTTTCATCTTTAGGAGTTTCTGAGAGCTGAGGGAGAAAATCCCCTGCCTCGTAAGAGGAAACGTGGAGGGAAGGGGCAAGCTCTTTTGAAACCATTTTTCTCATAACTTCCCTTATGGAGTCTGTAGAGGCCGTTCTGTTTATCTCTAAAGTTCCGGCAAGCTCAGAGGCAAGCCGCGACTTTCCTACTCCCGTAGCGCCACCTATCAAGATAATTATCGGCTTCTCTAACTTTTTAGCCTTCCGCCACAGGAGGTATCTCTTTGAAAACTCTTCGCCTAACCTCTTTTTAAGGAGCTTTGCCGTTAGCTGTCGGAGCTCCGTTCTCTTAACCCTGAACTTTCCCTTCTTTACGAGGGTGTCGTGAACCTCTTTTGCAATCTCAAAGGCCTCGTTAGTATCAACTCCGGCAGAGCGTATAGAGGCTGCAAGAATTCCCCTTGAAAAGGGAACGAAGGCCTTTCCACACTCCTCACAGACTAGAACTTCCCTTTCTCTAACCTGAGCCTTGTATCTGTTAGCAACCTTTTTACCGAACTTTTCTTTAAGGGTTTTAAAAACAAGGTCTATGAGTTCGTCTGTTGTAACTGTTCCTCTGAACTTTGCTGAAACGGAGTCTGCCACTCTGTAAGCATCTTCAACCGATAGCCCTACTTTCATTAAAGACCTTGCGAGAACACCCTTAGAGAATGGATACTTCTCGCCTGAACCGTCTACTACGAACCGTTTTTTCTTTGCCATTTCCTGAACTTTTCAACGTTTTTTAAGTGTTGATTATAGCTTTTGCTGAAAACGTGACCGCCCCTTCCTGTAGCAACAAAGTAGAGGTAGTTAACATCTGCCGGGTAGAGTGCAGCTCTTATGGAAGAGAGTGACGGGTTGCAGATGGGGTAAGGAGGTAATCCTTTAACGTAGTAGGTATTATAAGGGGATGGAACCTTAAGGTCTCTGTAGGTAAGTCTTTTAACGTCTTTTCCCTTCAGTTTTAAGGCGTAGATGACGGTTGGGTCGCACTGGAGCTCCATTCCCCTTTTAAGCCTGTTGTAGATAACTGCAGCTATCAGTGGTCTCTCTGAGGGTATTGAAGTCTCTTTTTCAACAATGGACGCAATGGTTATTATCTGGAGGAGGTTAGGCTTTCCGAGGGCATCTCTTACTTTTCTGGGGGGAGTGTAGTTCCTGAAGATAGGTTCTACAACCTCTTTAAACCGTTTAACTGCAACTTCAACAGCCTTTCTGCAGTTGTCTTTCTCATTTATGTAGTAGGTATCCGGGAAGAGAAAGCCGTTTAAAGACGGAACGCCGAGCTCTTTCAGGAAACGTTTGTCTTTTGAGAGAGAGAGGAGCTCCCCCTTTTCGCAGATTCCCTCTTTCGTAAAGAGCTTATCAAGGACAAACAGGTCGGAGCCCGGAGGAACTGTAAACTTCTTAAGGCAGGGGCTTCCCTTTTCAAACTCTTTAAAAATTTCGTTTAAACTCAGTTTGCCCTTTATGCTGTAGCATCCAGCTTTCGGTTCAAAGGTTTCGTATCTTGCCCAGTAGTAGATTAGTTGAGGGTGTTCTACGATGCCTTTTGAGTGGAGCTCCTCAATTAGTTCCTTAAGGCTTGTTCCCTCTTTAACCTTCAGAGTTAAACTAACTTCCTTTTTCTCTGAAACCTCTTTTTTTAGAAGGAGAAAAAAACCGAAGATTCCCAACATCAGCGCTAAAATGAGCGTGACTAAGAACAGGAGAAATCCTCTCAACGGAGCCTCTCTAAGGCGCAGAAAAGCCTCTGTAACGCTGTAAAGTTTGAAAATAGTGCAAGTAGAACTGTCGTTTCAGCAGGATATCCGAGGAGAAGGCCCAGTAGGAGTAGAACAACCCTTTCCGGCCTTTCAAAGATGCCCACTTTACACTCGGCTCCTAAAGACTCTGCCCTTGCCCTTGCGTAGCTCGTTGCGAAAGCTCCCGATATAGAGAAGAGGGAACCCAACAGTAAAACCTCGTTACCTGTGAGGTGGCCGTAGTAGAGAAGACCGGCCAGAGGGAAAAAATCTGCGTATCTATCCAGGAAAGAGTCAAAGAAGGCTCCGAACTTCGTTGTTCTTTTAGTTGTTCTGGCAAGGATGCCGTCAAAAACGTCGCAGGCGCCGGAGAGGGCAAGGAGTAGGGTTCCGTTTAACAGGTTTCCTAAAGCCAGGAAGATACCTGCCATAGCAGAAAGAATAAAACCTGTTAAAGTTACAGCGTTTGGAGAAATCCCTAAGCTTCCTATGTTTTCTGCAACTGGCTTTAGAAATTCCTGAGTTTTTTCTTTAAAGTTTGAAGAGCTTATCATTCTACTTTACCTTTGCTCTACCCTGTTTCAGAGGAATTATAAGCTATAAAATTGGTTAATAGGGGAAAACTTCATAAGTTTACGTCAACTTACTCTGGAGGAAGCTATGGAAAGAGGACTTTCAAGGGAAGAGCTAATTGAGGTTATGGCCGTTTTGATGGAAGAGGAGGGTTTTGAACTCTACGAGCCCGAAGCTGAGGGAGAGGAGTACCTTCCCGACTTCATAGCCGTTTTTGAGAACGAAGAGGGAGAGAGACAGCAGATAGCCGTTCAGGTTGAAGACTGCCAGACGCTTCAAACCGAAGAGGCCGAAAAGAGGGCAAAGGCCATAGCTGAACACTGCAGACGTTCCGGCGAGGGATTTATTTTCGTCGTTCCCATTGAGTGTGAGGATTTGGGAAGTGAGAAGTTTGAGGAGTGGGGCCTTTCAGACGTTGCGGAGTTTGTTCCTATAGGAATTGAGTTTGAGGAAGAGGAGGAGTAGTTGGAGAGGTACTACTCCTACTCCCGCTACCTGAAAGAGCTCTTTGGAGAAAGGGTTTACAGGGTAACAGTTGATGCCGGGTTTACCTGCCCTAACAGAGATGGAACAAAGGGAACGGGAGGCTGTATCTACTGCTACTCCGGTTCAGATTACGATGTAGAAAAGAGGAAAAAGTCTGTAAAGGAGCAGATAGCCGAGGGAATTGAAAGGGTTAGAAAACGGTACGGCGCCAATAAGTTTTTGGTCTACTTTCAGGCCTACACAAACACATATGCCCCTGCTTCTCAGCTGAAGCCTATTTATGACGTTATAGAGGAGTTCCCTGAAGTTGTTGGCCTGATAGTAGGAACCCGGCCCGACTGCGTTCCGGATGAAACTTTGGAGCTTATTGCTTCTTACTCTAAAAACTACCTTGTCTGGATTGAGTACGGTCTTGAGAGCTCCCACTTTAAGTCACTCAGGTGGATGAACAGGGGGCACGGAGTTTCAGACTTTGTTGACGCCGTTTTAAGGACCCGGAAGTTTAAGGGAATAAACATTTGCGCCCACGTTATCTTGGGCCTTCCAACGGAAGACTACGAGGATATGATGGAGACTGCAGACTTTCTGGCCTCTTTAAGGATAGACGGCGTTAAGATCCATCCACTTCACGTTATAAAGAACACCAGGCTTGAGGAGATTTACCTGAAAGAGCGCTTTCCCCTTCTATCACTTGAAGAATATGTAGACTTGGTTGTTGACTTCATAGAGCGGCTTCCTGAGAAGACGGTTATTCAGAGAATTACAGGAGAAGCTCCCGAAGATCTGCTGGTAGGCCCCGCCTGGTGTAGCCACAGGGAGAAAAGCAGGGTTATAAACCTTATCAGGAAACGGTTTGAGGAGAGAGATACCTATCAGGGAGCAAAGTGCAGGTTCAGGGAGGAGGTATGAAAATAACCGGAAAGACGGCCGTTTACGGGATTTTTGGATACCCTGTTAGACACTCACTTTCTCCTTTAATGCAGAATGCAGCTTTTGAAGAGGTTAGAATAGATGCCGTTTACGTTCCTTTTGAGGTTGGACCTGAAAACCTGAAAGAGGCGGTTGATGGGGTGAGATCCCTTGGCATAAAGGGTTTAAACGTTACAGTTCCCCACAAAGAGAGAATCGTTGAACACCTTGATTACCTCTCTGAAGAGGCGGAGCTCCTTGGAGCCGTCAACACGGTTAAGAACGAAAACGGAGAGCTCACCGGCTACAACACAGATGCAGAGGGCTTTTTAAGGTCTTTAATTGAAGAGGGAGTTGAGCTTGAAGGGAAAAAGGCCCTTATGTTTGGTGCCGGAGGTGCCGCAAGGGCCGTAGGATACGCCCTTTTAAAGGGTGGAGCCAGCTTTCTCTACATAGTTAACAGGAACTTTCAGAGGGCGAGAGAGGTTGGGGAGCTCCTTGGGAAACGGGGAAACGTTCTGGTGTTTCCTTTAAAGGAGTCTACCGTTGAAACCCTCTTAAAAGAGGTTGACCTGATAGTAAACACAACCTCTGTTGGAATGAAACCCGAAGACCCACACCTCTTTGATTACTCTAAAATTCCGGCTGGAATAACAGTTGTTGACATCATCTACAACCCTCCTGAAACGCCCCTTTTAAAGGCTGCGAAAGAGAGAGGGTGTAAAACCATTAACGGCCTTGGAATGCTCGTTCACCAGGGGGCCGTTGCCTTTGAGATATGGACGGGAAAAAAGGCCCCTGTTGAGACAATGAGGGAGGTTTTAGAGAGGGAGCTCTACGGTGGAACTCCTTAAAGAGTTTGTTAACTCAGAGGTATGGAAAGTTTATGAGCCCTACGTTGTTTCACTCATTCTTGGTGGGCTTATCGGTGTTGAGAGGGAATTTAAGAAGCAGAGGGAGAAAAAGGCCTCTTTTGGCGGGGTTAGAACTTTTACCCTCATCTCTCTATTTGGAACGCTCTCTGGAGCTCTCTCTTCCCACTTCGGCCTGCCGGTTGTCTCCGTTTCCCTCTTTGGTCTTATTCTCCTTATTGGAATCTCGGAGTTTTTGGAGAGAGCTCCCGGCCTGACCTCTGAGATCTCCGGGATAATCACATACCTGATAGGTCTCCTCTGCTACACAGGAAACTATCAGCTTTCAGCACTTTTAACGATCTCTGTTCTGGCCATCTTATCGTTTAAGAAACAGATGCACTCCTTTGTAAAACACCTTACTCTTGAAGACCTCTACGCATTTCTGAAGTTTGCAGCCGTTACAGTTGTAATCTACCCTCTCCTTCCAGATACCAGTTTTTACGGAGTCAATCCCAGGGAAGTGTGGACAATGGTTGTTGTTATTTCGTCAATAGACTTTTTGGGCTACATACTCACAAAGTTTGCAGGAGAAAAGGGAGTTCTCATAGCAGGCCTCATAGGAGGTCTCGTTTCAAGCACGGCCGTTACGGCAACCTTTTCACCCCTTGCCAAAATAAACCCGGTTCTAACAAAAGAGTACGCTGCAGGTATAGTTGGCGCTTCTGCCATAATGTTTCCCAGAATGACCGTTCTTGCCGCAATAGTCAGCCCCCACTTCGCAAAATACCTGATCGTTCCTTCTGTAGTTGCCTTCTCTTTCGGCGTTTTTTATGCTTACTGGCTTACGAAAAAATCCTCAGAGAGGCAAACTCAGGTTAACGTAAACAACCCCTTTGAGCTCTCAACAGCCTTTAAATTCGGACTCTTTTACGCCTTTATTCTCTTTATTTCGCGGGAAGCCCTTGAATACTTTGGAAATTTAGGTCTCTACACCGTTGCTGCCCTCTCCGGCCTTTCAGATGTTGATCCTTTGACCCTTTCTGTCTCAAAGCTCTTTGCTTCTGGAGCTGTAATGCTGATTCCTGGAATTATTGCTGTTCTCCTTTCAGCCTTCGTAAATACTCTTTTTAAATGGTTTCTAACGTTCTCTATGGGAACTAAAGAGCTCTTTAAGCTTACAACTCCCGGTTTTGTTCTTCTTGCAGTTGGGGAAGTTATCGGTGTTCTTCTTCTCTACCTGATTGTTTAGGGGGAAAGCCCCCAAGAGTGAGGGGGCTTACTGGAGGGGGTAAACGCTAACGAACTTTTTGTTTCTCCTTGTCTCAAACTTTACAACGCCGTCAATGAGGGCAAAGAGTGTGTAGTCGCTTCCCATTCCAACGTTCTGGCCGGGGTGGATGGAAGTTCCCCTCTGGCGAACGATGATGTTTCCGGCCTTTACCACCTGGCCGTCGTGCCTCTTAACTCCAAGCCTTTTACCGATAGAGTCCCTACCGTTCTTGGTAGAACCCATACCTTTCTTATGTGCCATGGCAAACCTCCAATTAGCTTACGATTTCATTAACCTGAATCTCTGTAAAGTGCTGACGGTGGCCGTACTTCCTTTGGTAGTGCTTTTTGGCCTTGTACTTAAAAACGATAATCTTCTTGCCCTTGCCGTGGCGAACAACTGTTGCCTTAACCTTTGTTCCTTTAGCCTCGGGGCCAACCTTTACGTTTCCGTCGTCGTCTCTTACCATCAGTGCTTCAAACTCTACTTCGGACCCTTCAGGTAGGTTGAGCTTCTCAACCTTTAAAACCTGACCGGGCTCCACAACGTACTGCTTCCCGCCAGTTCTTATCACGGCATACATTACCAAACCTCCGTAGGTGGTTAAAGTGGAGCATAATTTATACCAGTTCTGGCGAGGGGGTCAAGTTTTAAGCTTCCAACTCTTCTATAAAACTGTAGGAGCTCTGAGGAATTATGAGGGTTCTCTTTTTAGCACCTTCTTTTTTAAGCCTTTTGTATTCGGAGATCTCCTCTTTAAAGGCAAAGTAACCTGAAGCTTTTACGTGAGCGTCGTTTATAAACTCAAGTTCCTCAGCAAACATAAAAGTTCCTTCTGCACAGTTTGGTGAGAAGACTATCAGGTAAACTTTCATTCCTTCCTCCTGGTTCTATCTTTCCTAACTGAAATTTTAAGGAGAGAGCGCTTGAAAATCAAAAGTAGACCTGAAAACTTTAGGGTAGAGGAGATTCTAAACCGGCCCCTTAAAAGTAAAGGGAAACATAGGGTTTACCGGCTGTACAAGAAGGGGCTTGAGACTCTGCCGGTTCTAAAGAGGATTGCGAAGGGGAGCTCCCTTCCATTTAACCTCATCTCCTACGGTGGAATCAAGGACAAAAACGCAGAGACCGTTCAGTTTGTGAGCGTTCCGGCAAAGTTTCACTTAAAAGAGATTTCACTTCCGAACCTGAAACTGAAAGAGGCAGGCTTTTTAGACGTTCCCGTTGAAAGGGCGGTTTCTGGCAACAGGTTTACCATTCTTATTGAGGGAGTGAAAGAGGTTCCCGAGGAAAGGTTAAAGGTTTTAAAAGATTTCGGTTTTCCCAACTACTACGGAGAGCAGAGGTTTACATCTGTCAGAAACGGGGAGCTCTTTGTTCAGCATTTGAAGAATAAGGAAGAGGCGCTTTTGTTTCTCTTTAAACCTGCCGGATGGGAGAGCTCCCGAAATAGAAAGGGCAAAAAGGCGTTTTTAGATGGAGACTACGCCACTGCTGAAAAGCTCCTGAGTGGCTGGAGGAGAAAAGTTGCTGCTTTTCTGAAAAAAGGGGGTACCCTCAAAGAGGCTTTCAAACTGATACCTGAAGAGGAGCTGGAATTTCAGATGAACGTTCTCCAGTCTCTCCTCTTTAACGAAAAGCTTAAAAGCCTTATAGAGAATTCAGGCGTTGAGACGTTGAAGTTTAGATATAGGGCAGGAGAACTCCTCTTTCCTTTAAGAAAAGTTGAAATTCCGGGGGAGCTCCCCTCCTACACTCCAGGTTCAGAGGTTTACAGGAAAGAGGTTCAAAAAGTGGGAGTAGATGAGGAACTCCTTAAACCTTACCAGAACTACTTCCACAACTTCTCAAGGAAAACCGCTGTTAAACCAAATGGGTTTAATTTTGAAGAACTCCCTCAGGGTTTTCTCTTTAAATTCTTCCTTCCAAAAGGGAGCTACGCAACAGTCCCTTTGAGGTTTATTTTCAGTTCCGTTTAGAAATAGCTTCTTTAGGCTTACGGCAGTATGGGAGTTCCTATTCCTTTAATGTTAGCTTTTGCTTCTCTGAAGAAAGCCTTCCAGAACCGTTTGAGCCTTAAAAGCTGTTCTTCAGAAATGGTTCTGTCGTGGTAGTATCCCAGTCCAAGTATATACACGTCTACATCTTTTAAGTCAGGTATTAAGTCTTTCCTTTTGAGAAGGTTTACTAAATTTCTGTATGAAGATGGGATATAAATGTGTCCTCTCGAGTAAAAAGAAATAATGTCGCCGTTTTCCAGCATATCCGATACTATTATTAACCTCACCTTACTCTTAGGGCAGGTGTTCCTTATATCTTTAATAGTATCTGCAATTTCATTTATAGTTAGTACTATCTGCGTTTTTGGTATTGAAGGATTGTTTTTCAGGATATCCTGGTATAAAACCTTCCTAAACTGTTTCTTCTGTTCTCTAAATCTCTCTGTGTGATTCTTTTTTAT
>Ga0256831_1001189_pt1 | contig 13732 bp, 11 predicted proteins | sample 132544metaG_FD_189087 | JGI IMG/M metagenome (GOLD analysis project Ga0256831, IMG submission 189087) | Hydrothermal vent microbial communities from Lau Basin, Pacific Ocean - 132-544 | ecosystem: Environmental > Aquatic > Marine > Hydrothermal vents | place: Pacific Ocean: Lau Basin | collected...
GCTTAACGCTTAATTGATAAATATCAATTTAATTTAGTGTATAATAATGCTAGTTTTTTGAAATAATAAAGGGTTCCAATGTTAGCAAAATATAGACATCATGTTGCCCAGCGTGCTGAACAGGGCTTACCGCCATTGCCGCTGGATGAACATCAAACCACCCAGTTAATTGAACTGATAAAGCAGCCAGGTGCTGGTGAAGAAGCATTTTTACTGGATTTATTCATTAACCGGGTTCCTTCCGGTGTGGATGCTGCCGCCAGGGTTAAAGCGAAATTTCTTACCAGAGTGACTCAATCTGAAGAATGCTGTCCTCTGATTGATGCGGCCAGAGCCACAGAAATTCTGGGTACTATGGGTGGTGGTTATAATATTCAGCCACTGGTGGATTTACTGGATAAGGAAGACGTTGCTCCTATTGCAGCAGCAGCATTGTCAAATACTCTGTTAATTGCCGATGCCTGGCATTCGGTGATGGAAAAAGCTAAAACTAATCCATATGCCAAACAGGTAGTTGATTCATGGTCAGCCGGTGACTGGTTTACCAAACGCCCTGAACTGGCGGAAGTTATTACGGTAAGCGTACTAAAAGTTCCTGGTGAAACTAATACTGATGATTTGTCACCGGCCACTGAAGCCTGGTCCCGTCCGGATATTCCTCTGCATGCTCAGGCTATGCTGGTCAGTAAAATGCCGGATGCTCTGGAAATTATCGAAAAACTTAAACAGAAAGGTCATCCCATTGCCTATGTAGGCGATGTGGTCGGTACCGGCTCTTCACGTAAATCTGCCATTAACTCGGTATTATGGCATATGGGAGATGATATTCCCTATATTCCTAACAAGCGTCAGGGTGGGGTTATTCTGGGGGGTAAAATTGCACCTATTTTCTTTAATACCGCAGAAGATTCCGGGGCTTTACCTATTGAATGTGATGTCTCTAAAATCGAGACCGGCGATGTTATCACCATCAAGCCGTATGAAGGTAAAATAGTAGATGAGCAGGATAATGTCATCAGTAGCTTTGAATTAAATCCCAATACTATGGCGGATGAAGTTCAGGCCGGTGGTCGTATTCCTTTAATTATTGGACGTGGTCTGACGGATAAAACCCGCCAGTATCTGGGACAGAAGCCTTCCGATATTTTTACCCGTCCTGTAGCCGCAGAAGATACTGGCAAGGGTTATACTCTGGCTCAAAAAATTGTCGGTAAGGCCTGTGGTGTGGAAGGAGTGCGTCCGGGTACTTATTGTGAGCCACGTATTTCTACCGTAGGTTCTCAGGATACCACCGGTGCCATGACCCGTGATGAATTAAAAGAGCTGGCCTGCATGGGCTTTGCGGCTGATCTGGTCATGCAGAGCTTCTGCCATACGGCGGCTTACCCAAAACCTGTGGACATTAAATTACAACATACCCTGCCGACTTTTTTTACTCAGCGCGGCGGTGTCTCGCTGCGTCCTGGTGATGGTATCATCCATTCCTGGTTAAACCGAATGTTATTGCCGGATCAGGTGGGTACTGGCGGTGATTCTCATACCCGTTTCCCGCTGGGAATTTCCTTTCCGGCTGGTTCCGGTCTGGTGGCTTTTGCAGCAGCCATGGGGGTCATGCCTCTGGATATGCCCGAGTCTGTGCTGGTGCGTTTTAAAGGTGAGTTACAACCAGGTATAACCTTGCGAGATCTGGTTAATGCCATTCCCTGGCAGGCGATTCAGGATGCTAAACTGACAGTCGATAAGGCTGGTAAAATCAATGTCTTTAATGGTCGTATTCTGGAAATTGAAGGCTTGCCGGATCTAAAAGTAGAGCAGGCCTTTGAACTGGCCGATGCTTCTGCAGAACGTTCTGCTAATGGCTGCACCGTTCGCTTAAATAAAGAACCCATTATTGAATATCTGAAATCCAATGTGGCCTTATTAAACTGGATGATCAAACAGGGTTATCAGGATGCTAAAACCCTGCAGCGTCGTATTGATGAAATGAACGTCTGGCTGGATAATCCACAACTGCTGGAACCCGATGACGATGCGGAATATGTGGATATTATTGAAATTGATCTCAATACTATTAAAGAGCCGATTCTGGCCTGTCCAAATGACCCTGATGATGTTAAATTGCTTTCAGAGGTTGCCGGTCAGAATATTCAGGAGGTCTTTATTGGTTCCTGTATGACTAATATTGGTCATTATCGTGCAACGGCTAAAGTTCTGGGAGCTTATCTGGATAATGGTGGCGGTAATATCCCAACTCGTTTATGGATAGCACCACCGACTAAAATGGATGAAACAGAACTGATTGAGGAAGGTGTTTTCAGCATCTTTGGCCGAGCAGGTGCCAGAACTGAATTACCGGGCTGTTCCTTATGTATGGGTAATCAGGCAAGAGTGGCAGATGGAGCCAGTGTGATTTCAACTTCTACCCGCAACTTCCCTAATCGTTTAGGTAAGGATGCCAGGGTCTTTCTGGCCTCTGCAGAATTATCGGCGGTGGTTTCTACCCTGGGGAAATTACCCACACTTCAGGAATACCTGGATGCCGTTAATGTGCTTAATGGCTCGGAAGATGAAATTTATCGTTATCTGAACTTTAATGAGATGAATAAATATAAATAAATAGTAACTCTTCAGCGTATTTAGATTTTGCCAAAGTTCAAGACACAATAGCTTCGCTACCTCAAAGAGGCGCACGGAGAATGTGAGCATATACAAATATGTGGCCATTCCCAGGTACCCCCTGAGGGTAGAGTACGAAAATAACGCACTCTCTTATTAACAAAAAAAAGGGGGGGGGAGTAAAAAAAGATGAATACGCTGAGTAGTTACAATAATTTAAAGCCTGGAGCTATAGTTTTAGTAAGCCTGTTTGCTTTCTTAAGCAATATTTAGTGGATAAAATCCTGTAAGAATTTCCCTTTTCTTACCCAGACCCGGTATTTTCTTAATCCTGAAACCGGATTCAATTAAACCTCGACGCACAAAACCTGCGGCAGTAAAACTGCTTAGTGTGGTGCCGGTTTTGCTTAGTTTATAAATAACATTAAATAGTTTCTGGCTCCACATATCAGCATTCTTAGATGGAGCGAAACCATCCAGATACCAGGCATCAAAAATTACTGTTTTACTAGCAGCCAGTATATTCAACTGTTCACAGGCATCACCAGTTAAAAGGGTCAGTTTGAAATTATCATGTGCAAATTGACAGGTAAAAGTCCGTTTATTATTAAATACATCCGGATAGAATGATAATAACAGTTCACAGAGTTCTGTCAGTTGCGGCCAATGGGATGAAAAAGTCTGATAAACCTTTTGCAATTGTATTTTGGTAAAAGGGTATTTTTCAGTAGAAATAAAATGCACGGTATGTTTGGCAGTCGGTATCTGTAACCAGTAATATAAGGTCACCAGAAAATTCAGTCCAGTACCGAAACCGGTTTCACCAATGCTAATAGTCGCTGCAGAAGAGCTATTGTGCTGCAGATAAAAACGTTCAGGGAACTGATTCGGCTTTAAAAAAACATATTCAGTTTCCTGGTATCCGCCATCTGTAGAAAAATAAAAATCCTGAAACTGTTCGGAAAAGGGTTCACCGGAATTCAGCCAGCTAATTTGTGCCTGCGGGTAAATAATGTATATCTCCTTCTTTTTTGGGGTGAGCTTATTGCTCACTTCCAGAATATTTGAATTTTCTTCTTAGTCCGTCTATTATAAGTCCTCGTGTCAGAAAACTGATACCTGTGAAACTTTTGTATTTTTAAAGGAAATATTATGATAAGTAAAAAAATTAAAAAAGAGCTCATTAAACAGCTTAATCGTGAATTTTATTCTGCTTATCTCTATCTTTCCATGTCCGCCTATTGCAGTTCCAGTGATTTTAATGGGGCAGCGCACTGGTTCAAGCTCCAGTATGAGGAAGAACATCAGCATGCTACCCGTATTTATAATTATCTGATAGAACAGGGTTGTTCAATTAATCTGCAAAGTATCGATAAACCACCGGTAAAATTCGGTACCCTGCTGGAGGTGTTTCAGGCCAGTTTAGAGCATGAACAGTTTATGACCAGAAACCTGAATGAATTAAGTAATAAGGCGCTTAAGAAAAAAGATCATGCCAGTTATAATCTGCTGCAATGGTTTGTTAATGAGCAGGTTGAAGAAGAATCCGGTGTAATGGAAATTATAGCCAAACTTAAACTGGTCGAGGGTGATGGTTATGGCACCTTAATGATTGATAATGAATTATCTACCCGAACACTGGGTACGCCGTTGGATCTTTAAGCTCCGTAAGCAGATACTCTTACTGAATTCAAAGTTCTTTTCAATCTTTGAGTCAGGGGTTAAGAGGGACAAAAGCCTGTTGTTGCTTTTTACGGCTGGTTTCCTGTTTTTTCCGAGCCATAAAATCTTTTAAGGCCTGTTCTAAAGCTAAACCTTTCCAGTCCTGTTGATGGCTGGAATATTTAGATTCTTCAAGGGCATTGATTGCCTGTATTAAGGCTTCATCTTCAGTTAATGAGCCGATATCTGCCAGTCCGCTTAAGGTCGGCTGGTTAAAATAAATTCTGGCCCAGTTGATCAGCTCCTGTTGAGCCGTGCTGGCATTATTCTCCTGACAGGCGGTATAAATGCATTGTAAAAATTTCTCATGTGATGCGGCTGGTAGTGCTGGAGAAATACCTGCTTTGTGTCGTTTCTTTCGGCTGCGGACATCAAAATACAGGATCAGGGTAATGAGCCATACTACCAATAGAGCGATACTGATCCAGAACCAGATATCCTGCTTAAAATGAGGTATTTTATACAATAATTTTTCTACCGTTTTTACTTCAGAACTACTATTTCTCTGGTTCCCGCCATGATTTTGTTGTTTTAATTGCGACTTTTGTGCTTCAGCTTGACTCTTTGACGGCACCATAGCCTGTATATCGGCATTTGGCAGTGCTGTTAAGATTCGCTCTGGCAATACAGCTGTTTCCTGCGTATTGCTTATGATATTCCACCAGCTGATTTTAATTTCAGGCAGGGTAAATTGACCTGCCTGCAGGGGAATAATGGCAATGGTGTCTTTGCGGCTGCCAATGACTTTGCCATTGAGCTGCTGATTATTGAGCTTTTCCTTATCGGGATAAGTTTTATAGTGGCTGCTGGCAGGCATGGTGACAGCGGGTAGTTGTGAACCCAGTAGACCGGTTGCACGAATAATAATATGGCGGGTAATGGCCTCACCACTTTTGATATTACTGGTGTCTTCCAGAATTTCAGATTCCAGTACCAGCGATTCTGCCGGCAGCCACTGTTTGCCGGTATAGCTGGCAGGTACTGGCAGTACCTTTATGGTAACAGAACTGGTGCGGCTGATTAATGGTTGTCCGGGTCGGGAGAATAATGAAAAATTCTGCCCGATCTCTTTATTACCGGAAAAGGTTAAAGATGGAATAGTTAAAGAACCGCTTTGCTGGGGATAGATGGCGTACTGGCGTTCTATTACATTGTAACGGTACTTACCAATAACTTTGCTGAAATTACGGTCATTACCCAGCTTCTCTACCACAGTATCTTCCAGCTCCAGTTCAGTTAATGAGGCATTTGCCAGACGAATACGATGATAGAGTTGAACCGTTATCAGAATTTGTTGCTGGACATAAACATTGTCCCTTGGTGTGAGCTGCATTTTCAAAAATACTTCCCTGCCATCCAGTGCTGGAGTTGTGGACTGTTTCTGAATAACCAGGGGTATGGCCTGGGTTGTTTCATTGCCGACTTTAATGGCCGGTATGTTTTGCTCACCGTTATTTTTAGCTAGTAATGTAATTGTCCAGGTGTGAGTGCTGGAAGCATGGCCATTAATTAAACTGTAGTTCTGACGTTCACTTTGACCCAGAATCTGAAAATCTTTTTCCAGTACCGAAAGATCCGGTTCACCGGAACCGTTTTTAGAATGAATAGTTAAGGTAATGGTTTCATCAATACTGATAATCGTTCTGTCTGTTGTCGCTTTGACATCTGCCCAAAGAGAAGCAGACAGAAAAATACTCAACAGCAGACAAATTAATATGAAATGTTTTTTTAATTTCGTATTGTAAATTTTAGCTGTTACCATGGTGTGCCCTCATACTGTTGTGGCGCATTTTTTTGTCTCTGTTTTAATAAGGTATTATTTCTGAATTTAATTCGCAAAAGCTCTCCGGGATTGTCAGGGATACGCTGCAGCCATTGTTTTAATGACTGTTGTTCTTCCTTGCTGAGCTGAGACATTACATCATCGGCAGTTGATGGATGCTCTTTCAAACTGTTATTTTTATCCTTATCATCCGCTTTGGATAAAGGCTGCTGCTGGGTATTATCAGACGTTTGAGTCATGTTTTGCAGATCTTCAGGGCTTGTTGCTTCATGAGTCTGCTGTGAACCCCGAGCTTTATCTGATTTGCTGTCCTGTTGTCTATCAGGCTTGTTTTGAGCCTGATTCTGACTGTCTTTATCTCTTTGCTGATTTTTATCCTGCTGATTAGTATGTTTATTTTTTTGTTGATTGTCCGGTTGACTTTTATCCTGTTCCTTGCTGGAATTTTTGTCAGCAGTCTGAGATTCAGCACTATTCTGTTTGTCTTCCGTATTCTGGCGTTGTTTGTGCTGCTCAGATTGAGCGGATTTTGAGCCATCCTTATAATTGCTGTTATCAGATTTCTTATTCTGATCAGAATTCTGCTGTGACTGATCCTGATTGTTTTTTGAATTTTGTCTGGATTGCTGTTTTTTCTGCTCCAGCAGCTTATTAATATAATCCCGGTTTATTTTTGCATCTTTGAGTTTTGGGTTGTGTTTTAAGGCTTCATTATAAGCATTAATGGCTTCTGGAAATTTTTGCAGGTTAGCCAGTGCGTTGCCTTTATTATATAAAGTATCGGCATTGTCAAACTGGCCATACTGTTCCAGTGCCTGCTGATAATTGCCGGCACGGTACAGGGCACTGGCTTTCCATAAAGGGTCTTCAAAGGTCATACCGGCCTGCTGATACTGCTGTTTTTTAAATGCATTTTCAGCCTGTTGATCCGGTGTTAACCATAGATTGTTCCAGCTGGTTTTCCATGAGGGGGTGTCAGATCCTGTCTGCTGTTCCTGAGTTTGTGCGTAAACCGGATTATTGTATAATGCAGGAATCAGAACGAACACAAAAACAAGGCTCAACAGTCTTTTGCGAAACATCAGTAATGCCAGCGGGATAATAAAGACTGTGATATAAGCACCGGCATCTACCCACTGTTCGATCTGCTTATCCTGCTTTTTTATTAAATCAGGAGTAGAAAATTTATGTTTTAGTACGGCATTAAAGTCGCTGTCATCCAGTGTCAGAGTATGATAGAAACCACCCCCGGCCTGACTGAGTGCCTCCAAGGGAGCATCTTCCAGTTTACTTAAAATAACCTGTCCAGAAGGATCTTTAATAAAACCATCCTGGCCGGGAACGGGAATCGGCGATCCTGAATAACTGCCAATGCCGATGGAAGAAAAGCGATAACCCTGTTGATAAAGGTCTTTAACCGTTTGTGACATTTTTTGCTGCTGAGACGGATCAATACCGTCAGTAAAGAGTAAAATGTCGCCCTGGGTAATACCGGCATTTTTAAATAGTTCCCTGGCAGTTTGCATTGCATCCACCACATTTGAACCGGACAGCGGCATAATAGATGAGTCCAGCGCTGGTAATAGCGACATAATGGTTTTGCTGTCAATGGTTAAAGGACTGACTATATGGGCATCACCGGCATATGCCACCAGGGCCGTCTGGCCTTCTTTTTTCTGTTTGAGAATATCAATAATTTTCAGCCTGGCTCGTTCAAGTCGTGAAGGTTTAATGTCTGTTGCATTCATAGATAAGGATAGATCCAGCACCATGACCAGAGCGCTTCCCTGTTGAAAAACCGGTTGTTCTTTTTTCTCCCAGCTGGGCCCTGACAGTGAAAATAAGGTTAATAGTATAAGCAAAGGAAATATCCAGTGCAGTATTTTTTTTGAAGGCATATGATTATTTTTTAATTGTGCCAGTTGAAAATTCAGCAGAGCCGGATCACATACTTTTTCCCAGCCACTTTTGTATTTCGAATGCTGATAAAAAATAATCAGTAAAATTGCCGCAACAGGAATGGCAAGTAGCCATAAGGGACGAAGAAAGTGGAATGTTTCAAACATTAAATCGTCCTCCCTTTAAACCCTGTTCTGGGTAATGAATGCCGACTGGACTGACGTAATAGAAACAGAACTAAGGTCAGCAACAGGGCAATACTCAGAGGCCAGTAAAATAACGACTTGCTGGGACGGTAGGTCAGATTATCAGATTCAACCGGTTCCAGTTCATCCAGTGTCTGATAAATTTTTTGCAGTTCACGGGTATCACGGGCTCGAAAATACTGACCACCGGTGCTTTGAGCAATTTCCTTAAGAGTTTTTTCATCCAGATCTCTGGATGGATTGACTCGTTGACGACCAAAAAAAGAGCGAACAATCATTTCATCTGCACCAAAACCAATAGTGTAGATTTTAATACCAATCTGTTTTGCCAGCCTGGCTGCAGTCACCGGTGCCAAACCGGCATTATTAGAGCCGTCTGTCAGAACAATTAATACTCTGGATTCACTTTGACTGGCGGGCAGATCCTTCAGACGTTTGACTGCCAGACCAATGGCATCACCAATAGCGGTTGCATGCTGTCCAGCCATACCGATAAAAGATTCCAGCAGCATACGTTCAATGGTTTTTCGATCAAATGTTAGAGGAGTTTGTAAATAAGCACGATCGCCAAATAAAATAAGTCCCAGACGATCACCTTTGCGTTTTTGTATAAAAGGCAGAAGTACGGCTTTAACCGCGGTTAAACGATCCACCGCATCATTGGCAAAAAACATATCCTTCTGTTCCATACTGCCGGATATATCCACTGCCAGCATCAGATCACGCCCGCTGACCGGTATAGAAATCGCTTCACCAGACCATTTGGGTTGAGCACTGGCCATAATTAGAAATATCCAGGCCAGAAATGCCAGCAGTAGTAGAGGGGACACTTTTGCAGAAGTAGCTGTCTGCTGTTGTTTACTGAGCTGTTCTAAGGTGTTAAAAAAAGGTACTTTTAGTGCTGGTGACTGATTAATGGAAGTCGGTCTGCTAAACCAGTACACCAGTAATGGCAGTGGTAATAATAAAAACATCCAGGGCCAGTCAAAACTATACATGCTGTACTCCCGAATATTGCTGTTTAATATTCTGTTTCAGTAATTGTTTTGTGGCCGTAAAAAGCTGCCCCAACAGCTGTTCATTAATTTCTTTATCTGCTGACTGATAAGGTGCTTCTGTCAGCAGTGTTTTAAAGGTATCTGAAAATTTCGGATTGCCGGATAAGCTGCTGAGCATTTCCAGCCATTGTTTATCGGTTACAGAGGCCGCCTGTTCTCTAGCATATATAGAGACCGCATACCGTCGCAGGAAAACTGATAATTGTTCTATGCAGTGGTGTGCATTTTTATGCTGTATAAAATTCTGTTCAATTTTTATCAGTTCCCGCTGTGCTTCTGTTTTAACCTGCTTAAGTCTTTTACGCTCAATAACCAGCGGATTTTTTTTCCGCTGATTTGTCCACCACCATAACAGACCGATAAGGCAAAAAATAATTACCAGACTGATCCACCATCCCGGTGCAGGTGGCCAGTAGCTGACGGGCTGAGGCAGATGTATGTCTGCCAGTTGTGTCGGGTCAAAAGCAGCCGGGGTATGAATCGGAGTTGTTGTTTGTGGTGTGGACATAATTAATAACGACTCCTGGCAATACGGCGTGTACTGCTGTCCTTACCCAGAGTGGTTATAAACTGTTCTGTTATCGGATCATAAGTGGCCAGTTTGATAAAATTCGACTGATTGTGAATACAGAACTGTTCGATTTGTTCTTTCTTCCGGTTAAATGACTGCTGAAAAGCCTGACGTAAGGATGGAACACGGGTGTCAATTTCCTGATAGTGTTCCCCATCGCTGATGGCATACTGGCCTGCAGGGGGTAATTCTGCTTCGACAGGATCATATATATGCGCCATCAGCAAATCATTATGACGGGCAATATGATGAATATGTTTTAAATCAGCTTCTGTGGTGTTAATAAAATCACTGGCAAATAAAACAATACTGCCGGGATGGATGAGTTTTTGTAAACGGGCAAATAATATTTCGCTGTTATAGCCATTGGCATGAACTCTCTGCTCTTCTGTGGAAGAGCTATCCAGAGACTGGTTGTGAAAATCCGTCAGCATTTTTAAAAAACGCAATACCCCCTGATGACCACCTCGGGGACGCATTTGTCTGTGTTCCTGCTGATTAAAGACCACGCCACCAATGCGATTATGGTTATCTGCTCCCGCCCAGGCAAACAAAGCCGCAGCTTTTGCTGCCGTGACAGACTTTAAACAATGGCGAGTCCCAAAATACATACTGCTGCTGAGATCAGCAATAATAAAGACCGGGCGTTCCCGTTCTTCTTTAAAAACCTTGGTGTGTACCCGATCGGTTCTGGCGGTTACATTCCAGTCTATATTGCGTATATCATCACCGGGCTGATAGGGACGGACTTCATCAAAATTTAATCCACGTCCTTTAAAAGGTGATGAATAGTGACCGGAAAGGGCAGAATAAGCTTTACGTTGTGCCCCCAGCGCTATCTGAGAAGATTGATAACGCAATTGTATCAGTCCCTGCAGATCCACTCGAGTTGAACGCTCGAAGCTGGATGAGAGCTGTGTTTCAGCAGGTTTAACATCTGTTTTTCCGGTTTTAAATATTGATTGCCAGAATCTCATGAGGCTAATCCTTATGGAACAGCAATATAGCCAAGCAGCTTACTGATAAAGTAATCCGGATCAATGCCGTTGGCCTCAGCTTCAAATGACAGCAGAATACGATGACGGAAAATATCGGCAACTACTGCCTGAATATCAGAAGGCGTGACATAATCTTTACCGGACAACCAGGCATGGGCGCGGGCACAGCGATCCAGTGCAATGGTTGCTCTTGGACTAACGCCATAGTTTACCCACTTGGCCAGTGTTTCATCATAGGGTGCGGGATCACGAGTGGCCAGAATAATATTAAGCAGATACTGTTCCACTTCCTGACTCATATGAATATTTAGAATTTCATGACGGGCGGCAAATAATACCTGCTGGGAAATAACCACTTTACTGGCATTTTCCGAGTAACTATTATCTGTTTTGAGCAATTCATCCTGAGCCTCCTGACGGTTTAGTGTCAGTATTTCCTGTTCTGCATTCCGGGACGGATAATCTATGCGTATATGCATCAAAAAACGATCCAGCTGAGCTTCCGGAAGGGGATAGGTACCTTCCTGTTCAATAGGATTTTGGGTTGCCATAACCATAAATAATTTTGGCAGGGGATAAGTTTCTCTGCCAATGGTGATCTGCTTTTCGGCCATGGCTTCTAACAGGGCAGACTGTACTTTTGCCGGAGCCCGATTGATTTCATCAGCTAATAACAGATTATGAAACAGGGGACCCTGCTGAAAATGAAAGCTGCCATCCTGTGGACGATAAATTTCTGTACCGGTTAAATCGGCGGGTAATAAATCCGGAGTAAACTGTACTCTGTGAAAATCTGCTTCAATCAGCTCACCGAGCTCTTTAATGGCGCGTGTTTTTGCCAGACCCGGTGCTCCTTCGACCAGTAAATGCCCGTCTGCGAGCAGAGCGATAAATAATTTATTAACCAGTGCATCCTGGCCAATAATTTTTTTTCTCAGGCAATTTTTAGCCTGTATAATCTGTTGAAATAAACTCATGGTATTCAGCTATTCATCTTTCAATATTGTTTAAGGTAAAAAAACAAGTGTAAGGGCAATTCAGGAATGTACTTATGACTAAAATATAATAAAAAAGTTCACTGCAAATTATGCCAGAGTTTTGACTGCAGCCACAATTTTTTTTCGTTGAAATAATAATTGCCAGCGGGAGCCGCCCAGTTGATGCCAGAGTACTGCAGAACGAATGCTGGATAAGAGTAAAGTACGTATTTTACTGGCATTATCCGGATTATTAAGAACGGCAGGTTCACCGGAAACCATAATACGGGGATTTAGTTTACTGATGGTGTCACTATACAGACCACCCAGACTGGCGTAAATATTGCTGTGGTCAATGCCAAAATGTTCTATCTGGCCCCGGGTTTTTTCAATGCCCTGACTGAGATCTGCGAGCATGGACTGATCTTTTAATAATTTGTTGGCCAGATACAGAATAGCGATACTATAGCGGGTCAGTTCGATATTTCTTTTTTTGTCATCATTGCCCAACTGTTGACTGATGAGCTGCAGACCTTCACGAATACCGGGTATACCCTGAAATATATCCAGAGTATTATCCGGGTCGGTATTCAAGATGGCTTTAACCGCAATATTGAGGTAAAAACCATCAATCTGCCCGGTGCTGGCCAGTTGCTGCACCTGATGGCAATTCTGTAACAGCCCTGCCAGAGCTATGCTGCGCTCTTCTAATGGTGTTAGATGTTTTAAAGTCAAATCAAAATTTCCGTTTATCCCAGAATAATTCCGCCGCCAAGACAAATTTCATCCTGATAAAAAACAATGGATTGTCCGGGCGTAATAGCGAATTGCGTCGAGTCGAATTCTACCATACATTGGGTGGAATTGGAGACTGTTTCAATTCGGCTGATAATGCAGTCCTGATCCGGCTGGCGATACCGGGTTTTGGCCTTGCATCGAAACGGAGTTTCCGGAGCATGGCCACTGACCCAATGCAGATCCGATGCCCTTAGTGACTGGCTGTACAGTAATGGGTGATCTTTTCCCTGAACCACAATTAACTGGTTCTTTTGCGGATTTTTCTGTGCGGCAAACCATGGTTGTCCAGAAATATCGCTTTTGCGTCCACCAATACCCAGCCCTTTACGCTGACCCAGAGTATGATACATTAACCCCTGATGCTGACCGACTATTTCACCCTCGGGTGACACCATGTCACCGGGCTGAGCGGGCAGGTAACGGCTTAAAAATTGCTTAAAATCTCGTTCACCAATAAAGCAGATCCCGGTGGAATCTTTTTTATCCCAGGTGGCCAGATTATGTTCTTCTGCCAGATGGCGCACTTGTGGTTTTTCCAGCTCACCCACAGGAAACAGAGTTCTGGATAAGGGGTACTGCCCCAGAGTATAAAGAAAATAACTCTGGTCTTTATTATTATCTTTACCCTTTAATAGAAAAAACTCACCATTTTGTTCTTTTACCCGGGCATAATGACCGGTGGCAATTTTTTCCGCTCCCTGTGACAGTGCGTATTCCAGAAACACTTTAAATTTAATTTCCTTATTACACAGAATATCCGGATTAGGTGTGCGCCCCGCCTGATACTCAGCCAGAAAGTAAGTAAATACCCTGTCCCAGTATTCCGGAGCAAAATTAACACCATGAAAAGGAATATTCAATTCAGCAGCAATGCTCTGTGCATCGGCAAAATCTTCTTCTGCCGGGCAATAATCCTGGTCATCGTCCTCATTCCAGTTTTTCATAAACACTGCAGACACATCATAGTTTTGCTGTTTTAACAGCAAAGCCGCCACTGATGAATCCACCCCACCAGACAGACCCACAATAATTGATTTTCCAGAATTGATCCGTTCCATATACTCTATGACTAATGACTAATGACTAATGACTATTGTCTTATAA
>Ga0256831_1001190_pt1 | contig 13731 bp, 8 predicted proteins | sample 132544metaG_FD_189087 | JGI IMG/M metagenome (GOLD analysis project Ga0256831, IMG submission 189087) | Hydrothermal vent microbial communities from Lau Basin, Pacific Ocean - 132-544 | ecosystem: Environmental > Aquatic > Marine > Hydrothermal vents | place: Pacific Ocean: Lau Basin | collected...
ACCTTCATCAGGTCAGAACCAACGTCGGCAATTTTGGTAAAGATACCACCGGCAATTCTAAGTGCAGAAGCACCCAACGATTCACCAATGGCAAAGCCGATAAAGCTGGCTCCTGCATATTCACCGGGAACAAACATTAGAATAATAAGCATCATGGTAAGCTCCAGTGAAATCAGAACCACACCAATACTCATACCGGCTGTTAAAGGAATATTCAAAAGTTTAATGGGTTTTCTTTCCAACGATGCAAACGCCATGCGTGAGTTGGCATAGGTGTTCATTCGGATGCCAAACCAGGCAACGCTGTATGAACCGAGGATACCTAAAATGGTCCACCCTAAAATCATAACCACACCGCCAAAGCCAAAACCTTCGGTCAGCCAGCCAAAATAAAAGGCCACGGCAGTACCAATAAACAGGAACAAAATAGCCAGAAATTTACCTTGTTGAATCAGGTAGGTTTTACCAGTTTGGTAAATCACATCAGCTACTTCAAGCATCGATTTGTGAGCACGAATTTTTTTAACGTGCATAAACTGATAAAGACCAAATAAAAAACCTAAAATTGTAATCAGGAATCCCCAATACAAAATGGTTTCTGACCTCATTCCTTCAGGAATTATCAAGTTGGCTTCGCTTGCAGAAGCAAGAAACGGAACTGCAAGCATAGATAAAAGTGTAAAGACTTTTTTCTTCATAACATGTAGATTTAATTATACATTATGCAAACGTTTGCAAAGAATGCGCTAAAATAGGAAAAACTTGAAAGGGGTCGGAGTTTAAAAACCCTATTCTGGTATTTTTTTTTGCATTCTCAATCTTTATTCCGGACAACCGCCCACCACGTTAGCACATATTTCATTGATTATAAACGCTCTATATATTATATTTTTGTTAGTAATTCCGCCTGCATAACCTATTTGAAGTGTTAAATAAATATGTAATTTTATGCCTCATATATTAAATCATATGGAGAAGATCAAGCTTGATATCATCGGGATGTCATACAGTCAATCACAAAGCGGTGCTTATGCACTGATATTGGGAGTTAAAGGAGGGAAAAAGAGATTACCTATTATTATAGGCAGGTTTGAAGCACAAGCCATTGCCATTGAATTGGAAAACATGAAACCTGCCCGTCCCTTAACACATGACCTGTTTAAACGGTTTGCCGACGAACTAAATGCTACCCTTACCGAAGTTATTATTAATAAGTTTGAAGATGGAATTTTTTACTCGCTGTTGGTATGCGAGCACGAAGGAAACACTTTATACATCGACAGCCGCACCTCCGATGCGGTAGCCCTGTCGTTGAGGTTTAATTGTCCGATTTATGCCAACAAAACCGTGATTGACGAAGCTGGTATTGAAATGGATGATGAACAAATAGAAAACGAAATAAACGATGATTTAAAAGAAAATTCAAATCAGGAATCGGAATACAAAAAAATGTCGATGGCTGATTTGGAAGAGGCGCTAAAAAAAGCCATTGAGGAAGAAAATTACGAAGAAGCCTCAAAAATACGTGACGAAATAAAGCGAATGAAAAAATAATTTTGTAATCCTTCCATTATTTCAATTTTCAGTTTATTACCAATCGAAAAAAAGCATGAAGCAATATTTAAATCTGTTACAACATGTACTTGACAACGGTGTAAAAAAGTCGGATCGAACAGGAACAGGCACAATCAGTGTATTTGGGCATCAAATGCGGTTTAATTTGGAAGAGGGGTTTCCGGCCCTCACCACCAAAAAGCTTCATCTTCGTTCTATTATTTATGAGCTGCTTTGGTTCTTAAACGGCGACACCAATATTAAATACCTCAACGACAATAAAGTACGTATTTGGAATGAATGGGCTGACGAAAAGGGTGACCTGGGCCCTGTTTACGGTGCCCAATGGCGCAACTGGAACGGCCAGAACATTGACCAGATTTCCATTGTTCTGGACCAGATAAAAAACAACCCTGACAGCCGCCGCATGATTGTTGCAGCCTGGAATCCAAGTGTACTGCCTCTTGGGGAAAAAACATTTTCGGAAAATGTTGCTGAAGGGAGAGCTGCTTTACCGCCCTGCCATGCCTGGTTTCAGTTTTATGTTGCCAATGGTAAGTTGTCGTGCCAGATGTACCAGCGCAGCGCCGATATTTTTCTTGGCGTTCCCTTTAACATTGCATCTTACGCTTTACTTACCATGATGATGGCTCAGGTTACCGGCTTAAAACCCGGCGAGTTTATCCATACACTTGGCGACGCCCACATCTACCTCAATCACCTCGAACAAGTTAAACTACAACTTTCGCGCAAACCGCGTCCACTGCCGGTTATGACAATCAACCCGGAGGTAAAAGATTTATTCAGCTTCCGCTACGAAGATTTTGAACTGACAAATTATAATCCGCATCCCCACATTAAAGGAGCTATTTCGGTTTAAACCCAAACTTTGGAAAAGCTATACAACGAAGCTAAAAAGCTTTTCCAAAGCTCCACCAACCCAAGCTTTATAAAAACTCTGTAACGAAACCAAAAGCTTTTCTAAAGCTCCAAAAACTTCGTATCTTTAGAATTTCTTTAGAATTAATTTGCAAATTTGTCTTTTATTAAAAAAGGTGTTACGCAGTAAGCAAAGTAGTTGTCATATAAAAAACTGTCTTATTGATTCCGGCAAACATACCTTGGTACGAAAAATAGTAATCAAATGAAGAATACAATCATAGCTTTTCTTTTAATGTTTCAGGCAGCATTGCTAAACGGACAAATACGCAACCTGAATTACTACCTGCAAAAAGCCAATGAAAACAGCCCACTTATCAACAAAAGCCTAAACGCCAACAAACTACTTAAACTTGACAAACAACAGGTCGAAGCCATACTCACCAAACCCGTTGTAAACATGGAAGCCGGCCTGTTATTTGCCCCCATTATTTCGCACGACAACAACAACAAATTTCAATGGGTTACGGAAGGTGCCAACAAATACACCGGTTACGACCTTGCCGTATCAGACGGAGGACAATATCAGGCTTATGTATCGATACAACAACCTCTGTTAAGAGGTTCGGTATCCAAAGCTTACGCTCAAAAAAACAGTATCTCATCAGCTCAAAACACAAACAACATACAACTCACCTCCCATGAATTGGAGCAGCTGGTAAATTACCAGTACCTGCTTTGTTTAAAAGCCAAACACCAAAGCGAAATCAGCCGGACTCTCATTACCAAAACCAATGAGCAGCTAAACACCATGAAAAAGCTGGTTGAACACGGCATTTACAAGCAAACCGACCTGATGATTATGCAAATTGAAACCGAAAACTACAAACTTGAATATCAAAACTATTATGCCGACTATTTAAACAATCTTGCCGACCTGAATTTAATATGCGGTATCAACGACACGCTGTCAACCAGTTTGGAAGACACAAGTTTTGTTATAAAACCGGAAAGGGTTCAAAACTCCCGTTTTCTTAAAAAATACACCCTCGACAGCATGAACATTGCAGCTGACAACCTGCTTTTTAATCAAAAATACAAACCCAAAATTAACCTTTTCGCCACAGCGGGAATGAATGCCGTTTATCTGCCATCGTTTAATCGCTTCGGGTTTTCAACAGGCTTAAATTTTACCTGGAATATTTTTGACGGCAACCAAAAGCAAATTCAGCACAAAAAATCTATAATTCAACTACAAACGCTTCAATTTGAAAAAAACAACTTTATCAAAACAAATCAAACAAACAAAAGCAAATATTTAACCCGTATTAAAACAGTAAACAGTAAAATTAAAGTTGTTGAGCATCAATTGTCTGAATACAAAAAGCTATGGAAACTTTACTCTTACGAACTGTCGCAGGCACAGGTATCGGTAATGGATTTTAAAAATCTTGTTCGTGATATTGCCGCCAAGCAACAAGAGAACCTCAGGCTGCACATGGAAAACCAAATGTTGATTAACTCCTACAATTATTGGAATTATTAATACCTGTTTAGTTCAACACAAAAAACATAAAAATATAATTGTTCATACGCATAGAAAACAATAAACCCATGAAAATATTTATACCAACCCTGTCAATAGTTTTGTTTCTGCTTGGTGCATGCACCGACCCCGGGGTTCGTCAAGCCAACCCTGCCCCTAAAGCACAGGTAACTATTACCAAAATAACCCACGGCTATCTGCCCGATTATATTGAGATGACGGGAAAAACCATCTACCTTAACAAAACAACCATTACGGCTCCCATTAACGGTTACGTTACACAGGTGAATATTAAACAGGGTGATAAAGTTAAAAAGAACAGCCTGCTTTTCGAGATGCAAACACCCGAAGCATATGTTATGGGTAATAAAGCCGGGGCTATTGAAAATTACGGCATTATAAAAATAACTGCCCCTGTTAACGGACGGGTTGTAAACTTAAACATTGTAAGTAGCGGGGTGTTTTCAAACAAGGGCAACGCCCTGTGTACACTGTTGGCGTCAAACGATTTAATGTTACAGGTTAATGTTCCGTTTGAGTTCAGCAAATTTACCAATCCCGGCAATAGATGCATGGTTGTTTTACCTGACGGGAAAAAAATGGATGCTGTTTTTACTAAAACTCTTGCGCAGGTTGACGAAAAATCGCAAACCGTAAAAGTATTGGCGAAGTTAAACGCCGGAATTTTTATTCCTGAAAATGTAATTACAAAGGTTTTAGTGGACAGGAGCAAAAAACACAACGCACAAATTATTCCCAAAAGCTGCTTACAAACCGATGCCCTTATGACAAAGTTTTGGATAATGAAACTGATTAACGACAGCACTGCCGTTCAGGTTCCTGTTACAGTGGGAAATCAAACACACGATCAGGCGGAAATATTATCTCCCGGATTTGATTCAACCGATTTATTTGTTAATCAAGGTGCTTATGGGTTGAGCGACACTGTTTTGGTTCAGGTAGTACAACAATAATGAACTCTAAACTTTTTAACCATGATAAATAATTTCATCATCCACGAAAAGTGTTATTCCCAAAAAAGAGTCATCGGATTAAACGCCTGCCTGCCGGCAAAGGCAGGGATTAAACGGATGTTTTTCGCCAACGAAAACCATAAATCCGTGAAATCCGTGAAATCCGATGATAAAAAATATATGTTAAATTGTAGACAAAACAACCATGACAAATAAATTCAACATCCACAAAAACTGTTATTCCAAAAAGAGAGTCATCGGATTTAACGGATTAAACCAATGAAAAACTACTACAAAATATTTACAAAGCCCATTTTGCTCGTTGGCATTTTGATTTTTCTGGCAGGGGTGTTTTCGTTTACCCAAATGAAAACCAACCTTTTTCCCGAGGTTCAGTTTCCACGGATTTCCATTATTATTGACGCCGGCCAAATTCCCATCGACCGCATGATGATTACGGTTACCCAGCCCATTGAAGGAGCTGTAAAAAAAGTAAACGGCGTACGGTTGGTAAAAAGCAACACCTCGCGCGGAAGTGCTACCGTAGAGGTGTATTTCGACTGGGGATTGGATATTTACGCCCTCAAACCACAACTGGAAAGCCGCATAAACGAAATTAAAAACTTTCTGCCCCCTGGTGTTACCATCTCTGCCGAGGTAATGAATCAGTCGCTGTTTCCGGTATATGGCTACACCCTCGAAAATCCCGGCAAAACCGATGTTGACCTTAAGGATGTTGCCAACGTTATTGTAAGACCCGCCTTTTCGCAGGTGGACGGAATATCAAACGTAGTCATCAGAGGCGGCAGAAGCAAAGAGTATGTGGTGGCTCCCTATGTTGATAAAATGACCGCTCTGGGGTTGGTACCGCAGGACATTATTACCGCCTTTAACAACAATAATTTTGTCTCCTCGGCAGGACTGCTTCCCGACCACTATCGCATGTATTTAACCCTGCTCGATACGCGTGTACACGACCTGAAAGAGCTTAACAATACCATCATTAAAAACATTAACGGGCGCATTATTCATGTTGGCGATGTGGCAAAAATAAAACTGGAAGAGCAGCAGGAGTTTGTAAAAATAAACGCCAATGGCAACAACGCCGTTATTGTTGACCTGATAAAACAACCGGGTGTTAACCTCACCGATTTCGCCTCAAATGTTGAAAGCAAAGCCAAAGAAATAGCCACGCTGCTGCCCAAAGGCTACCGGCTAAAACCCTACTATAACCAAAGCGCATTTGTTACCGAAAGCGTTGACGGAACCATGAAAACCATTTACGAAGGGTTGTTTTTGGCCATTATTGTTATCATCCTGTTTCTGCGTTCGTGGCGGTCGAGCCTCGTGGTTATACTCACCATTCCGGTAACGGTGGCATTTTCGTTTTTGGTGTTGCATCTTGTGGGTATCACCATTAACATTATGTCGCTGGGAGCCATTGCCGCTTCGGTGGGATTGATTATAGACGATGCCATTGTTATTATTGAGCAAATTCATAAAAACCACGAAGACCATCCCCAAAAAAACAGGTTTAAAATAGTACAGATGTCCATCGCCTTTTTGCTGCCTGCCATGATAGCCTCCTCGCTTTCCACCATCGTAATTCACTTTCCCTTTCGGCTGATGAGTGGCCTTGCCGGTAGCTTTTTCCGGATTTTATCGGACACCATGCAGCTAACCATGATTGTTTCGTTTTTGGTTACCTGGCTGCTATTACCTGTTTTTCACATACTTATTGGCTACAAGGTCCCTAAAAAGCGCAAAGCCAAAAAAGAACCGGCGCGACAAATTGCAGGTATTGCATGGTTTTATAATAAGCCCGCCATTTCGGTTTTATTTGTTCTGTTGCTTATCCTTGCGGGATATTTTGCCGGTACCCGGTTAAAAACAGGATTTTTACCCGAGCTGGACGAAGGCTCCATTGTGCTGGATTACTACTCACCGCCTGGAACCAATATTGATGAAACCGACCGCCTATGCAAAGAGATGGAAAAAGTTATTCTGGCCAATCCCAACGTTCAAAGCTACTCACGGCGTACCGGCATCAGAATGTCGTTTAGGGCACATCCTGCCAACGAAGGCGACTACTCCATACAGCTGAAACACGACCGCAAAAAAAGCACCGAAGAGGTTATCTCCGACCTTCGTCACACCATCTCGGCAAAAGTTCCCGGGCTGCATATCGAATTTGGACAGCGCATTGCCGACCTGCTGGGCGATTTAATCGGAAAGGCGCAACCCATTGAGGTTAAAATTTTTGGCGACGACTATAAAAAGCTTCAGACCATTGCTAATCAGTGTCATTATGTGATGGACAGCATTTCGGGAATTGTTGATATTGATGACGGGCTGGTGCCCGAAGGCCCTTCGCTTATTTTTATTCCCAAGCAGGATAAGCTGGCACTCTACAACATTTCGCTAAGCAATTTTAACACACAACTACAAGCCATTATTGAAGGGGTGCCAGTGGGCAGGAGTGCCGACATACCAACACCCAATCCCGATCAGGCTGCCATGACATCAGGATTACAAATTGGCGACATTCAGGAAGGGCAGCAGATGCGCAGGGTGCTATTACGGTTTACCGATTTCGCCGACAACGACATTGAAGTATTGAAAAAACAAGCCATCTTTTTGCCCGACGGTACCACCCGGCCGTTTTCGTTTTTTTGTAACATCAAACCGCTGTCGGGCGATGTAATTGAAAGTCGTGAAAACCTGAAACCGGTGATTATTCTTACAGCACGCCTTGAAAACAAAGACCTCGGCTCTGCCATTACAGATTTAAAACATGCTTTTGGAAAAAAAATCAGCCTGCCGCCCTCCTACTCCATTGAGTACGGTGGCGCCTACGCCCAACAGCAACAATCGTTTAAAGAGTTGATGATGATTTTAATACTTGCCTCCCTGTTTGTTTTTGTAGTTTTGATGTTTTTGTTTAAACGGTGGCGCATTGCATTTCTTATTCTGTTTCTTTCGGTTTTGGGCATCAGCGGCAGTTTAATTCTTCTTTATATTTTCGACATTCCGCTAAACGTCAGCAGCTACACCGGACTTATAATGATTGTGGGTATTATTGCCGAAAACGCCATTTTTACCGTATTCCAATATTATAAAAACCGCGACAAAAAACTGGACAACGGTTACGCCATACGTGACGCCGTAGGATTACGCCTGCGCCCGAATTTAATGACAGCCATCAGTGCCATTTTAGCATTGATTCCGTTGGCTGTAGGCATTGGCGTTGGTGCCCAGATGCAACAGGCCCTGGCCTTTGCAGTAATTGGTGGCTTTTTGGTTGCCATTCCGTTGCTGCTGATTGTGCTTCCCAGCTTTTTACAAAAACTAAACAGATAAAAAAACCATGACAAACAAATTTAACATCCACGAAAATGAATATCCAAAAAGAGAGTCATCGGATTTAACGAATTAAACGGATGTTTTTCGACTGTGAAAAACCCAAATCCGTGAAAATCTGTGTAATCCGATGATAAAAATTATATGTTAAATTGCACACAAAGAAACCATGATAAATAAATTCAATATCCACAAAAATGATTATCTCCAAAAGAGAGTCATCGGATTTAACGGATTAAACGGATGTTTTTCGACTGTGAAAAACCCAAATCCGTGAAATCTGTGTAATCCGATGATAAAAATTACAAACACATGAAAACACCAACCCTTTTCCTTTTAATGATAATCGCCCTTTCGGGATTCAGCCAGACTGAAACAGGCAACAATGCACTATCAACAAATCAAAAATCAGCCCAGACTGATACCCTTTTCAATTTCGAAAATTATCAATTGGGGCAAACGCCTCCGGGCTGGTCGGTTTCACTAACGGGCAGAGGAAAGATGTGCAGTTGGAGCATTCTATCCGACAACGGAAACAAGGTGCTTGCCCAAACCTCATCCGAAACATCCGACTATCGGTTTAACATCGTTACAAACAACACTTTAAGCTATAAAGACGTTGAAATATCCGTGAGGTTTAAAGCCGTTAAAGGCAACGGCGATCAGGGAGGCGGCCCCGTGTGGCGATATGTTGACGAAAACAACTACTACGTGGCACGCGCCAACCCTTTGGAAAACAACTACCGACTTTATAAAGTGGTAAACGGCAATCGTATTCAGTTAAAAAGTGCCAACATAAAAATGACCGATGGCAAATGGTATAACCTTAAAATAGTGATGAAAGGCAATAATATTCAGTGTTATTTTAATGGTAAACCCAAGCTCCAAGCTACTGACAACACCTTCAAAAATGCCGGAAAAATCGGCTTATGGACAAAATCAGATGCAGCAACATGGTTTGATGAACTAAACATTCAAGAAGTTAAGTAATCACCTTTCTGTAATCAACCAAAGGCATAAAATTTAAACTACTTTTGCAGCATGGGTAGCAACATTGAAATAATGCCGTTAGAAGCGTGGTTTAATTTAAACAACTTTCCGTTGGTAATTTCAGGGCCGTGTAGTGCCGAAAGCCGTGAACAACTGATGTCAACCGCAAAGGAGATTGCCAAAATTCCTCAAGTCAGGGTTTTACGAGCAGGTATTTGGAAACCCCGTACACGTCCCGGCGAATTTGAAGGCGTTGGCGAAGAGGGGCTTAAATGGATGTTTGATGCCAAGCGAGCTACCGGATTATTAACCACCGTTGAAGTGGCTGAACCCGCCCACGTTGAAATGGCCTTAAAACATGGTGTCGATATTTTATGGCTTGGTGCCCGCACGGTTGTCAATCCGTTTTCGGTACAAGCCATTGCCGAAGCCTTAAAAGGAACGCATGTTCCCGTAATGATTAAAAATCCCGTCAGCCCCGATTTAAAACTGTGGCTTGGTGCCATCGAACGGGTTTATAGCGCGGGCATCACAAAAATTATTGCCATCCACCGTGGATTTCACTACTTTAAAAAATCACCCTTCCGCAATGCTCCCATGTGGGAAATTCCCATTGAGCTGAAACGAACCATTCCCAATATTCCCATTGTTGTTGACCCGAGCCACATCTGTGGCCGGCGTAGCCTGCTGGAAGAAATATCGCAAAAGGCTTTCGACCTCGAAATGGACGGCTTGATGATTGAAAGCCACATAGATCCTGCCACGGCAAAAACAGATGCCGCCCAACAGGTTAGCCCTGCCCAACTTAAAACTTTGCTCGATAATCTTGTTATACGCGAGCGGCAGGGAAACCCCGAATTTCAAAATAAGCTGGAAGAACTGCGTACGGAAATTGATAAACTGGATGGCGAAATGCTCGAAATATTGGCAAAACGAATGGAAATCATCAACGAAATAGGTGACTATAAAATTGAAAACGACATTACCATCCTTCAAATGAAACGTTGGGCCGGCATTATCGAAGACAGGCTTTCCATAGGTACTAACCTTGGCCTTGATAAAGAATTTCTGCTGAATCTGTTAAAACTCATCCACACCGAATCCATTAAAAAACAGGAAAAACGCTTTAAGCAATCGGTTTGATTTTTGTTTTAATTTAGCAATTTTAAAAATCCATTAAGGTTAATGAGCGTAAACAGGTTAAAATACGGTTTTTTAAAAGTTGCATTGTTGCTGTGGCTTGCCGTAACCTCATGGGCGGCTCATGCACAGTTTTATAATGGCTCAAACATGACCTTTGGAAAAAACAGGGTTCAGTTTAATGAGTTTTTATGGACCTATTATAAATTTGATGATTTCGACACCTATTTTTACCTGAATGGTAAAGACCTCGCCATCTACCTTTCAAAATATGCCACCGAAGAAATACCGATTATCGAACAAAAAATGGGTGTTTCATTGGATAAAAAAATCCAGTTTCTTGTTTTTAACAACCTTACCGATTTAAAACAGAGTAACATCGGGCTTTCCCAAAACAGCAGCTACAATACCGGTGGGATTACCCGTATCGTGGGTTCGCGTGTAATGGTTTATTTCGATGGCAATTACAAACACTTCGAGCGACAAATCAGAGCAGCCATTACCGAGGTTTTGTTTAACGAAATGATGTTTGGCGGTTCGCTTGGAAAACAGGTTAAAACATCGGCACTGTTTACCATGCCCAACTGGTATAAGGAGGGTTTTATTTCGTACATGAGCCGTAACTGGGATGCCGAAATCGATAACCTCGTCCGCGATGGCATCCTCTCAGGCAGGTATAAAAAGTTAAATAACCTTTCGGGTGATGATGCCGTGGTAGCAGGCCACTCCTTTTGGAACTTTATTGCCAACCAATACAGCCCGTCGGCCATTACCAATATAATTTTGATGACCGGCGCCAGCAACAACCTAAAAAAGGGATTTCTTTATGTACTGGGCATGTCGTATGATGTGCTAATAAAAGAGTGGTACAACTATTACGAACAACAATACCTCCCCTTTGTAAACAAGCCCGGCAAACCCAAAGGCCTGCTTTCCATAAAATACAAAACCGATGTGGTATATGGCCAACCCCGAATTAATCCGCAAGGCGACAAGCTGGCTTATACCACCAACGAACGCGGCAAGTACAAAGTTTTTTTGTACGATTTAAACACCCGCAAACGAAAAAGAATTTTTAAGGCAGGTGTAATGATTGATACCAAAACCGATTACAGCTACCCTTTGCTTGCCTGGCATCCAACCGGTTTGCTACTGGCTTTTATTATTGAGCGAAAAGGAATGCCCTGGTTATACCTGTACAATCTCGAAGACAAAAAGATGATGAAGCAGATTTTGTACGGCGTTCAAAAAGTAACCTCCATATCCTATTCTGATGACGGGCGTTTTATTGTTATGTCGGCTGTACAAAGTGGTAATCCCGACATTTTTGTCTTCAATGTGGCCGCCTCTTCGTTTGAACGTATTACCAATGATAGTTACACCGATTTATATCCCCATTTTTTGAACCATTCGTCAAAAATTGTGTTCAGCTCCAACCGGCTTAACGACACTTTAGGGGTTAAACCACCCGATAACATGCTTGAGCAGCCCTCTAATTTCGACCTGTTTTTATACGATTATGCCGCTCAAAATCCCGTTTTAAAACGATTGACAAAAACACCGTTAACCAACGAGTTTAATCCGGTTGAACTGGGCTACAATACAATTTCGTACCTTAGCGATGAAAACGGCATTTTTAACCAAAGCCTGGCACAAATCGACAGTGCCGTCAGCTCGGTGGATACCACCATTCATTACAGATATTTTGTAAACAGCAAAACCATTACAAGTTATAACAGAAGCATTTACGACTTGCAGGTAAGCAGCGCATCGGGAAAACAGGCATTGGTTTATTTTGAGGATGGAAAAACACACCTTTTTGTTGAAGATGCCCCCTCATTTTCAGTAGCTAAGGCCGTAAACCTCACCATGACCAATGCCAAAATGAAACGTGTTAAAGAGTTTCAAAAACAACAAAACGGAATCAACAGGCTTAAACACAAAGCAACCAAAACGGCCATCGACACCACTGCATCCCCTCAAAAAATGGAACAATCCAAAAGCACCCAAAAGTACAAACGGTTTATGCTGGTGTATGTTGATAAAGACGGCAACGAAGTAATAGGAAAACCCAAATCGGAAAAAGTTGTTAAGGTGGGAAACAACGGACAACTTGTTATTGTTGACAAAAGCACCGATGGAGAAAACAAGTTTACACTTCCCAAACGCCGGAACTACTATACCGAATATTATCTGGACCAAATGGTATCGCAGGTTGATTTTAACTACCTTAATTATAGCTATCAGCCATTTACAGGAGGTGGTGGGCCTATCTATCTTAATCCGGGGTTTAATCTGTTTTTCCAGCTGGGGGTTACCGATTTAATGGAAAATTACCGGTTGGTTGGCGGCGTCAGGTTTAACTTTAGCTTTATAAACAACGAGTATCTGGCCAGTTTTGCCGACTTGCATAAACGCCTTGATAAAGAACTTATTTTTCACCGGAATACCCTCGAAAGCAATGTGGGAGCCTATAACATTGCCCGTGTACACACCCACGAGCTGTTTTATATATTAAAATGGCCTTTTAACGAAGCACTTAGCATTAGGGGCACTGTTCATTATCGCAACGATGCCTATGTGCTGCTTGCCACCGACCAGCCTAGCCTCGATTATCCCAACAGTTACGAAAACTGGGGAGGCCTTAAAGCCGAACTTGTTTTTGACGGAACCCGTGAGCTGGGCCTTAATTTGTACAGAGGATGGAGATGGAAAATATTTGCCGAATACAACCAACTCATTAGTAAGGAGTTTAAAAACCTGGTTGTTTTAGGGTTCGACTTTAGAAACTATCAGCGGATTTATCGGAACTTTATTTGGGCTAATCGTTTTGCCGGTAGCACCTCCTTTGGAAATAATAAACTAATCTATTATATGGGGGGCGTCGATAATTGGATATCCCCCAAGTTTAATTACGAAACACCCATCGACCAAACTCAAAATTACGGTTACCAGACCCTGGCCACCAACATGCGTGGATTTTATCAAAATATCAGAAACGGAAATAGTTTTGCGGTGATAAATAGTGAATTAAGATTCCCTGTTTTCCAGTTTTTCTCTAAAACTCCGCTAAGTAGCGGATTTCTGAAAAATTTTCAGCTGGTGGCTTTCGGCGATGTGGGTACAGCATGGACAGGCCCGCAACCCTGGTCGCCCTTAAACTCCATTTACACCAACTATGTTGATAGCGGACCATACCATGTATCAGTTACCGTTCAAAAAGAGCCGCTTGTGGGAGGGGTTGGCATGGGTGCCCGGGTTCATCTGTTCGGGTACTTCATCAGAGGT
>Ga0256831_1001191_pt1 | contig 13728 bp, 6 predicted proteins | sample 132544metaG_FD_189087 | JGI IMG/M metagenome (GOLD analysis project Ga0256831, IMG submission 189087) | Hydrothermal vent microbial communities from Lau Basin, Pacific Ocean - 132-544 | ecosystem: Environmental > Aquatic > Marine > Hydrothermal vents | place: Pacific Ocean: Lau Basin | collected...
CCCGGGGAGGGGTTCCCCGGAGGACCAGGTGGCAGCCGAGCCCGAGCCGGGCGGCCACGGCCGCCGTGGCCCGGGCGTGGTTGGACTGGATGCCCCCGCAGGTCACCAGGGTGTCGGCCCCTTCCCGGAGGGCCCGGCCCAGGACGAATTCCAGCTTCCGGACCTTGTTTCCCGAAAACTCCGTGCCCGTGGCGTCGTCGCGTTTGACGAAGACCCGGGGAAGAGAGCTTCCCCGGAAAAACCGGGACAGGGGTTCCACCGGGGTGGGTAGCCGGGCCAGGCGGACCCGGGGAAATTCCGTATGGAGCCCTTCGTCCATGGAGAAAAGCCTGCACACTCCAGGGAAGAGGCGCAAGGAGGGTTTGCCGCCGGGGCCGGTAGGGGGCAGACTCGAACACATGAACCCTCACCCAAGGCGCCTGATCCGAGCCGGCCTGGGGCTCCTGCTTTTGGCGGGAAACCTGGAGGCCCATCCCCATTTCTCCCCGGCCCAGATGCTCAAGCGAGTCCGGGAGATCGATACCATCCTGGCCCTCCGCCCGCCGGAGAGCCCCAAGGAAAAGGCCCTCCTCCTGGAAGAACAAGCCCAGATGCTCTTCCCCCTGGGAAGGGTGGAGGAAGGAATCGCCGCCATGGAGGAGGCTCTCACCCTCCAGCCCAAGGATCCCACCCTCTACTACAACTTCGCCTCCCTCCTGCTCACCAAGGACCTGGTTCGCGAGGCCCTCCCCTACCTCCGCAAGGGAGCCGCCCTCTCCCCCAAGGAGCCCCGGTACCAGGCCTTGCTCGCCCAGGCTCTCGAGCGGGTGGGCCGGTGGGAGGAGGCGGGCCGGACCTGGAGGAAGGCCTCCCTGCTCGAGACCGACCCCTCTCTCAAGGCGGAGAAGCTCGGCTCCGCCGCCAGGTGCATGGAAAAAGCCGGAAAACTCGAGGAGGCTGAAAAGCTCCTGGACCAGGCCGTGAAGGCCGCCAGGAAAAGCCCTTTGTGGTACCACGAGAGGGCTCTCTTCTTTACCAGGGCCGGCAAATTCGAAAAGGCCGCCGCCGACCTGGAGCGTGCGGTGAAGGTCTCCCAGGACGAAGAAGGGGACATCTTCGCCTGGCTCGTGGAGGAGGGGGAGGCATGGATGCGGGCCGGGAAGAAGGACAAAGCCGCCCGGGCCTTCCAGGCGGCGTTGAAAGAGATCCAAAAGGCCCTGGGCGAGGACCCGGCCTTCGCGGAAGACCTCTACTTCCACCAGGCCCGGGCCCTCCTGGGCCTGGGAAAACCGAAGGAAGCGGCGAAGGCATTGAATAAGGCCCTGGAGATCCTTCCCGGGGAACCGCCCTACCTGAAGCTGGGCCTCCAGGTCTTCAAGGCCGCCGGCATGCCGGCCGACCTGAAGCGGGTGAGGAAAGCCCTGGCGGCGGAAAGGGAAAAAGAGCGGGAGGCCCTGGAGGAGGACGCGGTGGACCGGGACCGGAGAATGCGGAAGGCCCGCCTCCAGGTGGTCCGGGCCCGGAAGCTCGTGGCCGCGTGGAAGGCCTTGCGCGAGGGAGGCGACGTGGCCAAGGCCCTCTCCGGGCTGGAGGCCCAAGGAAGGGCCGGAAAGTACCTGGCCGCCCGGGTGAGGGCGCTCTGGGACCTGAAACGGGGGAAACCCGCCCGGGTCCTGGCGGATCTCCAGGTCCTTCCCGCCCGGGTCCGGGCCGGCTCGGCCTGGGCCGCGGCGGTCCGCCTCCAGGCCTTGAAGGCCCTGGGCAGGGAAGACCAGGGGAAAAAGGACAGGGAACTCCTCCAGGCCTACCTGAACTCGGCCGGGAAATGACGGGAAGGGAGCCCATGAGACAACGTCACACGGCACACCGGCGGTGGGGGTCGGTCCTGAGGTTCCTCCTCTTCTGCGCCCTTGCGGGCCCGCTTTGGGCGGAGCCCCACCTGGCGGGGGAGAACGCGGCGGACCACCTGGCCCTCCTGGAGCTGACCCCCAAGGGAATCCGGATCGACCTGGAGTTCGACCTGGCCGAGTTCCCCGCCGAGGCCCTTCGAAAAGCCATGGACCGCAACCGGGACGGGCGGATCTCCTCCAGGGAGGTTCGCTCCTGGCTGGGGAGGTCCGTGCGGCGCCTGCTTCCCAGGTTGAAGCTCCTGGCCGGGGGAAAACCCTTGAAACTCCGGGTCCTGCGGGAAGGCACCCGGGTGACCCTGGGCAGGAAGGAGACCGGGCCCTACCCCTTGCGCTACAGCGTGGCCCTCTTCGCCGCCCTTCCCAAGGGACCTTTTCCCCCAGGGGAGATCACCTTCGAGAACCACACTTTCCCCAGCAACCCCGGTTTCATCCGGGCCTACCTGACCCCTCCCAAGGGGTACCGCGCGGCGGCGGACATCCCCCCCGCGGTGGACCTGGACAAATACGAGGCCCTCAACAAGAGGATCAACAAGAAGACGGGGAGCGCCTACGCCCTTCCCCGCAACCAGTGGCCGCCCCAGTTGAGGAAGATCACCTGGCGGATTCTCGCGGGGAGCGGGGAGGTCGCCGCAAAGGGCCCGAAAAAGACCCACCAAGGTCCCGCCGGCACGGAATCCAAGGCGCCGCCGAAGGCCAGCAACCCCATCAACGAAAAGATCCGGCGCTTCTTCGAGGAGGCAGCCCGGGGAAGGCTCTCCCTCCTCTTCCTCCTTCTCGCCATGATCTACGGGGCGGGCCACGCCTTGATGCCGGGCCACGGCAAGGCCATCACCGGCGCCTTCCTCGTAGGCCACAGGGGCCGGATTCGGGACGCCGTCCTCCTGGGCCTGGTGGTGACTTTCACCCACACTTTCGTTGTCTTCGGCCTGGGAATCGCCGCCGACCTCTACTCCGAGAGCATCGAGAACACCCCCGAACTCAGGGGAGCGGCCACCCGGGTCCTGGACATGGTCTCCAGCGGGTTGATTCTCGCCATCGGCCTCTTTCTGGCCTGGCGGTTCGGGAGAGGCCTGTGGCGGCAGAGAAAGGGAGGTGTTTCTCTCCCCCACTCCCACTCCCACGACCACCACCACGAGCACCCGCACCCGCACGACCACGAGCACGGACACGTCCATGCCCATGAACACCAGCATGGGCACGACCACGACCATCCTCATACTCACGACCACCACCACGGGCACAGCCACGAGGTTCCCATCGATCCCAGGACGGGCCGGCCCAAGCTCTGGGAGGTCCTTTGGATGGGAATCTCCGGGGGGATCGTTCCCTGCCCCACGGGGCTCGTGATCGTGAGCCTGGCCTTCCGCTTCCACCGGCCCGGCCTGGGACTCCTGCTTGTGGTCTTCTTCTCCCTGGGCATGGCGGCCGTGCTCGTCGGGATCGGCGTGGGGGCAGTCAAGGGAGTGAACCTTGTCCTCACCTACGGGGGCAAGAAGGCGGAAAAGGCATTCCAGGTTCTCCCCCTCCTCTCGGCCTTGTTCATCACGGGCCTGGGGGCCTTCCTCCTCTGGGCCGCCTTACAGGTCTGAGACATCCCTCCGGCTCTCCAAAAAAAGCGGCGCCCCCCCTTCCCAATCAAGGCGGGGGCTTCCCCTTTCCGGTCTTTTTTTGCAAGAATATAGGAACCGGGAAGTCGAAAGCGGCATTGACGAACAGTTTCCGGGTTCTCCCACGCCGGCGATCCTAGAACCAGGAGGTTTCCCATGCGGAAAAAGCGGAGCCTGGGTCTTTCCTTTCTCGTTCCCCTTGCCTTGCCCCTCATCTTGGCCCCCCGGGCTTCGGCCAAGGTTTACGTGGACAAGAAAGTGGGGTTCAAGATCTCGCTGCCCAAGGACTTCCAGGAAACTCCCGCCACGCGCTATCTCATCACCCGTTATTGCGTGGGCGCTTTCCGGCACAAGAAGGGGATCCCCACGGGCGAAGGGGACTACTATCCCCTCTACATGCTTTGTTTTCTCTTCCCCGCCCACCAGGAAAAGACCGTTACCAGCTCCACCACTCGAGAAAAGTCCGACCAGGGCGTGGATGACCTGCAGGACCTTAAGGAACTGGTCCGGCGCTTTTTCCACAGGCCCTACAGGAATTTCGACGAGCTGGCCAAGGACCAGATCAAGGGCTTCTACTTCGGGAAAGAGAACCACACCAAGATCAACGGATGGGACGTGACCATCAAGGAGATGCATTTCGAGAAGGACAGGCGCATCAAGGGTCTCTGGCTCGTGGCCCTCTACAACGTCCATGGAGACCAGTTCGCCGTGCTCATGACCGCCCCGGAGAACAAGTTCCGGAAGCTGAAGAGCCAGATGCTCCGGACCTTCCGTTCCTTCAAGGTCTTGAACAAAAAGAAAGGGCTCTACCTGAAGGACGTGAAGCCCCCGGTCGAAACGGTGACAGAGGGATCCCTCACGAAGGATGAGCGGAAACTCCCCGTGGAAAAGCGGAACAAGGTGATCCTCACCAAGGCGGAGAGGGTGCTGGCCAAGAAGATCGAGGATCTTCCCAAGGGCTGGACCCACATGAGGACCCCCCATTACCTGATCCTCAGCCACGTGGACCAGAGGTTCACCAAGAAGATCGCCAACCAGGCCGAGGCTATCCACCATTGGCTGGACAAGGAATTCGGAGACCTCAGCCTGAACGTGGTTCCCCCGGGGGTGATCCGGATCTACAAGGACATCAAGGACCTGGGAGACAAGGCGGACGGGTGGATCGTCTACCGGCCCGGGGCCATCCTGGAGATCACCCTTCTCAAGCAAACCGAGTCCGGGGATCGCAAGCAGGCCCAGTGGCGCGTGACGAGGGAGATCATCGACAAGTGGTTCACCTACAAGAACGAGGACCTCTGGAAACGCATGCCCGCCTGGATGACCGACGGAATCGTCCAGTATCTCTCCAGCGCCCAGCTCAAGGGAAGGCGGCTCGTCTTCAAGCCCGACCCGGAGGAGACCACCACCCTCAAGGAAGCCTTCACCATGGACAAGATGGCCAGGAAGAAGGGAATGCCTGCCAACCGCATCAAACCCTTGAAGGACCTGGTAAAGATGACGAAGCGCCAGACCTACCAGGGCGGGGGATTCTACGCGCGTTACTTCTTTTTCTACCAGTCCGGGAGCTTCGTCCGCTTCCTCCTGGACGGGCCCGGCAAGAGGATGAGAAAAACCAAGGGAATCCTGAAGAAATACATCCAGGCCCTGCTCAAGGAGATCGTGGAGGTGGAGAAGAAGGTCAAAGCCGAGCAGGAGGCGGAACGGCAAAGACAGGCCAAGATGGCGGACATGTCCGAAGAGGAACGCTTGAAGGCGGAAGACGAAGAATACCGGCGCAGGCGGAAAAGGGCCGTGGACGCCCTCCAGAAGGAAATGCTTGAGAAAGTATTCAAGATGACTTTCGGGACCCTGACGGACAGGGACTGGGAAATCATCCAGAAGAAGTGGGAAAAATTCGCGGGCAAGTGAAGCCCTGGGAGTCGACCATGAGACCGAGCATCTTCCCGGGCCTGGCGGTGTGCACCCTGGCCCTCACCCTTTCTCTGCCCGCCCAGAAGGGCGGCGTCCTCGTCTTCAAGGACGGCCGGTGGATCCAGGCCCCGGAAATCCATGTGGAAAAAGACGCCTACCGGCTGGTCTATCCCCACGGCCAGGTGAAAGTGCCGACCAAGCTCCTCCTGAAGGCCGTTCTCCTCGACCCCACGGCCCAGATGAAAGGCCTCTCCTCGGCGGACAAGGCCAAGATGGAGAAGGGCCTGGTTCCTTACAAGGGAAGATGGGTTTCCCGCTCCCGCCTCGCCTTCATCCTGGCCAAGGAGAAGAAAAAGCTCAGGGCGAAGATGGAGGAGATCCGCAGGCACAGCCAGTGGCGGGACCGTTACAAGGAGACAACCAGGCACTTCGCCTTCGAATATACGATTCCTCCGGAGATTGCCCGCAACTACATCAACTTTTTCGAGGCCTACTGGAAAGTCTTCAACAAGAGGTGGCGGATCCGCCAGCCCCCGCGCCTCGGGAAGCTCAAAATCTGCATTTACAACAACCAGAAGGATTTTCTCCGCATCGGCAACGGAGATCCGGGCACCCTCGGTTATTTCAGGTTCGTGGAACCTCTCGAGATCAACTTCTACCACGATCGCCGGGACGTCCAGTTGACCCTCTCCGTCCTCTGGCACGAATGCAACCACTACTTCATGTATCTCTTCGTCCAGAAGGGGGTGAACAACCCGAGCTGGCTCGAGGAGGGCCTGGCCGAGTATTTCGGAGGGAGCAAGTGGGATCCCAAGACCAGGAAGATGACCCCGGGCCTCATCCAGGAGGGGCGGCTCGTGGCGCTCCACGACGCCATGGACGGCAACGAATACCAGAAACTGGAACCTCTCATGAGACAGGGTTCCCGCATCTCCTCCATTCAATACGCATGGTCCTGGTCCCTCTGCCACATGCTCTTTTCCAAGAAGAAATATGCGAAGGGTTTCAACAGGTTCATCGTGAAGATGGCCAAGGACAAGACCCTCAAGAAGGAGCCCTGGCCCGGCAACCCGGATTTCCGCTGGGTGAAACCCGACGTCCAGATCGCTCTCTTCAAGAAATGCCTCAAGATCAAGGACCTGGCCGCCTTGGAGAAGGAGTGGTATGCCTACATCAAGAAGATGAAGGTCAAGGGCGTGCGGGGCTACTACGAGGCAGCCTTGGACTGCGTGCGATGGAAGAGGCCGATCCGGGCCGGCCTCTACTTCAAGAAGGCCATGGAAATCGACCCCAACTACATTTCCACCTACGAGGCCTATTCCCGCCTTCTCTACAGACAGGACAAGTACAAGGAAGCCCGGGAAATCGCCCAAAAGGGGATCGAAAGGGACCCCATCAATCCCACCTTCTACCTCGTCCTGGCCAGGATCGAGTGGGAGAAGGGGAGCAAGCAGAAGGCGGAGCGCCTTTGCAACCTGGCCATGGACCTGGCCCCGGACGACGTGGATGTCCGCTGGCAGGCCCAGCTCATCCTGGAGAAGTGAAACCGCCGGGGAGAGGATAAACTCTCTCACTCCCCGGTGAACCTGGGGCGTAGAGAAACGTTGGGAGCTGATTCGGCCCCGTCTGTTGTCGGCCCAAGACTCGAGGTATGGACATGAAACACTTTTTCCAGGCGGCCTTTTTGTTCTTCCTGGCTCCCGGCCTTCTCCCGGCCCAGGCGCCTCCGCCCAAGCCCATTGCCAAGCACGCCGTGGACCAGGGGCTCCACTGGCTCTTCCTCCAGGGGGCGGCCCCCATGGCGAAGAGTTCCACCCCCGTGCTGGACGCCGCCCGCTACCTGGTGGCCTCCGCCAGGTGCCACCGGGCCTACACCCTGGAGGACGGCCCCGTGGTCCGCCCCTTCCTGGACCTGGTCTTCAAGAACCGCCGTCCCGAAGGGGGGTTCTACGGGGAGGACGCGCCGGACCCGGCCCTTTCCACCAAGTGGGCCGTGGAGGCCTTTCTCTACCTGGACCCCGACCGTTACGCCCCGGAAATCGAAACGGCCCGGAGCTTTCTGAAGAGCCGGGAGAAGAAGGACTCTCCCCGGACCCTTCCCTTCGAGGCCTTGGTGGGATCCTACGCCCGGAAGTTGACGGCTCTTCCCTCCGGAAAGCGACAAGGGCTGATGCTTCAATGGGTGCTGGGCCTGGTCCGGGGCCAGGACCCCAAGGGTTTCTGGAGCGGGGAGAAGGGCAAGCTCGAGACCACCCTGGACCGGGTGGTCCGGCTCGTGGCCCTGGAGCAGTTCCTCTTCGGGAAGAGACCCCTCCCCTCGGCGGGCGTGCTTCCCCCCTTCGTGGAAAGAGGAATCGACTTCCTCGTCTCCCGGGCCAAGGACGGCAAGTGGCTCCTGGCCGGCGCCCCCCACCCGGGGATCACGGCCCTCTGCCTCACGGCGGTCCTGATGCGGCCTCCCGCAAAGAGGACGGAGAAGGACAAGGAAACCATCGAGAAGGCCGTCCATTACATCCTTTCCGTCCAACAGCCCGACGGGTCCTTCTCCGCCGGCGGGACGCCGGTCTACGTCACATCTGCGGCGATCGAGGCCTTTCTCGCGGCGGACCGGCCCGAGCTGAAGCCGGCCGTCCGGAAGGGCATGGCCTACCTCCTCTTCATGCAGAACATTGAAAAGCGGGGCTACACCCCGGGCGACCGGGACTACGGGTCCATCGGGTATGGAGGCGACAACCGGGGCGACCTCTCCAACCTGCAGATGGCTCTGGACGCCCTCCGCTCGGCGGGCCTTCCCAAGAGCGACGAATCCCTGGCCAAGGCGATCACCTTCCTCCAGCGCACCCAGAACCTGGCCTCGCGGAACGATTACAGGGGAACGGTGGTCCAGGAGGGAAAGAAGGTTCCGGTCCAGCCCGGCAACGACGGCGGCGCCTCCTACTACCCGGGTTATTCCAACGCCGGGTTCATCAAGCTCGCCGACGGGACCCTGGTCCCCAGGAGTTACGGCTCCATGACCTGGGCCCTCCTCAAGAGCTACATCCTCTGCGGGCTGACCAAGGACGACGAGCGGGTCCGGGCGGCCTGGACCTGGCTCCAGGCCCACTACACCCTGGACTACAACCCGGGCTTCCCGGAGAACGAGCCGAACAAGCGCTACCAGGGCCTCTTCTACTACTACCTCACCATGGCAAGAACCCTGGCGATCATGGGGGTGGACAAGGTCATGGTCCCCGTCAAGGACAAGGCGGGAAAGACCACCGTCGTCGCCCACGACTGGCGTGCCGAGATGCTGGCCAAGCTGAAACGGCTCCAGAAACCCGACGGCTCCTGGGTGAACGACAAGGCTTCCCGGTGGATGGAGGGAAACCCCGACCTTGCCACGGCCTACGCCGTGCTGATCGCGGCCAACTGCCTCAAGGTCCCGAATCTCCCCCTCCCGAAATAACCCTTTTGGACACGTGTACGTGAAGAGCGCGCCGGAGGGCGCCGAAGGCGCCCGAACGTCGTGCACGAAGGGGCCAAACCCCTCCCATGATTCAGGAAGGATGATCCGCCCCCCCGGATCCATCCCGGGCCGATGTTCGCCCGCGTCGCCTGAAGGCGACGCGGGCTCCGGCGGCCCCTACGGGGAATAAAAAAATTCCCCTGAATAATCAATGATCCGGTTCGCGGCCTTGTCCACGTGCACCTCCACCTTCAGGGGCCCGACCTTCCCCCACTCGTAAGGAGACGGGGGCGTGCAAGGCGGCCCGAAAGAGAAGACGAGCCTCCACACCGCCCTGGGCTCTCCATCCTTCTCCCAGTGCCAGGTCTTTTCCGGTGAGAGGATCTTCCTCGAGACAGGTTTTCCGAGGAGGGCCTCCACCTTCGCCGGCGGAAGGCCCAGCTCCAGTCCCCGAAAAACTTTCCATTTCTCGAGCACCGAATCCGGTGGAGGAATCACCTTGAAGGAGACCCGGGCTCTCACCTCCAGGGGCCTGCACTTCGCCAGGAGATCCAAAGCCCCGGGCTCCGCCCCGCCCTCGCGGAACCAGCGCGCCTTGGGTTCGGGCCGGCGGGCCCGGAAGACGGCCCTTGCCGTGTATTCCCCGGGTCCCAGGACCTCCTTCCTCCATCGGGGCTCCTTGACGGCCCCCAAAAAGACCTTTCCTCCCGGCGGCACCACGAGGAAATCACTCCTTTTCAAGGTCTTCCCGGCAACGCCGATCCCGATGACGTCGTTGGACGCGCCCCACTTCCACCCGGGCGCGGTCTTCTCCACCCTCCTCATCTTCTTCCAGCAATCGGCCCCCTCACTCCCCGCCCGTGAGATCCCCAAGGCGCCCAGGGCCTCGGTCCGCCACAAGCTCCTGCTCTCCATTCCCGTGTCCCAGGCCAGGTAAGGCCCGGTCGGAAGCACCAGTTTCTTTCCCGGCGGGGCCTGCAGATAGAACCCGAAGATCACGGGCTCCCCCTCCTGGTAGACGGGCTTGGAGGGGACCACCACCAGCCTGGCCTCCCCCGGAGGGGCGAGCCACAAGGGAAAAGGCGACAAGAAAAGATCCTTCTCCCGCCCGATCCATGGGGACTTCGGATCGAGCCTTCGGGCCTCCTCGAAGGCCCGCCCGGCCTCGGGGAAGAGCCCGAGGGCCCGGAACGCCAGCCCGCGGACCCGGGCCAGGGAGGCGGAGCGCCGCTCCGGCTCCTTCCATCGCTCCCGGGCCTGGAAGAGGAGCTTTGCCAGGAGGGAGCGGGCCTCCTTCTCTCTCCCCAGGTGCGCCATGGCGAGAGCCCGGTAGACCGTAAACGGCGAAAGCGGGGGCGCTTCCCGGTCCGCCGCCTTCCCGAAGGCCGCCCGGGCCTCTTCCACCCTCCCCAGGGCCTCCAGGGCCAGGCCTTCGAAGAAGCGGGTCCTTTGCTCCATGGGCCTCCAGGGACGGCCCGTGCCCAGGTTCTCCGGGTAGGCGAGGGCCGCCCGGAAGTCCTTCAAGGCCCTCCCGGCGAACCCCTGGTCCAGGCGCTTCACCCCCCGGAGCAGGCGGGCCAGGACCCAGGCGTCCCGGGCGCCCGTCCAGCCCTCCCAGGGGTGAAAGGTGTGGGCCTCCAGGACCTCGATGGCCTTGTCGAAATCCTCCTGCTCGATCCAATAGACGGCCCGGGTGAGCTGAACACGCTGGTCCGACCGGGCCGCCTTGGGGGCCTTTTCGGCGAAGGAAGGGTCGATGGAAGCCGCCTCCGCCCAGAACCCGGGATCCACGCCCTTCCCCCCGGGGTGTTTCTTCATAACCTTCCGGATCCAGGTTCGGGCGCCCCAGAGATTCTTCTCTTCCTTCCACTCGTAGAGGGCCAGGTTCCTCATGAGAACGGGGCAATCGGGATCCTTTGAGGCCGCCTCCCGCCAGAGAGCGGCCCCTTCCTCTTTCCGGCCTTTTCCGTAGTAGAGGGTTCCCAGGTAATATCGGGCCTTCCAGGAGGAGGGGGAGCGGCGGATCGCGTCCCGGAGGACGGCGATGCTCTCCACCCTGTGGGGGAAGACGTAGTCGGCGGGCAGACTTTCCGCCTTCTCCAGGAGATCCCGGGCCGCCTTTTCCTCCCCCAGCTCCTCCAGGAACCAGAACATCGTATAGAGGGCCATCGGGTAGAGGCGCTTTCCCCCCGCCCTGTCCAGGTAGGACTGGAGCACACCAAGGGCCTCTTCGCGAAGACCCGCCTTCCAGTAATCCCAGGCCAGCTCCAGGTAGTCCTCGGCGCCCCGGTAGAAGGTCTTGCCCGAAAGGGGGATCAGGTCCCGGAGGGAGGCGTCCTCCCCCTTCATTCCCAGCAGTTCCGCCTCCCGGCGGGCCGGCGCGCAGAGGGGATCGTCCCTCAAGAGAGAGGCGATCTCCCTTCGGGCCTCCTCCTTCCTCCCCAGGCGCCGGAGAAAGGCCGCCCGGAGCGCCCGGGCCAGGGAGTCCCCCGGGTTCCCGGCGGCCGCCCGGGCAAGGGACTCCGCTCCTTCCGCCCACTTCCCCCGCCTCCCCTGGATGAGCCCGATCAGGAACCAGGCCGCCCTCTTCCAGCCGAGCCTCCGGGTCAGGGGACGCAGGGCCTCCTCGGCAATGACCAGTCCCCCGATCCGGAATCCCCCCAGGCCGAAGAGATAGCGCGCCTCCATCCGGTTCCGGTCCTCCCGGAGAGCCCTCCGGCAGAGCCAAAGGGCCTTTTCGGTCTCGCCCCGTTTCATGCGGGCCCGCACCAGGAAGACCAGGGCGTCCATCTGGGCCGGGTCCTCGGCCAAGGCCCGCTCGTAGAGGGCCAGGGCCGCCGAGGGCTTCCAGTCCTTCTCCAGGCGGAGCCCCTCCAGGGCCAGCTCCTCCGCCGTCATCCGGGAGTAGGGCTTCGGTTCCTTCCAGGGGGAGGGCCGGCGGTACCGGTCCTTTTTGGGCGACCAGGAGAGGAGGACGCGCCCCGTCCGGTCCGTCACCCGGATCCGGTAGGTCTTCCCATCCCCCAGGAGCTTCACCTCTTTGCGGAAGGCCTCCCCCGGGGCCAGGGCCCCCACGCGGAGGACCGCCGCCGGCGCCCCCTCCTCCTCCACAAGGACGGAGAGGTCCCGGAAGGGACGGGTCACGTTGAGGCCCAGGCTGAGCTTCTTTCCCTTCCTCCCGGCGAAGAGGGCCGCGTCCCTGGAGGCCGCCGTCAGCCCTCCCATGCCCCCTACCGGATACCAATACTCGGTCCAGCTCTCCACGCCCCTCGGCTCGAAGAGCCAGGTGTCGGCCTGGTTGGGGAGCCTTCCCGACTGGATCTCGATGTAGGGGCCGCTCCCGTCGGTGAGGTATCTCTCCCAGGACCGCCCCAGGGGGGCCGTGCCCCAGGTCCAGAACTTCTTGCCCGGACAGTCCCAGCGGTTTCCCGCGTGAACCGTCCCCCTGTCGCTCTCGAGATAGTAGACGCCGTTGTAATCACCCGGCCGGGCGCAAAAGAAATCCCCCGGAAAGGGGATCTCCCTGTAGAGGCTCAGGTCCATGCCGTGGTCCACGGGCCAGGAGTAGACCCGGCGCCGGCCGTGGGTGACGACATAGTCCGTGGGAGGGAAGATCACTTTCGCGTCCCGCGAGGCGTGGGCGGCCGCGTTGGCCCAGTAATAACCGTTCCGGGTAAGAAGGGTGCGGTTGTAGAGGACCGTGTCCACACGTATGTAGGACCGGTCCGGGTAGAGGGTGATCCCCACCCTCCAGCGCATGCGCCGGACCCACTCGGTGTCCCCCGTGAAGATGGTGGCGCTCCCGTCGGGGTTGCGCCGGAGAGAGGCGAAGACCGGCGAGACGGTGGTCACCGTGTGGCCCAGACTCGGGAAGTTCCACTCCACCCCTCCCGAGAGCCAGGCCCCCCTCAACCCCACCAGGGCGGGCTTGACCACGCCGTTGCGGTAGAGGAAATCGAAGTTCCCCTCTTTCCTGGCCAGGGCCCCGTAGATCCTCCCGCCGAGATCGGGGACGACCTCCAGGCGGATCCACTCGTTCTCCAGGACCGCCGCCTTCCAGGAACGGACCTCCTTCTTCTCCGAAAGGGAGGTCTGCATGGGATAGGGATAGACCCGGCTCTTGTAGAGCGGGGGAAAGGGATCGTCCGGGCCCAGGGGGTAGGTGGGAATCTCCAGGGTCTCCCAGCGGGCGAGGACGGAGGGCTTCCTTCCCTGGGCCTGGGAGGGGACGAGGAGAAAAAGAGGAAGAAGACAAGAAAACAGGGCCCTTCTCTTGGCGGGCATGGTGGATCTCCTTTCCCGGGGGGAGGGTCCCCGCGGAAGGAGGAGATCCTACTCCATCATTCCCCCGAGATGGGAGAGAGGCCAGAGACAGAGGACAACCTTCCCCCGGATGAGCCTCTTGGGCACGAAGCCGAATTCCCGGCTGTCCAAGGAGATGGGCCGGTTGTCGCCGAGCACGAAGTAGCTGTCCTCCGGAACTTTCCAGGTAGGCGTGTCGCCGATCTCCCCCACCTTCTCGAAGAATTCCGGCAGGATCCGGCCGTTCACCACGAGCCTTCCTTTGCGGACCGCCACGGTCTCCCCGGGGAGGGCCACGACGCGCTTTACGAAGTCCTCCCGGGGGTTCCTGGGATTTCCCAGGATCACCACGTCGAAGCGGTGGATCTCGCCGAGCTTGGGGGTCACCCGCTCCACCACCAGGCGGTCGCCGTCGTGGATGGTGGGGACCATGGAATTCCCCTTCACAACCGAGACCTGCAGGAAGAGCCGGCTCAAGAGAAGCAGGCCCGCCAGGACCAGGGCCGACTCGATCCAGACCCGGAAGGAGAAGGATTTCTCCCGCTTGTCCATCTTCCTTTCCCCCCCTTCCAGG
>Ga0256831_1001192_pt1 | contig 13724 bp, 11 predicted proteins | sample 132544metaG_FD_189087 | JGI IMG/M metagenome (GOLD analysis project Ga0256831, IMG submission 189087) | Hydrothermal vent microbial communities from Lau Basin, Pacific Ocean - 132-544 | ecosystem: Environmental > Aquatic > Marine > Hydrothermal vents | place: Pacific Ocean: Lau Basin | collected...
GTTAATGCGCTTGTGATCCGGTACCACCATCAGTACACCGTCCCGCTCTTCGAGCTGGCCTACAACGGTTTTGGTATTATGTTCAAGTATTTTAACCAGGGCACCTTCCCGACGACCTTTTTTGTCCACGCCTACCAGGCGCACCTGCACCCGGTCACCATGAAATACGGTACGCATATCACGCATACCGAGAAATAAATCACCGCCGCCGTCTTCTGCCAGAACAAAGCCGAAGCCGTCCGGGTGCGCAGATACAATACCTTCTAATAATTCCTGATCAGAGATAATTTCATAGCATTTACGTTTATTGAAATACAGCTGGCCGTCACGCTCCATCGCTCTCAGGCGACGGCGCAGGCCTTCTTTCTGATCGGGATCGTCCAGTTTCAGTATCTTTTCAATCTGGAATCGATTGATGGGATGCGGCTGTTCAGCCAGCAGGTCAAGAATATATTCCCGACTTGGAATTGGGTTTTCGTATTTTTGTGCTTCGCGTTTTGCAAAAGGATCGGATTTACCGCTTTTTTGACTCATAGTTTTCCCTGGGCATCCATCTGGAAATAAATTTTAATCTGCAAATGGGTGTTTTAAAATAATAGTTTGATCTCTATCGGGACCGGTTGAAATGATATCGATAGGGGTTTTTGTTAGTTCTTCAATACGCCTGAGATAGGCTTTGGCATTCTCTGGCAGTACCTCATAAGATTCAGCACCCACTGTAGATTCTGACCAGCCGGGCATTTCTTCATAGACGGGTACGCATTTTTCGTACAGGTCGGCCCCAATAGGCGGGGTATTAATTTGTTTACCGTCAATTTCATAGGCGGTACAGATTTTCAGTGTTTCCATACCATCCAGAACATCCAGCTTGGTAATACACATACCGGTTACACTGTTGATCTGGTTGGAACGGTTCAGGGAGACAATATCCAGCCAGCCGCAACGGCGGGAACGACCGGTAGTAGCCCCGAACTCATGGCCTTTTTCACCCAGGTACTGACCGACATCGTCAAACAGTTCTGTAGGGAAAGGACCGGCACCGACACGAGTGGTATAGGCCTTGGTAATACCCAGAATGTAATCAAAAAACTGTGGACCGACACCGGAACCGCAGGCGGCACCGCCAGCGGTGGTATTGGATGAAGTTACATAGGGATAAGTACCATGGTCAATATCCAGCAATGCACCCTGGGCTCCTTCAAATAATACGCTGTCGCCGTTTTCACGGTACTGATGCAGTTTTTCAGTGACATCACAGATCATAGGACGAATTTCCCGGCCATAAGCCAGGGCTTCATCCAGAGTTTTCTGATAATCAACGGTATCGGCTTTATAATAGTGTTCCAGCGCAAAGTTATGATACTCCATAACATCTTTTAACTTGCTGGCAAACAGCTCTTCATTGAGCAGATCACCAACCCGCAGACCACGGCGGGAAACTTTATCCTCATAAGCCGGACCAATACCCCGGCCGGTGGTACCTATGGCTTTTTTACCGCGGGCAATTTCCCGGGCCTGATCCAGCGCTACATGATAAGGCATAATCAGAGGACAGGCTTCACTGATAAGCATTCTTTCACGGGCATTAATACCCTGCTCATCCAGTTCCTTAATTTCCTTGACCAGCGCATCCATGGCCAGCACCACACCATTACCAATCAGGCATTTTACATTATCACGCAGCACACCGGAGGGGATCAGATGCAGCACGGTTGTCTGGCCGTCAATAACCAGTGTATGACCAGCATTATGACCACCCTGAAAGCGGGAAACAGCAGCAGCTTTATCTGTTAACAGATCAACGACTTTCCCCTTACCTTCATCACCCCATTGTGAACCGATGATGATGACATTCTTACCCATGCTAGATATCCTCAATTAAAAAAACAGTATAAAAAAATGTATAGTTGGATTTAAACTTTATGAAACGGCCACTAACTGCCATTCACCCCTGTCATGGCTCAGCTGATGGGTACACCCAAGAGCTTCGGCACTGGAACCGGAACCAGGCAATTCGCAGATCACCCGTTGTCCCTGCTGACGTAATTCTTTTACCTTGTCCATCAGGGACTGCTGTTGTGCAGTATCCTGAGTGACAGGGGCAAAAATAATAGTATCTCTGGTTTCTGATGCCTGATTGGCAATAGCGACGAGGTAAGACAGATCGGCACTGAAACCGGTTGCCGGCCGGGAGCGGCCAAAGGTTTTACCAATGCCGTTATAACGCCCGCCTATGGCAATTTCCTGGCCATAGCCCGGCAGATAGGCCGCAAAGACTACCCCAGTATGGTAATTGTAACCACGCAGTTCCGCCAGATCAAAATATAAACTCTGTTCCGGAACCCACGTCAGAATGCCTTTGGCAATAGCCTCCAGATTATCCAGTTCTTTTTGTACTTCAGCGTTATTCAGCACCTTGCGGGCCTGTTCGATAACCGATATATCGCCATTCAGTTCCACCAGTGCCATAAACTGTCGTTTCTGCTCTTCACTGATAGTCATGGCAGACAGAAGTTCAGCCAGTTCGGTCACGGCTTTACGCTGCAGCGCATCAAATAAATTATCTTCCTGGTATTCACTCAGTCCGGCCTGTTTAGCCATCGAACGGAAAATACCAACATGCCCCAAATCGATATGAAAGCCTTCCAGACCAACGGCTCTGAGAGTTTCTATCATTAACAGCAGGACTTCTATATTACTTTCCGGCCCATCATGTCCATACAGTTCAACCCCCACCTGCAGGGGACTTCGGGACTGGGAAAAACCTTCCAGGCGGGTTTTCAGAACCCGGCCGACATAACAGAATCGGGAGGGCTGGTCGGTTTTAATATGGTGGGCATCAATACGGGCAATCTGCGGAGTCATATCAGCACGAACGCCCAGTAATTTGCCGGAGATTTGATCCGTCAGGGTAAAGGTCATTAACTGCAGATCATGCCCGGTACCGGTAAGCAACGAATCAAGAAAATCGATCATTGGCGGTTCGACCAGATCATAACCCCAGCAATGGTACATATCCAGCAATACTCTGCGCTGCTGGTCCATGGCTTTGGCCTGAGGCGATAATACTTCCTGAATTCCTTCAGGTAATAACCAACGATCTTTTTTTAGCATATTGTTCAGTTTATTGTTTCGGCTTTTTATAGCGTAAATAGTTGTAGCGTAAATAGTTGTGGCGTTTTCAGAATTTCAATTATCCGCTGATGGTATCAATGTTTCAGTATATATATGGTAACAGCACCAATAATCATACTGATAAAGCCTGTCCAGCGCAGTTGCTGTTCACTCATTTGAGCTGCGCTGAGCATCATCTGTTTAAAGGCTTTGGGGTTTAATATTGGTAATAAACCTTCCAGAACCAGCATCAGTGCACCTGCAATAAGGATTTCATGCCACATAAACAAAAAAAATCCGGTTTTTTAGTAAAACCGGATTTTATACTATTTTAACGGCAGATTGAACTTATTTGTGTCAGGCAGGCTATTGTTTGCCCTGAATACTTTTAAAATATTCAAAGAAATCAGAATCCGGCTCAACCACCATAATATCCGAGGTACTGCTGAAGGTATTACGATAGGCATTCAGGCTTCGATAAAAAGTAAAAAACTCTTTATTCTGGCCATAGGCTTTAGCATAAATTTCTGAGGCTTTAGCATCACCTTCACCGCGAATAATTTCTGCTTTCTTAAAGGCATCGGCTTTCAGGATAGTAACCTGACGATCGGCATCGGCGGTGATCCGATCCGCACTTTCATTACCCTGGGCTCTCAGCTCCTTGGCAATCCGGGTACGTTCAGTTTCCATTCTGCGGAAAATCTTGTCACTGACCTTGGGTGGAAATTCAATACGCTTAATACGCACATCCACAATCTGAATACCAAAGGGTTTAACAGATTCATTAGCCGACTTATTAATATCATCCATAATCATATGCCGTTCACCGGAGATTACTTCAAACATATTACGGCGGCCAAATTCATTTCGCAGACCTTCTTTTACGATGGTAGCAATCCGTTCCTGGGCTATATCCATATCACCGCGCATGGAGACATAAAAGGTCTTAACATCCGCTATACGCCACTGTATAAAAGAATCAACGACTACAATTTTCTTTTCTTCGGTCAGGTAATCTTCCGGCTTGGCATCAAAGGTCTGAATGCGCTTGTCAAACTTACGCACATTATTAACAAAAGGCAGTTTAAAATGCAGACCCGGTTCATAGTCAGCCCGCTCAATTTTACCCCATTTAAACAGGATGGCATTTTCGGTTTCCGATACGGTAAACAGGGAGGCCGAGCCGACAATGCCCAGCACAATAATAGTTATGGCAATTAAAACTTTCATTAACGTTTCTCCCTCAGCGGCGGTCTGGTGCGGGCAGGTTCTGAACTAAACCCGGAAGTACGGTATCTGGACTGTACCTTGCTGGGCTCATAGCTGTCAGAATCATTAGTGCTGCCCCCGCCGGTATTACTGGCTTTAAGAGGACGGTTGATCCCTCCGCCCAGCATCATTTTATCCAGCGGCAGATAAAGCAGGTTATTACCGCCTTTAGTATCCACCATGACCTTACTGGTTTTACTGTAAACACTTTCCATGGCATCCAGATAGAGACGATCACGGGTCACTTCCGGCGCTTTTTCATATTCTTTTAATACACTCAGGAAGCGGGCAACCTCACCCTCTGCTTCAGCAATAACTCTACCCTTATAGGCTTCAGAACCGGCAATCTGCTTGGCTGCAAAACCCCGCGCTTTAGGTATCACATCATTACGATAGGCCTGGGCCATATTAATATAACGTTCTTTATCTTCCCGTGCAGCATTTACATCTTCAAAGGCATGCTGTACCTGAGCCGGAGCCTTGGCACTTTGCAGGGTAAAACGGGTGATGAGCAGGCCGGTTTTATAACGGTCCAGAATTTCCTGGGCCAGTTTACCGATTTTAGCCGCAATCTGACTACGGCCTTCCGTCAGAATAAAGTCCATCTCATTTTTTCCGACAATTTCCCTGACGGCACTTTCAGAGACCTGGCGCAGAACATAACCGGGGTCACGGACATTAAACAGGAAATTTTCCGCATTGCTGACTTTATACTGTACAGCCACCTTGATATCGACAATATTTTCATCTTTGGTCAGCATCAGGGCTTCATGGGTACTACTGCCCAGGTTTAAGCTTCTGGAAGCACTGACATCGACTATCTGGTAACTTTGAATAATGGGAGCATACCACTGGATACCTGCGTCCACTGTCTTCCAGGCTTCCCCAAACTGCAGAACCACAGCTTTTTTACCCTGATCAACGGTGTAGATACCGGACATGGCCCAAATAGCAATGCCAATGACTGCCGTCAGAATAAAAATAATGGTTGGTGGCTGATTACTACCGGAGGAATTATCCCCCGAGCTGTTACCGCCGCCTTTACCGCCAAACAGTTTGCCTATCTTGTCATTGAGATTTTTTATGATCTCATCCAGATCAGGCGGTCCCTGCTCATTATTATTCTTGTTTCCCCAAGGGTCGTTATTTTTAGGACCCCCCGGTTCATTCCAGGCCATTTAATACTCCAGTTTTATATTACAGGACAGCCTTATGGCTGTCTTAAATTAACTCAGCATACCTGACCGTGACTGTCTACAGGTGCTGGATTTCCAGGGGCGCTCAAGTACTTCCATGTATCGCTTTGTGAAAACATCCATGTTTTCAAAACCCTGTAAACCCAGCACCTGTAGCCATTCACTATAAAGTACTTTAATTCAAGCTGAGTAGTTACACATACTATTAAAATTTAATGCAAATCTTATCGGACTAAGACCACAGTGTCCATTTAGAATTCAATTTTTATGGATTTAAAACGCAGTTATTATACCACTAAATCGCCAAACCCCGGCTGTTTTAATAATTTCTCAAACTGTCTGGCGGTGGTTTCGATATTAACCAGCCATTCACCGGCATCATTATAACTTTCATCCAGTATCTGTACCTGCTCAAACAGCATAGAACGCCATTGGCCAGATTCTGCCGGAATTTTCAGGGTTTTTGTTACCCGCTCCCGGCTGAAAATATCGGCAATGGTGGTCATTAACAAATCCATGCCTTTACCATGAGCGGCTGACAGCCAGACCCTAAGAACCTTGCCGTTATCATCGGTTTCTACTCGCGGCTGCTGCCCTTCCAGCAGGTCAACCTTGTTATAAACCAGTAATTGCGGTGTTTCCAGGGCATCAATCTGCTCCAGAACAGAATTTACTTCAGCAATATGTTTGGCTCGGTTCTCGGTATGAGCATCAATAACATGCAGTAATAAATCCGCTTCTCGGGTTTCCAGCAGGGTGGCGTGAAAGGCTTCTACTAGATCATGGGGGAGGTCACTGATAAAACCAACCGTGTCAGCCAGAACAATGGCCTGATTTTTTGGCAGTTCGACTCTTCTAAGGGTCGGATCCAGTGTCGCAAACAGTTGATCCGCTGCATATACGGAGGATTGAGTCAGTTGATTGAATAATGTGGATTTACCGGCATTGGTATAACCGACCAGAGAAACGGTGGGTAATTCAGCCCGCTGCCGGGATCGTCGGCTCTGCGCCCGTTGCTTACGTACCTTGTCCAGACGTTTATTAAGCTGTTTTATGCGCATCCCCAGTAAACGACGATCGGTTTCCAGCTGGGTTTCCCCGGGCCCCCTTAAACCAATCCCCCCTTTCTGACGCTCCAGGTGGGTCCAGCCTCGTACCAGACGGGTAGACAAATGACGCAGCTGGGCCAGTTCAACCTGCAGTTTACCTTCATGGGAACGTGCGCGTTGCGCAAAGATATCCAGAATCAGCCCCGTCCTGTCCAGTACCCGGCATTGCAGCAGAGCCTCGATATTACGTTCCTGAGCGGGAGAAAGCTGATGATTGATAATAACCAGATCGGCCTGATGCAGTTCAACAAGCTGGCGAATTTCTTCTGCTTTACCGGTACCGATAAAGTATTTTGGTTCGGGACGGTTGCGTTTACCCTTTACAAAAATCAGGGGATCGGCACCGGCTGACACAACCAGATCGTAAAATTCTGCCTGTGCTTCCTGCTGTTCATTATTATTGATTTGCGGGAAATCAATATGCACCAGAATAGCACGCTCACCTGAGCCGCCGGGACGTTCAAACAATATCTATGGTCCTTAACATCCGGAATAAAGTTCGGGCCGGTGTTTTACCTGAAAGCTTAATAATCTTTAAAGTAACAGTCATGCAATTGTTCAGGAATTATTACCTTCTTCAGTGGTCAGTTTGACATTTCTTGCAGGTACAATGGTTGAAATGGCATGTTTATAAACCATCTGGCTGACTGCATTTTTCAATAAAATAACGAATTGATCGAAGGATTCAACCTGTCCCTGTAATTTAATACCATTTACCAGGTAAATGGATACGGGCACTCTTTCCTTTCTCAATACGTTCAAATAAGGGTCTTGTAAGGCTTGCCCTTTACTCATTATAATTTCTCCTGAATTATCATTATTAGTATGTTCTTCTGTGTTGTTTTTTTGTTCTACCGCGCCAGGCATGAAGAGGGCGATCATTGTATAATAATCTGCTGTTTATGTATATAAGCAGATACTTAAATAATTCATTATTATAATAATATATGGGGTCAGAACGCTTCAAATAAACCGCATTTGACCGGAGGCAGAACAAAAACCTCAAAATTCCGCGCCCTTTTTTAACCTGGATTAAGTTAAATCTGAATTTTTAATAAAAATGAACAGAAACTGAGGCAATCAGAGTGCATTGTAGCTTTTTCTATAAAAAAATACATAGTGATATTACAGCAAAAACTGGGGTAATCCCTAGGTTTTGTTTCCTGCTGTTCTTTCAGGCTCCGCCTTTCTAATTACCGGGCTTAAATATTCCACTGCCTGGTGAACATTGTCATTATCTTCCGTAGCCAGCCAGAGTCCATCCTGCTCCCGGCGCAGCCAGGTCATCTGTCGTTTGGCAAACTGCCGGGTAATGGTTATCGCACGTTCAATCATTTCTTCCCGGCTCATTTTACCTTCCAGGTATTCCCAGACCTGTCGATAACCCACAGCCCGCATAGAGGGCATGGAAAGATCCAGATCGCCCCGCTGATAGAGCTGCTGTACTTCTTCAATAAAGCCCTGTTCAATCATCTGCTGAAAGCGCAGGGCAATACGTTCACGTAATAACGCCCTTGAACGCGGTGCAATGACTATTTTATGGTTTTCAAAAGGCAGGGCCTGAGCCTGGCTGGCCTGCTGTAACTGACTCATGGTCTGACCGCTGATCTGGTAAACTTCCAGTGCCCTTTGCACCCTTTGCGGATCATTGGGATGAATCTTTCTGGCGCTGTCCGGGTCAATTTCAGCCAGACGATCATGCATGTATTGTTTCCCCATCTGCTGCATCTGGGCATCCAGCTGGGCACGAATGGCTTCATTGGCAGCAGGCAGTTCAGAAATACCATACAGCAGGCTGCGGTGATACAGCATGGTTCCACCCACCAACAGAGGAATTTTGTTCTGCCCGTGAATCTCAGCTATAGCCGCCAGGGCATCCTTTCGAAACTGTGCCGTGGAATAGGACTGTGCCGGATCCAGAAAATCTATCAGACGATGGGGTGCCTGCTGTAATTCTTCTGCCGTGGGTTTGGCTGTGCCAATATTCATATCCTTATACACCAGGGCAGAATCTACGCTGATGATCTCAAAGGGATACTGCTCAACCAGCCTGATGGCCAGATCGGTTTTTCCCGATGCGGTGGGTCCCATAATAAAGACCACAGGGCGCTGTTGTTCAGGCAATTGTGACAGGGGCTGATTCATGAATTATTAAATAAAGCACTCAGCTTATCCTTATCAAGGATGAGCCATAAGGGTTGTTTATTCCATAATGGTACGGGTGAAGACTGTCTAACCATACCGGCTAAAATTGTTAATAACTGATTCTGTTCAGCAAGACTTAAGCTTGTGGTCTGCAGAGTATTCAGCAGTATTTTTGTTGCTGCAGCAGAAATGTCCGGTTCCTGCCCGTCAGCCTGTAAATTTTTCTGCTCCTTTAACCAGACCGACAGCGCTTCGAGCAGTTTTTCCAGGTTAATTATACAGCCCGGTATGTCCTGCAGATCCGGTAAGGAGCGCACCATTAATGAATCATCTGCAATCTGGCCGATTTCCAGGCCCCATTGTTCCAGTGCTTTCTGCACGTTTATTAAGTCATCAACCTGCCGGGGTTTAAGCACTACAGTCTGTGGGATAAGCAGCTGGGTTCGTTCACCTGCGGTAAAAACGTGCTGCAGAATATACTGCTGTAGCGCCTTAATCTGGAACAGGTATAGTTGCGGTTCATCAGCCTGAACCTTGTTCTGGCTTAGTATAAAATCCGGTATTAAAACATCCAGGCATGTGCCGAAAAAATTCTGCTTTTCAGCTGCTGATGTCTGACCTGAATCAGTTTGCTGTGTCGGGCTCTGATACAGCTTCTGCATACCCTCCAGATGATCTGCTACATCTTTACGGGATAAGGCAGAAGAGTTTTTTTGATATGGTACTGATGAATAAGGATTATAATAAACGCTTTTATCCCTGTCTGAATGTAGAGTAGCTGTATTATTTTCGGTACTACCTGTAATAACAGGTTCCTGGTCTGCTGAGGGCTGTTGACCTGCTGAGGGCTCTTTATCTGCTGAAGATTCTTTACTGGCTGATGGCTCTCCATAGGCTGATGGCTCTAAAACCCGGTGCAGAGCACTGTAAATAAAGTCATGGACCAGGCGGGTCTGGCGGAAGCGGACTTCGTGCTTGGTGGGGTGTACATTAACATCCACCTGTCCCGGATCAATTTCCAGATACAGCAGGTAAGACAGATAACTGTCCGACGGTAGTAATTCCTGGCAGGCCTGGCGCAGGGCATGATTAACCAGTTTGTCGCGAATAAAACGGCCGTTAACATAAAAATACTGCCAGTCGGGCTGGCTGCGATGCCAGTGCGGTTTACTGACCCAGCCCCATAAGCGGATAGTACCCATTTGACTGAAATGGTTGGAACTGAGATCAATTCGGTAACTATTGGCCAGAAATTCGTTGCTGAACAGGCGGCCGATGCGCGATTCAATGGCTTTTGAGGTTTCAGCTCCTGGTAAATTACGGATGACTTTTTTATTATGAGAAAGTTTAAAGGCAATATCAAAACGACTTAAGGCAATGCGTTTAAACACATTATCAATGTGTTTAAATTCTGTTTTAACCGTGCGCATAAATTTACGTCGGGCCGGAGTATTAAAAAACAGTTCCCGGACTTCAACAATGGTACCCGTAGAGCCGGCCACCGGTTCCGGTTCTGCCCGGTAGTTGGCAAAGTCAGTATCAGTGCCGGTATTAATCTGCCAGGCCTGTGTCTGAGGTTTCGGTTTACTTTGAATAGACAGACGGGAAACGGCACTGATACTGGCCAGGGCTTCACCGCGAAAGCCCAGACTGGCAATATGTTCCAGTTCATTCAGGGTGCTGAGTTTACTGGTAGCATGACGGGAAACCGCCAGCGCCAGTTCTGATTTAGCAATGCCGACACCATCATCTATAACCCGGATCAGGGAGCTGCCGCCTCGCTCAATATCTATCTGAATGTGCTGACTACCGGCATCAATGGCATTTTCCAGCAACTCCTTAACCACAGAAGCCGGACGTTCAACCACTTCACCGGCGGCAATCTGGTTAGCCAGCTGTAAACTAAGGGGTTTAATACAGGGGGTAGTAACGGTAAAACTCCATTTATTGCCGGTTAAGTTCTGACATTCCGGTAGTTTACCCTAAAAGACCGACACAGTGAATCAGGATCGGGGGATGCTTAAAACCTTGCCGACATACAGAGTATTACTGTTCAGTTTATTGATCCGCTTGATTGAAGAGACACTGACCTGATAACGTTTGGAGAGGGCTGACAGGGTATCACCACGAGCTACTTTATGGGTACGCTTTTTCTTCAGGGAACTGGTGGTCAGCCTGATCATATTCTTAGGATTAAGCGGTGTATCCTTTGCATACATAGTACCCGGTACGGGGTATTGTTTAAAATAACTGTCCACACCAGTCAGGATCGCACTGGCCAGTTTTTTCTGATAGGAGGAACTGCGTAGCAGGCGTTCTTCTTTGGGATTGGAAATAAAACCGGTTTCAACCAGTAATGAAGGAATATCCGGTGATTTTAAAACCACAAAACCGGCCCGTTCCACTTTATGTTTATGGGTATTGCCTACGGTTTTCAGGCGGGACAGAACCCGGCTTGCAACACTGCTGCTGGCTTCAATGGTGGCTGTCTGAGATAAGTCCAGCAGCATTTTAGCCAGCATATCATCTTTATCATCCAGACTGACACCACCCACTAAATCCGCCTCGTTTTCCTTTTTTGCCAGCCATTTGGCCGCTTCACTGGTCGCTCCGCGGGAAGACAGAATAAAGACCGAGGCCCCCCTGGCTTTAGGGTTTCTAAAGGCATCGGCATGGATGGAAATAAAAATATCGGCATTCAGTTTACGGGCTTTACGGGTACGTCCGCGCAGACTGATATAATAATCACCGTCACGGATCATTACCGCTTTCATACCCGGCTTACGGTTAATCATGTCCCGTAATTTGCGGGCAATCTGCAGGACGATGTGTTTTTCCTTAGTCCCCCGGGGACCGGCAGCACCAGGATCATCCCCCCCATGACCGGCATCAATGGCCACAATTAAATCACGTTTTCTGGATGAATTTACGCTTTTAACAATTCGGGGTGCATTTCTTTTTTTATTGCCCGTTTCTTTTTTAAGATCAATGACCAGACGATAACCGTATTTTTTATTAGGTTTAAGCAGGAAACTTTTGGGGTGAACCTTATGTTTCAGATCCAGCACCATGCGCAGAGTATTGTTTTTTTTCTGTGCGGTACGAATATCGCTGATAGAACCTGATTTATAACTCAGATTGGGCAGAGGGCCTGATAATCTGGCTCCGCTGATATCAATAACCACCCGTTCAGGATTAGACAGGGAACTCAGACGATGCTCTACCCCCCGGTTTAAGTCAATAACCAGACGGGTAGAATCGGGAGACGCCCACATACGCACGCCGTTTACTATGGCAGTTGCTGCATAAACATCGACTGAAAAAAACAGGACAGCCATACAAAGGAAAAACCGGGCAATAAACTGCTGTCTGATGGCCGTTATTGTTATTTTAAATTTACTCATAATTCTTACCCCGTCTTTCATTAAACCGCAGCCTGCTCAGAGGCTTAATGCCAGCCTGGAAACTATTGCCTTACCGAGTTCCGATTCCGCTCGCAACTCAATTCCCCGTCCCTGTTTCTGATGAGTGATTTTAATTAACAAATCCGCTTTGGGTAATACATCCTCACCTTTTTCAGGCCATTCTATCAATGCAATGGCCTGACCATCCAGGTAATCCCGAATACCCAGATATTCCAGCTCTTCCGGATCCTCGAGCCGGTATAAATCAAAATGATAAACTTTTTGCAACTGCCTACTTTTTAAGTGTACACCAGATTTATCAGTTTTTGAAATACTTAGATGATCTATCGGATCATTCTGTTTAAGACTTTCCTGTAACTGATTGTAATCATATAATTTATTATAATCAAGGGTGTAAGGCTCAACAACGGTAAAAGTTGGGCTTTTTACGGCTCCCTGGTGTCCACAGGCTCTTAAAAACCCCCTGACCAGGGTGGTTTTCCCCGCGCCCAGATCACCATCCAGATAAATAATGGTACCGGGGTGAACCAGTGCGGCCAGCTGAGCCCCCAGACTGGTCATGGCGGACTCATCGGGAAGAAAAGCGGTTATTGAGGATTCTTTGTTATACTGTGAATCTGACATAAAAAAATGAATGATCGGGTAAAGTTTGTTCTGCTAATTAAAGACACCTATTGTATTGAATGAAAGCACAAAATAACACTGATAATTTCAGCCCTGAGGAACTGTATGAACTGGCTCAGACCATAAAACTCTGGGCTAAAGAGCTGGGCTTTCAGGCTACAGGTATAACCGATACGGACTTAACCATTGCTGAACAACGCTTTAATCACTGGCTGGAACAGCAGATGCATGGTGAAATGGCCTATATGTCCCGCCACGGCAGCAAACGCACCCGGCCGGCCGAACTGGAACAGGGTACTCTGAGTATTATTTGTGTACGGATGGATTATTTTCCAGAAGATCCGGAACATGCCATAGACTTACTGGAACAGCCGGAAAAAGGCTATATTGCCCGCTACAGCCTGGGACGGGATTATCACAAGGTGGTCAAAAAACGTCTGCAGAAACTGGCCTCCCGCCTGGAGCAGAAAATCGGCCCCTTTGGTTATCGGGTTTTTACCGACAGTGCCCCGGTATTGGAAAAACCGCTGGCAGAAAAAGCCGGGCTGGGCTGGATAGGCAAACATTCTAATGTTTTACAGGAAAAAACCGGTTCCTGGTTTTTTTTAGGTGAAATATTTACCAACCTGTCCCTGCCCGTTGACACCCCTGCTGTCAACCACTGCGGCAGCTGTACCAAATGCATAGATGCCTGTCCGACTCAGGCTATTGTGGAGCCTTATATTGTGGATTCCCGTTTATGTATTTCCTACCTGACCATTGAATCCCGTTCAGCCATTCCAGAACCCTTACGTCCATTAATGGGCAACCGGATTTACGGCTGTGATGACTGTCAGCTGTTC
>Ga0256831_1001193_pt1 | contig 13724 bp, 10 predicted proteins | sample 132544metaG_FD_189087 | JGI IMG/M metagenome (GOLD analysis project Ga0256831, IMG submission 189087) | Hydrothermal vent microbial communities from Lau Basin, Pacific Ocean - 132-544 | ecosystem: Environmental > Aquatic > Marine > Hydrothermal vents | place: Pacific Ocean: Lau Basin | collected...
CATGTTTTCTTGTAATTGTGCTTCCGCAATAAATACATTTTTTTTATTCATAACCTTTGATTTACTGCAAAGCTACGTCAATTAAGGACTATAGAAGTTTCGAACAACCAATTTGTCCATTAGGCCTACATATTTGAACTAATACCAGATAAGAGCTCTTGGTTTCTTAGCATATCAAAGGATCCAGAATAGCATTATCCTTCGCTGACTTTAATTCACTCAGCCCTCCGCGGATTTGCAATCCGTGCCTTGTAACAATAGCTTAATTAAAGCCCGGTGTAATTAAGTGTTGCGTTTTGCCCCATTACGTACTCTTGACGATTGAATGTACTTCGCTGCGCTTCGTACGATGTCAATGTCTGTCTTGTGGGATGGAGGGGGTTGTCCAGTGCTTGTGTATGAACGACTGCATCGTGTTTTGTTAATAATCTAGATAACTAATGAAGGTTGCATAATAGATACCTTCATTACACAAAAAACAGGGCAACAAGTCTAACGACTCATGACAATAAGTAGAATCAGCAATTTAGGAAAAAAAAGTAATTAGTTTCTGACAAGAGAGGAGAGGGCGTCAGATATTTTGTTCATAGAAGTTGATTTGGTAACAATTCTACCATCTCCATCGATAAGAATTATAACTGGCCCAGATGCCTGAAATGTTTTTGCAATGCCATTTGCACCTTGCAGGTCACAAATGTGATAAAAATTTTGGATGTCGTCCATCACAATGGCCTCTTTAACAGGAGTTATAAAACGGTCTAAGGATATTGAAACAACTTCAACTCCATCTCCATTGTAAAAACCGGAATTGGAGAATCGTTCTTTAATCTCCTCCAGCTGGTAATTCTTCACCCTCGATGGAGCGTAATATGATGCCCATACATCAATTAATACCATCTTACCTTTAAGATTATCTATTAAGAAAGGTTCACCTGAAATTAAGGTGGTCTTTAGTTCTGGGATTTTATCTCCAACACCCATGCCTGTCTTGTATGGAGAAGTCCCTGTATTAAACGAGAGAAATACTGTTCCCGTTAATAGTACTATAATTGATAGTTTTAGTAAACTCATTTATTAAGTTTTCGTTAAACAAATAGTTCTCTACCTATGACAAATAATATTCCATTTGTACTGATAGAAAATTAAAATAACTTTTAATGTGGTTTTGATTTATTATATTTTTCCTGATGCAAAGTATAGGAAAAAAAACGAAAGTTGTTGAGATTTTAGATTAACATGACCAATAAAGTGATTAGTGTGTAGTATTGTGATGGCAAAAGTAAGTTGTCATTTACTTTTTTCCAAATTAAGAGATATTTGTTTTCTAAAAACAGATAACATATCAAATCTGATATTTTGCAACAGGCACAATATCAGCATGATAGAAATTGCAGCACAGAGGGTTAAAAAAGCATAAAAAAGAAAAATTATCCTTTTTTTATTTAGATTTAATACAATTAAGCTGTTTTAAGCCTTTTATTCTGTTTATTTGCAGACATCACGAATTGTTGTTATTGTATATGCTAAAATTAATAAAAAAGAGATTAAAAACCCGGAAAACTATATTTTCCGGGTTTCTATTCAGTATAATAAGTAAACCAATCAGAGGTAAAACTTATTTGCTTTTGATATAATCAACAATCCAGTCACCCACTTCAGAAGTTGTTTTGGCAGAAACACCTTCAGCAATATCTTCAGTAACAATATTTGAGTCAATAGACTTCTCAATAGCCTCACGTATCATTGCGCCTTCGTCCATCAACTTAAATGCATACTCAAACATCATAGCAGCGGATAGAATTGTAGCTACAGGGTTTGCAATATTTTTTCCGGCAGCCTGAGGGTATGAACCGTGAATAGGTTCAAATACCGATGTGTGAAGGCCAATCGAAGCTGAAGGAAGTAGACCGAGTGATCCGGTAATAACACTAGCCTCGTCGGTAAGGATATCACCAAACATATTCTCAGTAACCATAACATCAAAGTTTTTAGGCCCTTGTATAAGTTGCATTGCAGCATTGTCAACAAACATGTACTCTACTGTCACTTCGGGGTAATCAGGCTCCATCTTCTGAGCTGTTTCGCGCCACAGCCTTGATGTTGCCAACACATTAGCTTTATCAACAATAGTTAATTTTTTACGTCTCACCATTGCATACTCAAAAGCCAGCTTACATATACGTATAATCTCATCTTTGGAGTATACGCTACTGTCATAAGCAGTATTGCCATCTTCAGAACGTCCCTGAGGTTTTCCGAAGTAGATACCACCAGTAAGCTCCCTCACACACATAAAATCTGCTCCGTCAACCAGTTCAGTTTTTAGGGGTGATTTATGAATAAGTGATTTAAAGGTATTTACAGGTCGTAGATTAGCATATAGGCCAAGTTTCTTACGCATTGCCAGTAAACCCTGCTCAGGCCTTACCGGAGCATTAGGGTCGTTATCGAAACGAGGGTCACCAATTGCTCCAAAAAGAACAGCATCAGAGTTCATGCAAATATCATGAGTCTTATCAGGATATGGGTTGCCTGTTTTATCAATGGCAACAGCGCCAACAAGCCCTTCGGTATAATTTATCTCATGCCCGAATTTTTCACTTACAGCATCAACAACTCTCTTTGCCTGCTCTACAATTTCCGGTCCTATTCCGTCACCCGGAAGTAATGCGATATTTAATTTCATCTCTTTTATGATTTTACTATATAAATGTTAATGTCTTCTGTAATTTCTCTCAATAACGTTGAGAGTTTTTTTAAGTTTCTGTAAAAGCAAAGATTTAATTACCATTTTCAATAATGTTAAGCATCTTTACGGTTGCCTTAATAGCCGCCTCTGTCTGGTCGGCATCCAGTCCTCTGGTCTTAAACTCTTTGTTATTAAAATCCCATGTAATGATAGCCTCAACGAGAGCATTTGTTTTTCCTCCGGGAGGAATTGTAACCGAGTAGTCGATCAGCACAGGATGAGGTTTCTCAAGTTTTTCATAAATTTTCCAGAGAGCTTTCATAAAAGCGTCATACTGGCCATCACCAACAGACGACTCCTGATAGGAGTGTTTTCCTATCTGTATGCTGAGGGTTGCAACCGGGCGCAAGCCATGAGCAAGAGAGAGGTAGTAATTTTTCACTTTAATTTTATTGTCGGTTGTACTTTTCAGTACATCTGAGATGATATAGGGTAGGTCTTCGGTAGTTACATTCTCCTTTTTATCTCCAAGCTCAATAACTCGTTTTGTAATCTTCTTCATCTCGTCAGGGTTTAATCTTATCCCAAGCTCTTGAAGGTTTTTAAGAATGTTGGCTTTTCCTGAAGTTTTACCCAGAGCGTACTTTCGTATACGTCCAAATCTTTCGGGTAGCAGGTCGTTGTAGTAAAGGTTATCTTTGTTATCTCCATCAGCATGCACTCCGCTACACTGCGTAAAAACATACTCTCCAATCAACGGTTTGTTTGCCGGAATCCTCACTCCTGATATTGTCTCTACCAACCTGCTTACCTTTGTAAGCTTTGACTCATTCAGGTTATTCTTAATTTTCAGATGGTCGTTGAGCAGTCCTAACACACTCGCTAGCGATGCATTCCCGGTACGCTCTCCCAGTCCGTTTACGGTAGTGTGCACAGCCTTTATGCCTGAGCGTATGGCAGCAAAAACATTAGCAACTGCAAGATCATAATCATTATGAGCATGGAAATCGAAGTGAAGATTTGGGTATTTATCTACCATCATAGAGCAATACTCTTCTGTTTGAGCAGGATTCAAAATCCCCAAAGTATCGGGAAGCATAAATCGTTTAATGGGAGTTGACTTCAACTCATCCATCATAAAAAAGACATATTCGGGGGAGTTAATAATTCCGTTCGACCAGTCTTCAAGATAGATATTCACTTCAATCCCCATCTCCGTTGCAGAAGCAATAATATTTTTGATATCTTCCACATGCTCTTCAGGTGTTTTACGCAGTTGAAGTTTAACGTGCTTTAACGACCCTTTGGTCAGAAGATTTACCACTTTTCCTCCGGCGTCCTGAATCCATTTTAGTGAGATACCTCCATCAACAAAACCAAGCACCTCAACTTTATCGAGGTGGTTATTCCCCTTTGCCCAATGAGTTATGGCTTTAACCGCCTCATACTCTCCTTCCGACACCCTCGCTGATGCAACTTCAATCCGGTCAACTTTTATCTCCTCCAACAGAAACTGAGAAATAGCTAATTTCTCTGATTTGTTAAATGAGACTCCTGTTGTCTGCTCTCCATCACGCAGGGTGGTATCCATTATTTCCATATCGCTCATTTTTTATTCAGCCATTTGCTGTTTAATTATTCATCTGAGAACTTAAGTCATCTGATGAATGGTAGATCGTATTAAACTAAAGAGCCGAAAATGTTGGAACTTTTTTTTCGAACTCTGTAATCTCTTCTTTTATATTCAACAGATAGTCGATGTCATCAAATCCGTTAAGCATACAGTTTTTCTTATACCCGTTTATCTCAAACGACTCCTTCTCTCCTGTTGACAAGAGTGTTACTGTTTGATTTTCGAGGTTAATCTCAATTTGGGTTTTAGCATCTTTTTCTATTGCAGAAAATATCTTCTTCAAAAACTCATCTGATACTTGAACAGGCAATACGCCATTGTTTAATGAGTTATTTTTGAAGATGTCGGCAAAGTAACTCGACACAACAGCCTTTAATCCATATCCGGCAACAGCCCATGCAGCATGTTCGCGACTAGAGCCACTCCCAAAATTCTTTCCGGCAACAAGCACATCGCCGCTATAGTTGGGATTGTTAAGGACAAAATCCTTTTTTGGATTTCCAGCCTTATCGTATCTCCAGTCGGCAAAAAGGTTATCACCAAAACCCTCTTTAGTTGTTGCTTTCAGAAAACGTGCCGGTATAATCTGGTCGGTATCTACATTTTCGATGGGCAGAGGAATCATCGTGGTTGTTAGTGTTGTGAATTTATCTATTGACATATTCTTTTTATTTAAAGCCCCCTCCCAACCTCCCCCAAAGGGAGAGGAGGCAGGTTACTATTCTTTATTATTGATTTATATTTTTCAAATATTCTCTGCTTAAACTAAACTTTACGTGGGTCTGTCAGCTTTCCGGTAATGGCAGCAGCAGCAGCCGTTAACGGGCTGGCAAGCATTGTTCGTGCTCCTGGTCCCTGACGCCCCTCAAAGTTTCTGTTTGAAGTGGATACTGAATATTTTCCGGCAGGTATCTTATCTTCATTCATTGCCAGACATGCAGAACATCCCGGTTGACGAAGTTCGAATCCGGCCTCCTCAAGAGTATCTTTTATACCCTCTTCAATGGCCTGCTTCTCCACGAGTTTACTTCCGGGAACAATCCATGCAACTACACCATCAGCTTTTTTATGTCCCTTAATCGCATTGGCAAATGACCTAAGGTCTTCGATTCGACCATTGGTACAACTTCCCACAAAGACATAGTCAATCTGTTTTCCTTCAAGTTTATCTCCCGGGTTAAATCCCATGTAGTTGAGCGACTTTGAGAAGGAGGTCTGTGATGCTGTGTCAATACTGTCCAATACAGGAATTGAGCCTGACAGCTTCTCTCCCATGCCGGGATTTGTACCGTAAGTAATCATCGGTTCAATATCGTTTGCATCAAAATGGAATTCTTTATCAAACTCAGCATCATCATCGGTGCAGAGAGATTTCCAGTAATCAACAGCCCTCTCCCAGTTTTCACCGGTAGGAGCATGCTTACGTCCTTTAATATAATCGAAAGTTGTTTGGTCGGGAGCAATCATTCCGCCACGGGCACCCATCTCAATACTCATATTACAAACAGTCATTCGGGCTTCCATGGTCATACTTCGGATTGCCGAACCGGCAAATTCGATGAAGTAACCGGTGCCACCGCCTGTTGTCATTTTGGAGATGATATAGAGGATAATATCTTTTGACGTTACAACACTACCCAATTCGCCATCAATCTTAATGAGCATCCGTTTAGCCTTGGGCTGTAAGATACATTGAGTTGCAAGAGCCATCTCAACCTCACTTGTTCCAATGCCAAAAGCGATACTGCCAAAAGCTCCGTGAGTTGATGTATGGCTATCGCCGCAAACAATTGTCATTCCGGGTTGGGTAAGACCTAACTCAGGGCCAACAACATGAACAATGCCACTGTTTGGTGTGTTTAGTCCGAAAATTTGAATATCGTTCTCTGCACAATTCTTCTCCAGTTTCTCAACCTGAAGTCTCGAAAGCTCCTCTTTAATGGGGAGGTGCTGGTTTTTGGTGGGGATATTATGGTCGGGAGTAGCCAAAACCCGTTTGGGGTTGAATACACTTATCCCTCTCTCTCTAAGTCCTTCGAAAGCCTGAGGGCTTGTAACTTCGTGTATGTAATGTCGGTCAACAAAAAGTACATCAGGTCCATTGGGAATAGACTTAACCACATGGCTATCCCATATCTTATCAAATAGTGTTTTACCTTTCAATTTTCTGAATTTTAGAAGTTAATTATTACTGTATTTTTGATATTGCATCGATAAATGCCTCAACAGAGGCAGAAACAATGTCGACATTTGCAGCGAAGCCATAATATGATATCCCCTTGTGTTCAACCTGTACATGAACTTTACCCTGATCGTCACTGCCCCGGGTGATAGCCTGGATCAGGAACTCTTCGAGATGAACCTTACGCTTAACAAGATTTTTCACAGCAGAAAATGCTGCATCGATAGGTCCGTTACCGGAAGCTGTTTCTGTAAAAATATCACCATTGAAATTAATAGATACAGTTGCGGTTGGGATTGTTGATTTTCCACAAACAACCTGAAGGAATTCAAGCTTGGGAGCATGGTCAACCTTTGTTTTTTCTGCTCCAACCAGAACCTCAAGATCCTCATCAGTAATATCTTTCTTTTTATCAGCAAGAATAAGAAAATGATCATACAATTTTTTCAACTCTTCTCCTTCATACTCATATCCCAATATCTGTAACCGGTGCTTTATAGCCGCCCGGCCACTACGGGCAGTAAGTACAATACTTGACTCTCTGACTCCAACATCAACAGGGTCGATGATTTCGTAGTTTTCACGGTTTTTCAACACTCCGTCCTGATGAATACCGGATGAGTGAGCAAATGCGTTACGGCCAACAATTGCCTTATTAGGCTGAACCGGCATACGCATAAGTGTAGAGACCAGCTTACTGGTTCTTATTATTTGTTTAGAGTCAATTTTAGTTTCAAAATCAAGGTCATGATGACTTTTTATTGCCATTACCACCTCCTCAAGAGAGGTGTTTCCGGCACGTTCACCCAAGCCATTAATTGTAACTTCAACCTGTCGGGCTCCGTTAGCAACTCCTGTTAATGAGTTGGCAGTGGCCATTCCGAGGTCGTTGTGGCAATGGGTTGAGATAACCGCCTTATCAATGTTGGGAACATTGTTGACAAGGTAGGCAATCTTCTCACCGTACTCTGTAGGAAGGCAATAACCTGTAGTGTCAGGAATATTAACAACAGTAGCACCGGCCTTAATAACAGCCTCAATCACACGAGCGAGATATTCATTTTCTGACCTGCCGGCATCTTCGGCATAAAATTCAACATCATCAACAAAACGACGGGCATACTTAACGGCCTCAATGGCACGCTTAATAATTTCGTCTTCTGTTGAGTTGAGTTTTGATTTTATGTGGTAAGGAGATGTTCCAATTCCTGTGTGAATCCGTCCTCTCTTTGCAAATTTAAGTGCGTCAGCTGCAACCTCAATATCTTTCTTAACGGCTCTGCTTAAGGCACAAATCGTAGGATTGGAAACTGCCTTAGAGATTTCAACTACTGAGTTAAAATCGCCCGGACTAGAAATTGGGAATCCGGCCTCAATAACATCAACACCAAGTTTCTCAAGTTGTCTTGCAACTTCAATCTTCTCTATTGTATTTAGCTGGCAACCCGGAACCTGCTCTCCGTCTCGTAATGTTGTGTCAAAAATATAAACTCTATCGCCCATGATTTTGGAATTTTGTGTAATACTTTCAGCGATTAGCTGCTAATCATTAGAACTTCTTGAAAATAGTTTTAATGGCTAACAGCTATCAGCTGAGAGTCTTTTAATTATTTTCCGGACGTAATTTTCTTACTGCCGTCCCGGCTTGCCACATCTCTGATTCGTGCAGCTCTTTTAACTCATCATTCAGTTTCACCCGGTAATCCGACTGACTGTTTGAATCGATTGAACGTTGTGCCTCATTTCCTTTTGTAACTTCGCTGTATAGGTCTTCAAACACAGGCTTAGAAGCGTCGCGGAATTTCTTCCACCAATCAAGAGCACCTCTTTGAGCTGTAGTTGAACAGTTAGCGTACATCCAGTCCATACCATTTTCAGCAACAAGAGGCATCAGGCTCTGTGTAAGTTCCTCAACAGTTTCGTTGAAAGCTTCAGAAGGAGTATGACCGTTAGCACGAAGAACTTCGTACTGAGCAGCAAAAATACCCTGAATAGCACCCATCAGAGTCCCACGCTCACCTGTAAGGTCACTGTAAACTTCTCTTTTGAATGTTGTTTCGAAAAGGTATCCCGAACCAACTCCAATACCAAGAGCAACAACACGGTCTTTAGCTCTTCCGGTAGCATCCTGAAAAATAGCGAAACTTGAGTTAAGGCCTCTTCCTTCGAGGAACATTCTGCGCAGACTTGTGCCTGATCCTTTAGGTGCAACAAGAATTACATCTACGTCAGCAGGAGGAATAATGTTTGTTCTCTCCTTGTAGGTGATACCAAATCCGTGTGAGAAATAGAGTGCTTTACCCGGAGTCAGGTATTTTTTTACTGTAGGCCAAACGGCAATTTGACCTGCATCAGAAAGAAGATACTGAATGATTGTACCTCTATCAAGTGCCTCTTCAATTTCGAAAAGTGTCTCTCCCGGAACCCATCCGTCAGCAACTGCTTTATCCCATGTAGCACTCTCTTTTCTCTGTCCGATAATCACATTGAAACCATTATCCTTAAGGTTTAACGCCTGTCCCGGCCCCTGAACACCATATCCGATAACTGCAATAGTTTCGTCTTTTAATGTCTCTTGTGCTTTACTCAGGAAACTCTTCCCTTGTTACTACGCTTTCTTCTACTCCGCCAAAATTAATCTTAGCCATAATTACTTATATTAATAGTTAAATTGTTGTATTGCTGAATTGTTGTATTGTTAAACGAACTGTTTATTGTCAGATTGATTAAATCATTATAGCAATAATTCTGCAAAAATAGTTATTTGTTTTTAATCTTTTGTTGTTTTTTCATCTTCAATCTTTTTCAGATAGTCGGAAAGTAGCTCTTTTTTGAGTTTGGTAACAGCAACTCTTCCCGATCTTACAAACTGAGTAACCCCAAATTGGTTTAGTTTTTCAAACAGCTCCTGAGTCTCACTTTTATGCCCTGATTTCTCAACTACAGTATACTCTTTTGTTATCTCCAGAATTCGGGCATTGTGTTTACGGATTATTCTTTCAACTTCATCACTCTCAAGAATTGCAGCCGTAGAAACTTTGTAGAGTGCTATCTCCTGATGAATAACGTCTTCGGCTTTAAAAACATAAGACTTAATAACATCAATTAGTTTATCCAACTGCCCTCTCACCTTTTCTATCTGCTCACGGGTTGTAAAAACAATAATAGTTATTTTGTGTATTCCATGTATTGCCGACTCTGAAGATGTTATACTCTCAATATTTACATTTCTACGTGTAAAAACGGTTGAAACCTGACTAAGTAGTCCTATGTGGTTTTCCGAAAATATTGATATTGTAAATTCCTGTTTCATGAAAAATAATTTATCAAGTTTGTTAAGATGCTTATTAGTTTCGGATTTCGGGTTTATTCTAAACGTATATCAGAAACGGATGCTCCAGCCGGAACCATCGGGAACACATTACCCTCCTTCTCTACAATTGCTTCGATAAGGTATGGCCCTTCATGCTCAACAAGATTTTTAATTGCCGAGTCGAGTTTGTCTCTTGATTCAACCAATTCCGAAGGCATGTGATACCCTTTACAGATACCCTGGAAATCGGGATTGATTAATTCGGTAGAGGCGTATCGTTTGTCAAAAAACAGCTCTTGCCACTGGCGAACCATCCCAAGGAAACTGTTATTTAGCAGTACCACTTTCACAGGTATCTTTGATTGGAATATTGTTCCAAGCTCCTGAATAGTCATCTGAAAACCACCATCACCAACAAACAGAACAACGTCCCTGTCGGGTTTACCCATCTTAGCACCAATAGCAGCCGGCAGTCCGAATCCCATTGTACCCAACCCACCTGATGTAACCACACTTCTGGTCTGCTTAAACTTAAAGTATCGGGCAGCCATCATCTGGTGTTGCCCCACATCGGTAACCATTATGGCATCATCATCAAAAGCTTGTGACACTCGATGTATCACTTCACCCATTGATAATTTTTTATGAGAAGGATTAATCTCCTTCTTTATAATTTTTCGTGTCTCAATATTTGTCAGCCCCTGAAACTCTTTTAACCATTCGGAGCGGTCAATAGATGATACTTTTTCACTTATCAGAGGAAGTGTAACTTTTACATTTCCTAAGATGGAGACATCGGCGTATACATTTTTATTCACCTCAGCAGGGTCGATATCCAGATGGATAATCTTTGCCTTCTTCGCGTATTTATCGAGGTTACCCGTCACCCTGTCGTCAAAACGCATACCAACAGCGATTATAAGGTCGGCATCATTGGTTTTTACATTGGGGGCGTAGTGTCCGTGCATTCCCAGCATACCAATATTCAGTCTGTGGTCAGAGGGAATGGCAGACAATCCGAGCAGTGTGTAGGCAGCGGGGATGTCAGATTTCTCAAGAAACTCAAGAGCCTCTGATTCGGCATTACCAAGTATTACTCCCTGACCAATCAGAGCCATCGGTTTTTTAGCAAGATTGATAAGGCGGGCTGCTTCATCGATTTGCGTGTAGTCAGTCTTTGGCAGAGGACGGTAACTACGGATGAAATCTATCTTTTTATACTCATATTCAAACTCTCCAAATTGTGCATCTTTTGTAATGTCAAGAACCACCGGTCCAGGCCTGCCCGATTTGGCGAGATAGAATGCTTTTGCAAAAGCTTCAGGAATATCCTCGGCTCTTTTTATCTGATAATTCCATTTTGTAATTGGCTGAGTGATACCAACCACATCAATCTCCTGAAAAGCATCTGTTCCCAAAAGTGATGAGGCAACCTGTCCACTTATTACTACTAATGGAGTGGAGTCGAGCATAGCATCAGCAATACCTGTTACTGCATTAGTAGCCCCCGGCCCTGAAGTTACAATACCAACACCTACTTTTCCTGTAACACGGGCATATCCTTGTGCGGCATGTATTGCACCCTGCTCGTGACGTGTTAAGATATGATTAAGCTTGTCGTAGTAATCATGCATTGCATCGTAAACCGGCATAATTGCCCCACCCGGGTATCCGAATAAAACATCTACCCCTTCATTTATCAATGATAGAATAACAGCTTCTGAGCCGCTTATCTTTTTCTTATCCTTCTTTTTGAACATATTCGTTACGTTGTTTTAGCAAAAACCAGCAGCACATTAAATAAGTCTTACAGCGCCCTTATCAGCAGAGCTTACCAGACTGGCATAAGCTTTTAATGATTTTGATATCTTTCTGTCCCGGCTAACCGGTTTAAATGCATCATCTCCTCTTTTCAGCTCCTCACGTCTTCTATCCTCAATCTCATCATCAGAGATGCAAAGTTCTATTGTCCTGTTAGGAATGTCAATCTTTATCTCATCACCTGTTTGAACGATCGCAATATTTCCTCCGGCAGCAGCCTCGGGTGAAGCATGACCAATAGATAACCCTGAGGTACCACCTGAAAAACGTCCGTCGGTTAACAGAGCACACTCCTTTCCGAGTTTCCGGGATTTAAGGTATGAAGTGGGATAGAGCATCTCCTGCATTCCGGGTCCGCCTTTGGGTCCTTCGTAACGAATAATCACTACATCGCCGGCTATCACTTCACCTGAGAGTATTCCTTTTATCGAATCGTCCTGTGATTCGTAAACCCGAGCTTTACCTGTGAAGGTGAAAATTGACTCATCCACACCGGCGGTTTTTACGATACAACCATCTTCGGCCAAATTACCAAATAGGACAGCCAGACCTCCATCTTCTGAGTAGGGGCTTTTTGTACTTCTAACACATCCGTTCTCTCTGTCGGTGTCTAACTCTTTGTACACAGATTTTTGTGAACCCATCTTCAGGTTACGTACTCCGGCAGGAGCACTTTTGTAGAGAGCCTTAGCCTCATCGGAGCAGAAAGGGCTCATGATATCATATTTCTTAAGAATCTTCTCCAACGAAGGAGAATCTACTCTGGATACGAAAGGGTCAATAAGTCCGGCACAATTTAACTCGCTCAATATTCCAATAATTCCACCTGCACGGTTAACATCCTCGATGTGATAGTGAGAGTTAGGAGCAACTTTACATAGAACCGGAGTTTTACGTGATATCTCATCAATGTCTTTCACCGTAAAATCAACCTCTGCCTCATGAGCTATTGCCAAAAGGTGAAGTACGGTATTTGTAGAACCACCCATTGCAACATCAAGAGTCATGGCATTTCTAAATGCAGCTTTTGTGGCTACTGACCGGGGTAGAACAGAGGTGTCTCCCTCAAAGTAATATTTCTTTGTGATTTCAACAATTTGCTCGGCGGCTTTGTCAAATAGTTTTGTGCGATTAACGTGCGTTGCTACAATTGTACCGTTACCCGGAAGCGCAAGACCTAAAGCTTCGTTAAGACAGTTCATTGAGTTTGCAGTGAACATGCCTGAGCAGGAGCCGCAAGTAGGACATGCATTCTTCTCAATCACCTCAACATCCTCATCCGAGACCGTATCGTCAGCCGCCACAACCATTGCATCCACCAGATCGAGACTACGTCCCAGCCCTTTACCGGCCTCCATTGGTCCGCCTGAAACAAAAACTGTAGGGATGTTAAGCCTCATTGAAGCCATCAACATTCCGGGAGTTATTTTATCACAGTTACTGATGCAAATCATCGCATCAACTTTGTGTGCATTTGCCATATATTCAACGCTATCAGCAATCAGGTCTCTCGAAGGTAGAGAGTAGAGCATTCCGTCATGCCCCATTGCAATACCGTCATCAATAGCAATTGTATTGAATTCAGCTGCAAAAAAACCATGAGACTCAACAGCTTTTTTAACCTCCTGACCAATCTTATGCAGATGCACATGCCCCGGAACAAACTGCGTAAAGGAGTTCACAATGGCAATAACAGGTCTACCAAAATGTTGCTCCTGCATTCCGTTTGCTCTCCAAAGACTTCGAGCCCCTGCCATTAGCCGTCCTTGTGTTGATTTAGCACTCCTGAGTTCTATTTTCATCGTATTAATCAATTTAAAATCTATTATATAAAAAGAGCCTTCCCCGTGTGTTGGTGAGAAAGGCTCTTTAAATATTATTGTTTTTTACCTATACCATTCTCACCTCTCTGAATCAATCAAGAGAATATCAATACTGAGAATATGTAACAAGTAATTATTCATTTTGTTATAATTGGGGAGCAAAGTTAGAGGTATAAATGTAAATTCCAAAAAACAACCAAAAAAAAGTTGAAATAACTGTTTGTTTTATACTTATTTTATACTTATTGTTACGAATTAATAGT
>Ga0256831_1001194_pt1 | contig 13722 bp, 13 predicted proteins | sample 132544metaG_FD_189087 | JGI IMG/M metagenome (GOLD analysis project Ga0256831, IMG submission 189087) | Hydrothermal vent microbial communities from Lau Basin, Pacific Ocean - 132-544 | ecosystem: Environmental > Aquatic > Marine > Hydrothermal vents | place: Pacific Ocean: Lau Basin | collected...
ATCTCTATAGAACAAAATAGTTTTTTAATACTCAAAAGCTTTCCCCTTACCCTCTCCTCTTTATTCTTTTTGGCTTTTATCTATGCCCAAATAACCCACGAGTTTTTTCTAATTGAATATATTGGAAAGTTTAAAAAATTAGATAAAAAAGAGCAGACGTATCTGCAAAAAACGCATCTCATATGGGTAGTGGTCACAGGGATAAATGTCGCCCTGCACTCCTATTTCCTCTTTTACCGTTCAACAGCTGAATGGACATTTTACTCCACAGTGGGGTGGTACATCCTCCTAGCGTGTGGTATACTTTTTCAAATACTCTTTAGGAGCATTTATGAACGCCAAAACACTCATTAGTCTCTATACTTATGCTCTTTTTATCCTCTTGATGATTTTTGCCCTGCTTAGTGCCTATCCTCTTTTTTTAATATCACATCTTTGGTCAAAAAAGCCACGAATATATTTTCAAAAAATTGTACAACAGTACTTTAAACTTTTTTATAAACTCATGCCACTTATGGGGAAAATCACTGTAAACAATAGAGAAAACATCAACACTTTTCACCCCTGTATCTATGTCTCTTCTCATCAATCTTCTATAGATTATACCCTTTTAGCTACGCTTATAGATGACTATGTCACCCCCTCAAATCACTTTATTAGTGACTATTTTCTATTTATGAAAATCCCCAGATACGCCTTGGGGGTACACTATATTCCCAAAGGAGACCTAGACGAGGTGGAGAGTGGCTACAGAAGTTTCTCAAAAGCACTACAACTCAACTCCTCTGTGATTATCTTTCCAGAGGGGACAAGAAACCCCTCAACCAAACTCAAACGCTTTAAAAGTGGTGCATTTAGACTTGCCATTCAAGAGGGTGTGCCTGTCGTACCTATAATTATCAAAGGGACAGGAAGTATCGTAAGTAAAGGGAGTAATATTACTAAAACATTAGAAAAAAAAGAGATAGAGATTACTTTTCTTAAGCCGATATATGCCCATAAAGATGAAAAGTTTTTGAGCTTTAGACATCGTGTTAAAGAGGTAATGCAAGTAGAGATAGACGTGGATTAGTAACTCTACTAATCCACCATAAAAGCAAAATTATTTCGATTTTAAATAAATCTGTTGAGCCTCTTTTTGCTCAATACGCTTATCAAAACTCTCCAAAGTATTGGTTATTTGGTTTTGCAGAGAGTAGTAGGCTTCAAGGTGGACAGGGTCTAGGTTCTCTCGATTTTGAATCTCTCTAAATATCCCCTCTAACTCTACGCGTCTCTCTCTTAACTCTTCTAAATTTAGTTCGTCTATATTGGTATCACTCTTGTTGACTTTTCTGTACCATCTGTTAATCTCTATGCGTGTTAACATTTTAATTCCTGGATGTATAACCTCAATAAAAAATCCCAAAAGTCCAAGAGGAACAATAATAAGAAGTATCCAATCTTCAATTTTTTTAAGACTCTGTGCGAGAAAAAAGCTTCCAAAAAGATTATACTCTTCATATCTATGTACTCTCTCTTTAAAATAGGCTATGGAGGCAGGGTGCTGTTTTAGTTTAAACATTGAGCTATTAGGAAAGTGATACTGCTCATTTAAAAAAGAGGCGTTAGAGTGTACTTCTGTCATAACTTTTAGAAGCAATCGGCTCATCTCATTTGAAGCATTTTTTGTAACTACTATTGTCTGCATTGCCAAAAGAGTTATCTCCTTTTTGGGAATATCTCTAGCGATATCAAGAGAGCTTTTCTCTATTTTAACCACATGAAAATAGTTTGTTTTATTGAACTCATAATTACTATTTTCACTCCTCTTGATAAAATTTTTCTGATAAGAGAGTGCATCTTTAAAGTCAAGTATTTTAATATTGGGGGTATCTATAATCTCTTTAAGAATGGAGGCTCGGATACCGATAGTGAGAAAAAGAGTATCTATTTTACCTTTTTTAAGCTGTTTGAGTGCCTCTTTGGTCGTAAGGGTCTCCTGTTTTTCAATGGAAGTACCGATGGTCTCAAGCAGTATTTTGGCAATAGGATAAGTACCACTTTTCTCTTTTTCTATATTATTTCGTCTGTTGTATAGCCCTCTAAAGCTTGTAATATTATCATCTGTATAGAAAATCCAAATCGGTTCATAGGCGATATTGGCAAGAATAAGTAACTCCTCTTTCTCTGTACCACTCTGTGCAATGGCAAAATCAGCCTCTCCACTAAGTACTCTCTCTTGTGCCTCTGTTGAACCATATTTGGTATCAAGGATGTTTAATCGAATATGATACTTCTCCCATAATATCTCTTTATAGCGAAGTGCATATTTCATATAAGCACCATTCTCTCTTCCCACTGTTATAGAGATACTGTTTGGATGTCTGTTGGTATCAATCACAAGAAATAGAATAAGTCCAGAGAGTAAAGTAAAGAATAGATACCAAAAAGATATTAGTTTTTTAAATTTTTTTAGTTTTTTTATCATCCCTCAATTTTACCAAATTTATGTTATTTCTCACTAAGAAAATTATCTTAATCTAATTATAAAAGTATAGATAAAGTGAAGATAAGATACACTTTAATCTATTATAAAATAAGGGGATAACATGAAAAAAAGTTATTTAAATAAAAAAAGCTTGGCGTTGCTTTTAACTATTGGTTTACTGTTAGGATGTGAGACAGGTACAAACAACAAAGCACCAGCAGGAAGTGCTTATCAAAGAGATTCAGGGATTGTTTCACAAAATAAGAACTACAAACCACATACACCAAAAGATTCTCAGATGAATAAAATTTATACAAGCTCAGGAACACCAGGATACTATATTCAAGTTGGATATTTTGGGGAACATCGTCCTAATGATGATATTATTAACCGTTTGAAGTTTGCTGACCTTCCTTATGAGATAATTAAAAAAAGTCGAAAAAATTATCTTCTTGTGGGGCCATACACCTCATATAATAAAGCTCGTGAGATAAAAGGAAGTGCAAAAGAGTATGTCACCGAAGATGCATTTATTGTAAAAGTCCTAAGACCTTAATTTGTAGTGAAAGAAAAAAGGTCTTCACAAAGAGTGTGAAGACCCATAAGTAAGTGAAAATACAGAGGCTTAGAGTGCCTCTTCGTTCTCTTCACCTGTACGAATACGGTGAACAGCTCCAATATCACTTACAAAAATTTTACCATCACCGATTTTACCAGTGTGGGCAGCCTCTTTGATGGCATTGATTGCTGTATCGGCAAACTCTTCTGAGCTTACTACGATTTCAATTTTTACTTTTGGCGTAAACTCAACCACATACTCTGCTCCTCTATAGAGTTCAGAGTGACCCTGTTGTCGTCCATAACCTTTAACCTCAGAGATGGTCATCCCCTCAATACCTGCGGCGACTAACGCCTCTTTTACATCTTCAAGTTTAAATGGCTTGATAATTGCTTCTATTTTTTTCATCTTCTATCCTTATCGTTATAAATTATATATGCATCGCTTTTTCACCATGTGTTGCCTCATCAAGACCACGGTGTTCTGTCTCTTCATCTACTCTTCCACCACCTGTAAGTGCTGATGCGATATAGAAAACAATAGCTGTGACAATAGAGCTGTATGCTATGGTTAATCCAATTGCTTTAAATTGAGCTGTAAGTTGAGATATCATATTGTAATCATCTGCGATTAGATATGGAGCGATAAAGATAGCTGTGGCAATTGAACCCCAAATACCTACAAGACCATGTACCCAAAAGGCATCCAAGCTATCATCTACTTTGAACATATTTTTAAGTTTAGATACACCTATAAATCCAAGGATACCACCGACTAGACCGATAATAATTGCACCTGTCACACCAGCACTTCCTGAAGCAGGAGTAATAGCAACTAGACCAGCAACAGCACCAGAAGCTCCACCAACGAGTGTAGGTGTTTTATAAACAACATACTCAGCAATCAACCAACCGATAACTCCAAGAGAAGCAGCGACATTGGTGACAAGGAACGCATTACCTGCAACACCATCAGCTGCAACTTCACTCCCTGCATTAAATCCAAACCAACCAAACCATAGTAACGCAGCACCAAGAACTGCAAATACAGGAGAGAATGGTTTCATGGCAGATTTACCATACCCCTTTCTTTTTCCTAAAATCATAGCAACAACAAATCCAGCAACACCTGCATTGATATGTACAACAGTACCCCCTGCAAAGTCCATCTCACCAAAGTTTAGTGTTGTACCACCACCCCATGCCCAGTGAGTTACAGGAGCATAAACAGCCAAAATCCATAGAGCAGAAAAGATAGTAAAGGTTGAGAATTTAACTCTTTCAATCATAGAACCACTCGCAATAGCCACAGCAATCGCTGCAAATGTTCCTTGGAATGCTACAAAAAGTAACTCTGGAATTGTTCCACTTAAGCTTTTGTCTGTAATCCCATCAAGTAGAATCTTACCTGTTCCAAAGAAGTCACCCTCTCCAAATGCGATACTGTACCCAGCAATAACCCATACCAGTGTACCAACAGCAAAAGCAATAAGACTCATTCCCATGGTATTTAATACGTTTTTGCTTCGTGTCATACCACCATAGAATAGTGCCAATCCTGCTGGTGTCATAAGCATTACAAACGCCGTAGCTACGAGCATCCAAGCAGTATCTCCTCCACTAAGTACATCTTCGGCTGATGCGAGTATAGGTAGAGACAACAGTGTTATCAGTGCTAAAAATTTATTTCTCATAAATTTACTCCTCTTTAAAATTTTAATGCCAAAGTATAACTTATTTAAATCTAAAAGCCACTCTCTTGTTGTATAAAAAATAATCAATATAAATAACAGTAACGTGAAAGTGCTACGATTTGTATCGCTCTAAAAATGATTAAAATTTAATCATAGTTAAACGATAAGATTAATAATTTTTAAATATAATAAAACTACATAACATTCAAAGGAGTAAATATGAAGTTTACAAAATTAAGTTTAATTGCAGTTTTAGCTGTAAGTGGTGCATTTGCGGGAGAGAGTACACTATCAGGGGATGCAAAACTATTTTACGGTACAACAGATGCAGGAGATGCAGACCTTTTTAATAAAAATGGTGCTACTGGAGACAGTTCAGTTAATCTTAACTATGCAAAAGAGTTCAAAAATGGAGTAAAGGCTAATCTAGGAATGACAGGAGTAAGCACACTAGGGTTAGAGGGAACTTTAGTAAGTGGTACTTGGGTTACTCATAATGATGGTGATGTACAGGATGCTGTTTGGATTGATACTGCAAACTTAGTATTAAAGCCTGTTGATAAAACCATGTTGGTTGTTGGTCGTCAAACACTTGACACTCCATTGGCATTTACAGAGACTTGGAATGTTGCGAAAAATACATTTGATGCAGCTGTGGCAGTGGACAATCATATCAAGGATACTACATTAATTGGTGCATGGGTTGGTCGAGGAAATGGACACAATGGATACAATAATATACATGGAGGCATGAGCAAATATGGTGCATTAAATGGTGGGCAAGAGACAGCATTGGCTGCTAATGAGGGTGCATTTGCAGCAGCCGTTGTTACCAAAGCCATTCCAATGACAACAGCTCAAGCATGGTTTTACAATGTAAGAAATGAAGCAGATGCATTTTGGCTTCAAGCAGATGTAGCACCAAGCAAAGCAGTTTCTGTAGGTCTTCAGTATTCTCAAATTTCACCAAAGGGTGTAGTTGATGGTGCAGACGATACTAAAGCAATGGCAGTTAAGGTAGGTTACAATGTTGGTGATATTGACTTAGCAGCAGCCTACTCTAAAGTAGATGACAAAGGTTTGGTATACATGGGAAATACAGCAACCTCTGGTGCGCATGGTGGTCAATCTAAACTCTATACAGAAGCGTGGTGGAACTACAACTTCGTAGGTCAAGCAGGTGCTGAGTCGATGATGATTTCAGCAGCGTATGGTCCATTTACAGCTCAATACACAACCGTAGCCAATGACAATGATAATATGTTAGAGATGGATGAAATCACATTAACAGCAACTAAAAAAGTGGGTCCAGTTGATGCAACTGTCGCTCTTATTAGTGCATCAAGTGATGATATGGCAGTTGATGGTAACACTATTCAAGCCTATTTAACAGTTCCTTTTTCACTATAATAAATATCTCTATAGTAAATAAGTATTTGGAGTCGGAGACTTTAGTCCCAAATAAGGCGAGGCTAAAGCCATCGTTTCCAATACTTCTGAAAAAAATTTTGACCTAAGGTACGTCTCAAAACTGCCTTTGTGATTTTCACATTTTCTCACAAATCGCCTTGTAAGTTTCACATCTTGCAAGGCACTTTTAAATTTAAGCCTCTTTATCTTACATTTTATAAACAAATCGTTAAAATACATCTACTAAAAACTTAGGAATACACATGATTTTAACACTACTTGTCCTTCTTACCATTCTTTTTATCTCGATTGAACTACAGAAATATTTTAAGATTCCCTCACCCATTACGCTTATAGGGTTAAGTTATGCTTTTTATTATCTGTTTCCAAATATGATACTTTTTTCAGAAGCCACCTTTGCCAATTTGGTACTTTTTTTAATCCCTATACTTATCGCGGCAGATGCATTACAGTTAAAACTAGAGGATTTAAAGAGAAATGCAATAAGTCTGTTCTATCTAGCTGTGCTATCTGTGGCTATCTCTATTATTTTTGGTATCCTTACGGCAAATATATTTTTTGCCGAGTATGCACTCTCTACAGGGGCAGTTATTGCACTATTTGCAATGGTTTTAGCCACCGACCCTGTTTCAGTAGTCTCTGTCTTTTCCAGTTTTAATGTTCCTCATCGCTTGGCAATTTTGGCTGAAGGGGAGTCACTTTTTAATGATGCAACAGCCCTTATTATTTTTATGTTTATCGCTATTCCTATGATGAATGGGGTGGAGATAGGAGCTGTAGATATTGTGATTGTGAGCTTTAAAGTTATCTCTGTATCCGTTCTTATTGGGCTTATCGTTGGTTTCATTGGGGTACTTTTAATGAAGTTAACCTCTGACCCCATGAGTGAATTGGTACTTATTTTACTAACAGCATATGGCTCTTTTGAACTGGCAGAGCATTTTCATATGGCAGGACTTTTAGCCGTTATCGTCTCTATTATCACACTCAATACCATGACCCAAAAATCCTTTGATGAAAAAGCCAAAAAGGTAAAAAAAGCCAGAAATATTGTAAATCGTGCGAGTAGAAGTAAAAAAATATTCTCTTCAGGTTTTATGAGTGGTATCACCCGTAAACTAAGCTCAGATGTAAGTAGCATAGAGCGTCATAAACAGAATCTAAACTATGTGGCAGTTTTGGCACTTCTTGCCAATACATTTCTCTTTATGTCTATGGCAAGTATTGTACACTTTGATTTGCTAATCAAATATCAAAAAGAGATTATTTTAATGTTTCTCATAACCACGGTGATACGGGCTTTTATGATGGGTACTTTTGGTATTGTCTCTAATATGACTAAAAAAATGACCAATATTGGAGTGCGTTGGTGGTCGGTACTACTCTTTGCAGGAATTAAAGGAGGTCTCTCTATTGTAATGCTTCAGATGCTTCCAAAGGGGTTTGAACACAAAGAGATGTTTGATGCGATTGTTATTGGTGTGATTTTACTCTCTACTTTTGTCTATGCTATTATCTTAGTAGGAATTATTATGTTTAATAAGAGAAGTTTTGACAAAGAGGTCGATGCAGAGCATTGAACCTTCAAATGAATTTTAAATTTATTTAGATATAATCCGTCTCGAATTTCCCGTATTGCCCAGAGTTCTACGAGAATAACCTTCTAATAATAATTTAATAATTTAGAAGAAGAGCCAATGTGCTAAAGTAGGTTAGTTGCCTAATATCAAAAAATACTAATAAGGTTAGATTATGAGAAAAGATATACATCCAGATTACAAATTGTGTGCAGTAGAGTGTGCTTGTGGAAACAAGTTTGAGATTAAAACAGACAAAGAGAGTCTAACTATTGATATCTGTAATGAGTGTCACCCATTCTTTACAGGTTCAGAAAGAAATGTTGATACTGCTGGTAGAATTGACAAATTTAAGAAAAAATATAACCTTTAATTGGTTCTTTTTTTCTTGTTCCTATGCTCTGTATAGGAACGCATTGGAGAGTATATGCTTACATTTATCCCCACCCCCATCGGAAACCCCCAAGACATTACCATTCGAGCGTTACGAGAGTTCGAAAGTGCCACACTATTTTTATGTGAAGATACACGAGAGACAAAGAGACTGCTACGCCTTTTAGAGGAGCGTTTTGAGTTTACCTATCCTGATGCTCCATTTTTATCTTTTCATGAACATAATGGAGAGGCAAGACTAGAGGAGATTGCAAGTAGACTAGAGAGTGAAAAAGTCGTCTATGTAAGTGATGCAGGAATGCCGATTATCTCTGACCCTGGGCAAATTTTGGTTGCCTATTGTCAAGCCAATGGATTGGCTTATGATGTACTTCCAGGGGCTTCTGCTGTGGTGACAGCCTATGCCTCAAGTGGTTTTGAGGAGGGTGCATTTCTATTTTACGGTTTTCTTCCCTCTAAAGGAGCTGAACGTAATGGTCAGCTTATTACACTGATGAATGGCTCTACCAATACGGTACTATATGAAGCTCCCCATCGTATTGAGAAATTAATAGAAGAGATATCTATTATTGATGAACATCGAGAGCTATTTCTAGCTAAAGAGATTTCTAAAAAATTTCAAACCTACTATAAAGGCTCGGCAAAAGAGATTTATGAAATCTTTAAAACAGCCAATCTAAAAGGGGAGTGGGTGGTGGTTATTCGTGCGAAACAAGAGAAGCCAAAAGCCCTTTATCTTGATGATATTTTGGCATTTGACTTACCCCCAAAGGTCAAAGCAAAGCTTTTGGCAAAAATAACAGATAAAAACGTGAAAGAGTGGTATAGTAAACTTATTTCCAATTAAATTTTCTTCTCCTCTTCTATAAATAAAGTATACAGCAAAAATTTGATAAAATCTCTCTTATGATAATTTATGGAAAACAGGTCTGTCTTCACGCCTTAGTAGAGCATGAGTCAGCGATAAAAACAGTATATATTGCAAAAAAAGGTATTTTACCACAAAAACTCTATGAACAATACAAGGATAGAATAAAATTTTTAGAAGAGAAGTGGGCTCAAAGTATGGCAAAAGGAGGAAACCATCAAGGTCTTCTGCTTGATATGGATGAGTTTAGACAATCTGATTTGGCGACAATGAAAAAAAATAGCTTTGTTTTGGTATTGGACACATTAACAGATACAGGAAACATAGGGGCAATTGTAAGAACTGCTTATGCATTGGGTGTTGATGGCATTATCGCCTCAGGGGTCAAAAGCTTAAACTTTGCAGCCATTACACGAACCAGTTCAGGTGCATTACTAGAGATGCCTTTTGTGATTATTCCAAATATCTTAGATGTTTTAAATGAGCTAAAACAGGTAGAGTTTAAAGTCTATGGAGCATCAATGGAGGGGACTTCTTTAACAGAGTCTCTGTTTAAAAGTAAAAAAGTATTGGTAATGGGTTCAGAGGGAGCAGGTATCTCCAAACGAGCCAAAAGTAAGATTGATGAGATGTTAAAAATAGAGATGCAACGAGATTTTGACTCGTTAAACGTGAGTGCGGCCGCCGCAATTTTTATAGATAGGATGAGATAATATGACATTAAATGAACTAATTGAACAAGATGGACTCCTTCCCATCTCTCAACGAACCAATATTTCTGTAGAGAATTTAAAATCTTTAGAAGAAGAGAATTTTGAGAGACTAAGTCGTGTTAAGGCGTTAGGGTTTATTCAGATACTAGAGAGAGAGTATGATTTGGATATGACAGATTTAATCTTTCAGATTAAAACATACTTTGAAGAGAATAAACTTGAAATGGGAAATGAGGTCGTGGTTCTCGCTAAAGACTCCCGAGACAATTCTGGTTTTAATTTTTTTAATTGGTTGATGATAGCAGGATTGCTTTATGCCCTTTGGTATTTCTATAATGATGGTGTATTTAATAAAATATTTAATAATGGAGAAGAGAAGGTCGTCTCTCTAAATGATGCCGAAGTATTAAAGAGTAATGTGACCGAAGAGGAAGCAAAAAAAGTGGTGGTCAATACAAAAGCTTCTAAAAACAGTGACAAAGATAAGCTTAGCGATGAAGAGAAGCGAACAAAAATAGCGTTAGCAGAGCTTGACACGAAAAATAGACCACTAAAAAAAGTATCAAATATTGAGGAAGAGTTAAATAATACTCAAGTGATGCCTGTTCAAAAAACTGTAAAACTAGAGGAGGTTGAAGTTCAAATTGAAGCTCCAAAAGTGATTACCCCTCCTATAGTTGAAGAGCTAAATGCAACCCTCGTCAAAGAAGAGGAGGAGAAAAAAGTAGAGCTTATCTATAACCTAACGGTTAATCCTACAAGAGGAATGCTCTGGTATGGGTTTATCAATATTGACACAAAAGAGCGTCGAGAGTTTATGAATAAAGTATCAACACCATTTGAACTAAATGGAGGTCGTTGGATTTTAGTAACAGGGCATGGGTTTGTAGATATCGTCTCTGATGTAAAAACATTAGAGATAGCTGATAGAAAAAAACACTATTTCTATATAGATAGCACAGAGATTAAAGAGATTACTAGACGAGAGTTTAGAAATATGAATGGAAGACGTGGTTGGTAGAAACCAACAACAAAGCCTAAGAATAAAAAAATAAAATAAAAAAGAGGGAATGTTCAATGTTTGATGAGATTCAGTTTGAGAAGATAAATAGATTGCCAAAGTATATCTTTGCAGAGATAAATGATTTAAAAATGGAGCAAAGAAGAGCAGGTCATGATATTATAGACTTCTCTATGGGAAACCCTGATGCGAGAACCCCTCAACCTATTATTGATAAGCTATGTGAGACGGCTCAACGTGATAAGACACATGGATACAGTGCCAGTAAAGGTATCTATAAACTGCGATTGGCAATGGCAAATTGGTACAAAAGAAAATACAATGTGGAGCTTGACCCCAATACAGAAGTGGTCGCAACCATGGGAAGTAAAGAGGGGTATGTTCACCTCGTTCAAGCTGTATCCAATCCAGGGGATGTGGCAATTGTCCCTGACCCCACCTACCCTATTCACTCACAAGCATTTATCCTTGCAGGTGCTAATGTTGAGAAGATGGAACTTAAGTTTAATGAAGAGACTTTCGAGCTTGATGAAGAGCAATTTATTGCCGATGTCAAAGAGGCACTAGACAACTCTCTGCCTCGTGCAAAGTTTTTAATTTTAAACTTTCCTCACAACCCAACAACTGTCACCGTTACGCCTGATTTTTATAAACGAATGGTTGCTATGGCAAAAAAAGAGCGATTTTATATTATCTCTGATATTGCCTATGCAGATATTACCTTTGAGGGCTATAGCACCCCATCTATCTTGGAGGTAGAGGGAGCTAAAGATGTGGCAGTTGAAGCCTATACCATGTCAAAATCCTACAATATGGCAGGATGGAGAGTAGGATTTGTAGTAGGAAATAAAAAGCTTATTGGAGCGTTACAGAGCATTAAATCATGGTTGGATTATGGGATGTTTACTCCAATTCAAGTCGCAGCAACTGTGGCTCTTGATGAGCATGGATATGTGCCTGATGAGCAGATAATTCCTCGTTATTTAAAACGTAGAGATGTGATGCTAGAGTCATTTGCCAATGCAGGATGGAAAATGGGGAAACCAAGTGCGAGTATGTTTATTTGGGGGAAAATACCCCAGAGCTGTATCCCAATGGGAAGTTTAGAATTCTCTAAACGCTTACTCGTAGAGGCAGGTGTTGCGGTAAGCCCTGGAATTGGGTTTGGTAAATATGGTGACCACTATGTGCGTATTGCACTTATTGAAAATGAGAATAGAATACGTCAAGCAGCACGAAACATAAAGAAGTTTTTGAAAATAGTTGAAGCTGAAAACTCAGCAAAAAAAGGATAGATAGATGGTAAAAATAGGAATACTTGGAGTAGGAACAGTAGGGGCAAGTGTTGCTAATATTTTAGAGACCAATGCAGATATTTTAGAGGCACGGTCTGGTAAAAAAATTGTTGTTAAGCACGGTGTGGTTAAAAATATAAAAAAAGATAGAGGGGTAAACATCTCTCTTTCTGATGACCCAATGGACATTATTAATGACCCTGAAATAGATATTGTAATAGAGCTTATGGGTGGGGTTGAAGAGCCGTATGAGCTAGTTAAAAAAGCGTTAGAGAAGGGAAAAGCTGTCGTAACAGCAAACAAAGCACTTCTGGCGTACCATCGCTATGAACTCCAAGAGATTGCAGGAGATATCCCATTGATGTATGAAGCGAGTACAGCAGGGGGTATTCCGATTATTGGTGCATTGAGAAACGGATTAACAGCCAACCATATTGAGTCTATCCAAGGCATCATGAATGGTACTACCAACTATATGCTAACCAAGATGATAAACGAGGGTGCATTGTATGATGAGATTTTAAAAGAGGCACAAGAGCTAGGTTACGCAGAAGCAGACCCAACCTTTGATGTGGGTGGATTTGATGCCTCTCATAAGCTTCTTATCTTGGCAAGTATCGCCTATGGTATTGATGCAAAACCTGAAGATATTTTAATAGAGGGTATTCAAAATATTACCCAAACGGATGTCTCTTTTGCCAAAGAGTTCGGGTATGAGATTAAGCTTTTAGGAATTGCTAAAAAAGTAGAGAGTGGTGTCGAGCTTAGAGTTCACCCAACCATGATACCTGCAAGTAGCATGATAGCAAAAGTAGATGGTGTAATGAATGCCGTCTCTGTAGTAGGAGACCGTGTAGGTGAGACGATGTACTATGGTGCAGGTGCAGGTGGTGATGCCACGGCTTCTGCTGTTATTGCTGATATTGTAGATATTGTTCGTGGAAACCATGCTCCAATGCTTGGGTATAAAAAAGGGCTAGAGAGTGATATGGAGCTTCTTTTTGAATCAGAAATTGTGACCCACTACTACCTTAGAATGAGTGTCGATGACAAATCAGGCGTTTTGGCAAAAATTACCAATGTTTTAGAGAGATTTGATATCTCTATTGAGTCAATGTTACAAAAACCACATAAAAATGAAGATGTGGTTAAGCTTCTCTTCACAACCCATGAGTGTCAAGAGGAGAAGATACAAGCTGCGATGTTAGAGCTTAAAAAACTTGATTGCGTACATGGTGATATTGCTATGATGAGAATTGAGAAGTAAGAACAGCTAAAAAAAGGAAAAAAAATGGCAAAAGACCACTACTTCGACATTACAGCAAAGCTAGATATGATGGAGATGAAAAATGCAATTATTATGGCTCAAAAAGAGCTTAAAACCCGTTTTGATTTTAAGGGGATTGTTGCAGAGATAACGTTGAATGAGGCAGGAAAAGTTCTCTCTCTTAGCTCCTCTTCTGCTGATAAGGTTGATGCGTTAAAAGATATTTTGATTTCAAAATTGATTAAACGAAATATTGCAGGGAAATCTCTTGAAGAGGTTAAGACGGAAGGAATTTCGGGTGGGAATACCAAGATTATTTATAAAATCGTTGATAGTATTGAAAAAGATGAAGCCAAACAGATAGTCAAAGCAATTAAAGCGATGAAGATTAAAGTTACACCATCTATTCAAGGCGATGAGGTTCGTGTGACAGGG
>Ga0256831_1001195_pt1 | contig 13721 bp, 10 predicted proteins | sample 132544metaG_FD_189087 | JGI IMG/M metagenome (GOLD analysis project Ga0256831, IMG submission 189087) | Hydrothermal vent microbial communities from Lau Basin, Pacific Ocean - 132-544 | ecosystem: Environmental > Aquatic > Marine > Hydrothermal vents | place: Pacific Ocean: Lau Basin | collected...
GCATAGAGTAGTGCCCCATCAGGTTAAAAACTGCAAGTTTCTCCCCCTTAACATCATACACTTTACACCCCGTTCCGGGTACTTCAGCAGGATAATTATGTGGTCTAAGAATTTCGTGTGTATCAAGTAGAGGGATGATGTCCTTTTTATCCCAAGTATGATTCCCGCCACTCATAACATCAATACCGTATGAGAAAAGCTCATTACAGTTTTTGAGCGTCAAACCAAAGCCGTGCGAAGCATTTTCATAATTTGCAATGACAAAGTCAATGCTCTCTTTCTCTTTTATCTTTTGCAGGTATTTTTTGAGCATATCACGCCCCGGACTCCCTACTATGTCGCCTATAAATGCTATTCTCATTACAGTACCTTTGGTTTATTATTTCTCAAGTAGTAAAGTGTTGCTTTAATGATGTCATCATCATCTTTACTCTCTGATTTTATTGTCTCTTTTGCATCGTTGAAGTATGTAAAAGTGATGTTCTGTCCATAATTTGTAATGGACTTTATCTTTTTCTCAATTGAAAGCAGTTTAATGACCATAAGCTCAAAGAACTGCTTCGTAGGGGTATCGACCTCGGCAAATCTATCGATGACCTCCTCTTCTATCTCGTATATCTCTACAGCACTCTCAGCCTGAGAGAGTCTGCGGTAGAGGTCTAAACGCAGCCTGTCCTCTTGGACAACCTCATCACTGATGTACGCTGAAATAGTCAGTTTTATGTCCACTTTTGCGCGCTGCGTTTGGACAGTATTGCTCAGCTCTTTTATGGCATCTTCAAGCATTCTCAAGTAGAGAGAATACCCGATGTTTTTAATATGCCCACTCTGCGCATCACCTACCAGGTTCCCACCACCGCGAATCTCAAGGTCGTGGTGTGCAAGGACTGAACCTGAACCTAAAAAGGAGTTTGATTCAAGCGCTAAAAGACGTTTTTTCGCTTCATCTGTGAGTGTCTCTTTGTTTTGTACGATGAAGTAAGCAAAGCCTTCATAGCTTCCACGCCCGACACGTCCACGAAGCTGATGCAGATCTGCGATACCAAATCTGTCCGCACCATCTACGATGATAGTATTGACACGCGGCATATGGATACCACTCTCAATGATACTTGTCGCTATCATCAAGTCATACTCACCCGCTTCAAACTTGAGCAGCTCTTTTTCTGTCTCTACAGCAGAGATCTTTGAGTGCAGCATCAGAATTCTCAGCTCAGGCAACAGTGCTTTTATCTCACCCATTTTTATAGGCATATGGTCTATGGAGTTATGCACATAAAACACCTGCCCACCGCGACGCAGCTCGCGAAGTATGACCTCTTTGATGAGTTTTTCATCATACTCTTTGACAAAAGTTCGCACCCCTTGACGCTCACTTGGAGGAGTAAGAAGCTGACTCATTGTCTTAATGGAACTGAGTGCTTGGTTGAGTGAACGCGGAATTGGAGTCGCCGACATTGAGAGCAGATGCACATTATGGTAGAGCTCTTTTATCTTCTCTTTTTGCTTCACACCGAACTTATGTTCTTCATCTATGATGACCACACCCAGATTTTTAAACTCAAGCCCAAAGAGTGCATGTGTGCCTACAACACAATCTATCTCACCGCTTGCAAGCCCTTTTGCAACTGCTTTTTTATCTTTTGCACTCACGAACCTGTCAAGTTTTGCATAGCGTATGCCCAAATCTTTAAAACGCTCATCAAGACTGCGAAAATGCTGTGCAGAGAGGAGTGTCGTTGGCACTATAAACGCAGACTGATAGCCTGATTTGTACGCAGCAAAAATGGTGTTGAGTGCAACCTCTGTCTTTCCAAAACCGACATCACCACTCAGCAGCCTGTCCATAATCTTGCCTGAGCTCATTTGGGAGAGTATCTCATTTATCGACTGCGTTTGATCTTCGGTATATTCAAAGCCTGAGAGTGCTTGAAACTCTTTGAGCGTCTTTTTATCGAGTGAGATCTTCGGTGCTTTTATGAGTGCTCGTGCTGCTGCTGTATTTACTATCTGTCCTGCAATTTCTAGCAGACGCTTGCGTACGGTCGCTTTGAGTTTTCCAAAGCTTCCTTTACCGAGTCTGTCAAGTACAGGTGTCGCACCCCCACCTGCGATGTAGCGGTCTATAAAGTCAAGATTCTCAACAGGAAGTAAGATCTTGTCATCACCGACATACTTGATGACTATGAAATCTTTGACACCGCCAAGTATTTCGGTCTGTTCAATCTTCTCAAATATCCCCACACCATAATCTTCATGCACTACATAATCACCGGCTTTTAAGTCATCAAGGAGAATGGAGCTTTTACGTCTGCGACGTTTTTTATCGGGCTTGTTGAGGGAAATGACAAGTTCATCATCTGTAATTATGTTCAAAATATATGGTGCGGTTACGACATTTATCTCTTTTGTATCATAGATGCCCGCTTGCTTGATGGTCGCTGCGTTTGCAGCAATGATGGTTATTTTTTTATCTTTATGTACTTTAAGCAGCTGTTCTGCGTTTGCTACAACAAGCTCTTTGACACTATCGTTTTCAGGCAAAATATCAAGATTGAAACTCTCTCGTGGGAGTTGCGGATTGTTTATACCGTACGCATCTTGGAGTACCCCGTCAAGATTACGCACAAGCTTTGCATTTTTTCCCTCTAAAAAGTTCTCACTCAGTTCATCAAGATGCCAAAAACCCAAAGAGGCAATGTCTTTGTTGAGTGCATCAAATTCACTTTTTTCCACTTTTTCATTCAGTGCATTAAACGCAGCTTCATCAAGTGAATAGAAGGCACTTCGTACTTCTACCTCTTCAAGGTCATCTCCCACAGTGCGCTGCGTTTCAAGTTCAAAGGCTTTTATCTGCTCTATCTCATTATCAAAGAGTGAGATACGCAGAGGGTTTTTCGATGAGGGCACATAGATGTCAATGATGTCTCCGCGAAAAGAGATCTCACCCTCAACCTGTACCATATCTACAAAGGTATATCCCCAAAAGAGCATCTGTTCTTTAAAAGCATTTAAATCTATCTCAGAGCCAAACTCCAAAGTAGTCGAGCCGAGTATCTCTTTTTTTGGCAGATGAAAAAGAAGTGACTTCAGAGGAGCTATGACGAGCGGTTTTCTCTTCGCATCATGGTAGCTTCGCAGCGCAAAAAAGAGCTCATGCAACTCCTCTTTGTATGAACGCAAATCATCACCGTATGTAGGACGAAAATCTGGAAAGACAACAACATCCTGCCCAAAATATTTGGCAACCGTCTCAAGTTCAAGAAACTCTTTTGCATCTTCGCATATTAAAACATCAAGTGCAGACTCTTTTGTTTTGTTCTTAAAATAATTGTATAAAATTGCTTGTGACATAAAACTTCTTTACTTTTTAACTATTTGAATGTGACTCATCGCTTCTATGACAGAGGGCCATGGCACTTTCTTCTCTTTTTCAAAAATTTGGTTGTAATTTTTCTGTGTCCACTTTATAAACCAAAACGGATTGAGCGGACGCTGGATAAAGCGCACCTCATAGTGCAGATGCGGCCCGTTGCTAATACCGGAATTTCCCGTATAGCCAATCAAATCACCTTTTTTTACAAACTGACCGGACTTGACGACTATTTTATTAAGATGTCCAAAATAGGTCTTAAATCCATACACATGCGCCAAAATAATAAGCTTTCCAAAACCACTGCGTTTATGGTAGGCTGCCCACTCCACTATGGCATCTGCTGTGGCATACACTGGGGTGTTACGTTTGGCTTTCATATCGCTCCCCTTATGGAGTTCACGTTTGCCTGTTATTGGGTGTGTTCTGTATCCATATCTGCTGGTGATTCCATGGTACTCTACAGGTGAACCACTTGGAATGAGTTCGAGCAGTGTTGCTCGCTGCACTGAGGTCAGCTTTGTAATGTTCACCCTCTCGTGAAGGTTCTCACTTGCTATGGGTTTGAGTCCCATAAGTTCTTCTATTTCAGAGAGGGAGTCTGAGAGTTCGGAGAGTTCCTCTTTTTTTGTTTTCAGTGCCTCTTTTGTCGTTTGCATATCCTCTTTAAGAAGTCTGTCCTGCCAGCGCAGTTTTTCGTATGCCTCTTTGAGTGCCTCGCGTTTTTTATCTATCTGATCCACACTGTAATCAAGATATAAAATCGTCCCCACTGCTAAAAGTCCAATGGCAATAAGCAGTGCCAAAAGGTAGAAAAAGAACTTTTTAAGTAATTTGTGCACATTAAATTTCTTGACACCATTTTCATCATGAATGGTAATCGTAAAGTGTTTATCCATGATAATACTCCCGTAAAAAGGTCTCGGCAACACTAAAAGAGCCAAAAACCAAATAGTTTTTTTCAGCCTCTATTTTTTCAAACTCTCTACATTCCAGACCGACTCTCTGTGCTGCGGCTTTGATAAGAGTCGGCTTTTCTATACGCTCTTCATTCACGAAAATGAGCGCAACACTCTCTACTACAGGTGCTAAAATACGCAGTATCTCTGTATAGTTCTTGTCCTTGTAGCTGTTGTAAACAAGTGTATACTTCTCTCCCTCAAGAGACTTTGCAATAGAGTGTGCGGCTAAAGTATTATGCCCGACATCAAGCAAAATATTTTCAGACAGACGAGAGAGACGGCCGAAGAGTTTCGCCTTGAAAAAATCCTCTGCCTTATACTCAATACCCAAAAATTTCAAAGCGGCAATGGAGAGTTTGAGATTATTTTGCAAATACTCCGCAAGGGCTAATTTTTCACTTATTTGTGCAATTTTTACTGCATCACTAGCATCAATATACTCGTTATAACTCGCTAAACGCAGTGAACGCTTCTGCGCTATCTCTTGTGCAATTTTTGCGACTTGCGAGTGCTTTTGCACGCCTAAAATAGCAGCCGACTTAACTGCATTTAGCTTAGTAGTGGCAATGTCATCAATATTTGAGCCCAAAAAAGCTTCGTGATCGAAATCTATAGGTGTCACAAGTGTTAAAATGTTATCAAACACTGCCGTAGCATCATACTCTCCGCCTAAACCCGCTTCAAGCACAACATAGTCACACTCACGGTAGATAAGCATCGCTAAAAGCGTCGTGTACTCAAAATAGCTCAGAGCATCGGCATCTTCGCTTGAGAGTAAACGCAACAGTTCTTCATGTGCCGCTTCAAGCGCTGCGTTTGATACATTTGCACCATTTTTCCATATACGCTCATTGAACTCTAAGATATGCGGCGAAGAGTAGTGTCCTACATCGAAGCCGCGAGCAACAAGTGCAGAGGCTAAAAAGCGCCCGGTTGTCCCTTTGCCGTTCGTTCCGACAAGATGGATAATTTGAGGGAGCTTGAGGGATGTTTTAATTTTTTCATAGATACGCGGCATACGCGTATAATCTATTTCATCGTAGTAGAGGGGTTTATTATTTAAAAAAGCTTCGAGCACGACTATTTTTTATACTCCACACGGTTTCTGCCTTCGCGTTTTGCTTTGTAGAGATACTCATCAGCAGAGTTAATGGTCGCCTCTAAAGAGACATGGTTTTTACGCTCACTCACACCTGCACTTACTGTTACTTTTATGCGTTTACCTTTGTAAAGAAAACGCGCTTTTTGGACATGTTCACGCACCTTTTGGGCAAATATTACACCGCCTTTCGTATCTGTCTCGCTTAAAATCGCCAAAAACTCTTCACCGCCAAAACGTCCGACAATATCTACACTGCGTGAATCTTTTTTCAAAATCTGTGCAAATGCAGAGAGAACCGCATCCCCAGCTTCATGCCCGTAGGTATCATTGACCTTTTTAAAGTGGTCAATGTCAAACATCACGACTGAGTAGTTTCGTCCATAGCGTTTAAACTCGGCCTCTTTCATCTGCATCAATTCATCAAGCGCGCGTTTGTTGTAAAGCTTGGTCAGAAAGTCTTCTTGAGATTCTTTTTTTGCCGCTTCAAGCTCTTTTTCAAGTGTTCGTACCTTTTCACTCAGCATTTTGACCTCTGAAGAGTGTCCTTTGAGGTCTTTACTTAAGAGTTGTGTATTTTTCTCTAAGGCTACAGCAATGGTAAAGAGTTTCTTATGGGCTACTTTAAAGTTCGTAGTCGATTCTTCCGTGTAAGATTCAAGCTCTTTTTTGATCTTTTGCACTTCTATGTTGGAGTTATCAGAGCTCTCTATCATATCTATCAAACGCAGTGAAAGCTTGTCAAGCACACCATCAATGGAGCCGACCATATCTTTAACGGTTTTATTATCAAGTGCTATACGCAGTGAGATTATGGCTCGTATCTCATTCTCTATTCCTGCAGATTCGAGAATATCAGGGTTCTTTCTTAGTTTATCACTTACAGATGCTATCTCATCATTGACACTTGAGGCGATGGAGGGTACAAAAGAAGCAACTAAAAGCTTTGCAAGTCTTTGCAGGTCTGCTTTATTTGTACTTGGTGTAGTTGCATCACCACACTGCATCGCCTCTATGGTTTTTCGTAAATCTGAACTATCCACTGCCCCATAAGGTTTGAGCTGTTCTAAAAATGCATCATCATAAGTGGTAATAAAATTGACCCACTGCTGTCTAATCTGATCCAGCTGCTCAGGCTGTGCAGCTGACTCTATAAGATCGATGGTTTTTTGAGAAAGTGCTGCAACCTCTTTGTTGTGTAAAACAGAAGCTACTTGTAAAATGCGTTTTGTGAGTAATATTTGTGACTCTAAAAGTTTTGTGCACTGTGTCGGAGTTGTTCGATTGAGCTTTGTCACAACATAACGCACAAACTCTTTCATTGTTTTGATATGATAATTTTTTAGATCGTTTTGCAGCTCTTTGTTGAGCAGTTTTATATAGCCGTCCAAATGCTCACAATCTTCAACATTCATTCCTGCTTTTTTTGCCTCTTTACAAAAAGCCTCTGCGTAAAAATCCGGGGTAAGTAACTTTCCCTCAGCTTTTAAACGCTTCAGTGCATTGTTTATAATCTTGTTAATAGTCATACCAACTCTCCTATTTTATCTTCGAGCCTTCTGCTGAGACCTGAGCGATGAATGAAGATATCGCCTTAGCAGAACCAAACTTAATGGCATCAAATCGCTCTTGATCGGTAAGGACTGCGTTTGGTGAAACTGCGAAATCATATGTACCCTGTGCGCTGTAATGCTTTTTAATATTTTTACTCTCACGCGTAATACCTAGCGTTATTGTAGCACGATATGCTATAACAAATCCATCTGCATTATATTGGATAGGTGTATATGTAGGTGGATTCAAGGTGATGACAAGGTGAGTATCTGCAAAATCATATGTCGTTAAAGAGGTGTGAAACACCTCCACAAGCGCAGTATCTACAGCATCTTTGATGACAACGGTATTTTCAGGGTCTTGCGCAGAGATAACGACATCGGTACTAATGCGTTTACCAAGCACCTCTCTTGCATATTTCGAGGAGGGTTTGTATCCACACGCACTCAGCATGCTTATAATAATACTAAGAATTATAAACTGAGATATGCGTGAATAACTTTGCAATTTAGCCCTTTATCACAAGATTTACAAGTTTTTTAGGAACAACAATCTCTTTGACTATTTCTTTACCTTCAAGCCATTTTGCAACACTCTCTTTTGCAGCATTTAAGATATCATCTTTACTCGCATCTGCAGTCACTTCGATCTCAGCACGTTTTTTTCCGTTGACCGAAACACCAAGAGAGATAGAGTCCTCAACAAAGACTTCTTCTATGATCTCTTGCGGAGCAAGGTTTTTAAGGTTAAAATATTTCTCTGAGATCTCCCAACAAGTATGAGGAATGACAGGTTCCATAATAGCCGAGAGTATCCAGTAACCTTCACTCCAAACGTCAGCATTTTTCTGAGCATTGAGTGCGTTCATTGCCTCCATTACACCTGCTATCATTGTGTTAAAGGTGTAGCGTTCATTGTAAACATCTTCGGCACGTTTGAGTGCTTCATAGACCTTTTTACGTGCGAACTTTTCTTCTTTGGAAAGAGATGCATGATCTATCACAGGCTTTTTCTCAGTTGCAACGACATTTGCACTTCTGTCAAAAAATCTTTTGATGAACTTGTAAGCCCCATCAACTGCGCTGTCATTCCACTCTAACTCTTGTGTCGGCGGTGCGGCAAAAAGAATGAAAAGACGTGCTGTATCTGCACCATATTTCTCTATTATGGCATCGGGGTCAACCGTGTTGCCTTTTGATTTTGACATCTTTGCGCCATCTTTGAGTACCATTCCCTGTGTGAGGAGTCTCTCAAACGGTTCATCAAACTCCAAGTAGCCCAAATCACGGAAAACTTTTGTAAAAAATCTTGCATATAAAAGGTGCAAAATCGCATGCTCAATCCCACCGATGTAGTGATCAACACCCATCCAGTACTTGATCTGCTCAGCAGAGAATGCCTCTTCTTCCCAGTTTTGTGGTGATGCGCAAAAGCGTAAGAAGTACCATGAAGACTCTACGAATGTATCCATAGTATCTGTCTCACGAGTAGCATCCCCTCCACACTCGGGGCACTTACAGTGCTTCCAAGTCGGGTGATTCTCCAGTGGATTTCCCTCACCTGTAATCTCGACATCTTCAGGAAGTGCAATAGGAAGATTCTCTTTTTTCTCCATCACAAGTCCACATTTATCACAATGTACAAATGGAATAGGCGCACCCCAGTAACGTTGACGACTTACACCCCAGTCTTTGAGCTTGTAGTTCGTTGTACGTTTTCCAAGTTTGTTCGCTTCAAAGAAATCGATGATTTTTGCTTGAGCCTCTTTGGAGTTCAACCCATCAAACTCACCGGAGTTTATCAGTTTTCCTACCTCAGTAAAAGCCGACTTTGAAAAATCATGCTCTCCATCAAACGGGGCAATGACTGCGTTTATAGGCAGGTCATATTTTTTAGCAAAGTCATAGTCTCTGTCATCATGCGCAGGAACTGCCATAACAGCCCCGCTTCCATAATCCATCAGCACAAAGTTCGCTATCCAAACAGGTACAGCTTTTTTTGTCAGAGGATGGATAACATTCAGACCAAGCGGTAGACCAGATTTCTCTTTTTGTCTATCGATTGAAGAGGCATTTTTCATGGCATTTATCTCTGCAATCTGTTCTTGGCTTAAAAGATTGTTCTCTATCATATACGTTACAATCTCATGCTCTGGAGCGAGAGCCGTGTAGCTTACACCGTAAATAGTATCCGGACGCGTGGTAAAGACATCAAAACTTTCAAATTTATTATCAAGTTTCGCGCGTGATGCTTCATCAAAGAACAAGTCAAACGCAAGTCCGTTTGATTTACCTATCCAGTTCTCCTGCATGGTGAGTACCTGCTTTGGCCAGCCGCCTTCAAGCTTTTTCAAATCTTCTAAAAGCTCATCCGCATAAGCAGTGATCTTAAAGTAGTACTGGTTCATATCTTTTTTAACGATCGGCGTGTCACATCTCCAGCAGCATCCATCGACAACCTGCTCATTTGCAAGAACAGTCTGGTCGTGTGGACACCAGTTAAGCATCCCTTTTTCACGATAGAGCAAACCTTTGTTGTACATATCAATGATAAAGCCCTGCTCAAATTTTGTGTAAAGCTCATCGCTCGTTGCAAGTTCACGTTTACGAGAGAATGAAAAGCCTAGAGAGTAAAACTCGTTTTTCATATAGTCTATGTTATCGTATGTCCAACTCTTTGGATGGCTTCCATTTTTGATGGCAGCATTCTCAGCAGGCATACCAAAACTGTCAAACCCGATAGGGTGCAGAACATTTTTGCCCTGTTGTCTGTGATAACGAGCAAAAGCATCTGAGATAGAGTAGTTTCTTACATGCCCCATATGAAGACGTCCACTAGGAAAAGGGAACATTGAAAGAATGTACTTCTTCTCCTGTGTAAAATCTTCACTCGGCTCGAAACTCTCGTGCTCTTTCCAGTACTCTTGCCACTTTTTTTCTACTTCTTGTGCCTTATATTCCAAACTCTTTCCTCTTAATACTCTTCATGTGTTTTACTGCTCTCAATGTAGACGAGTCCCATTGAGAAGATATTTGCTATTAGCGCACCTATTGAGAGTGCGATTGCCCATGAGTCATCTTGTACGATAACCAAAAATATAAACGCAGGGATCAGGTGTAGATCAGCAACCAAAGAGGATGCCAAAAGTTCTGCAGAGAGCAGATTTCTAACGCCTATTTTTAAAATCGTAGATATCAAGTTCACACTTGCTGCTACGAAAAGCGAAATTGCAGTATTTTCATACAAAAAGCCTGCAATCGACGTTAAACTCATGAGTGAAAAAAATACGTAAACTACTTTACCCCAATCCATATCCTGCTCCTTTTACATTACACCTGATTCAAACTGCTCACGCATTCTGTTTTTCTCAGCTTCTCTTTTTGCTTTTTCAGCCAGTTTTTCGTGGTATTTTTTCACGTCGAAACCAAACCATAAAAGAATAGGTGAAGCAACAAAAATAGATGAATATGTACCTATAACTATACCAATGAGCATCGTAAATGCAAATGGATGAATAATCTCACCACCGAACATAAAGAGTGTAAATATCACAAAGAATGTCGTGAGTGATGTAAGCGTCGTTCTTGAGAGCGTTCGCGTTATAGACTCATTTATTATCTCTTGAAGACTCGTTGTCTTTTTCGATGTCACAATTCCCTCACGAATACGGTCAAATACGATGATGGTATCATTGAGTGAATACCCAAGCAGTGTAAGGAGTGCCGCTAAAACATCAAGGTTTACATCGATGCCAAAAAGTGCTACAAAACCACTTGCAATGGAGACATCATGAATAAGTGCAACAATCGAAGCAACCGCAAAACGCCACTCGAAACGAAACGCAACGTATATCAAAATACCTGCGATTGCCAAAAGCATTGACATAATGCCCTTCTCACGAAGTTCACTTCCGACTTTTGGTCCGACAATATCAACACGACGTATCTCAAAGTTCCCTGTGCCTTTGAGCGCTTCACGTGTAACATCACCAATATCTTGCGTCACACTTCCTGTTGTCGTCTTCATTCGTATGACTATCTCGTTCGGTGAGCCAAACTCTGTAATTGACGCATTGTCAAAAAGTTTATTTCCCTGTAGTCTCTCTCGAATCTTATCTATAGGAGCTTCTTTATCATACTTCACCTGAACAATCGTTCCACCTGCAAAGTCAATACCGTAGTTAAAACCTTTCACTGCCAAAATAGCATATGAAAGCAAGACCAATGTAATAGAAAACGCTATTGCTATTTTTGATTTACCCATAAAATTAAGGGCTGATTTATATCTAAAAAATTCCATAATTACCCCTTAATTCCAAACCAAAATTTATAATCTTTGCTCTTTCTTATCTTATCTTCAAGCATATCGTAAATACCATGTGTTCCTAAAATAGCCGTAAGCATAGAGGCTAAAATACCAATACTCATCGTAATAGCAAAACCTTTAATAGCACCCGTACCATAAACATATAGAACAACCGCTGCAATGAGAGTCGTAATGTTCGCATCTAAAATAGCACTCATTGCGTTTGCATACCCCTCTTCTATGGCTTTGTGCATAGACTTACCTTCATAAATCAGCTCACGTATCCTCTCAGATATAATAACGTTGGCATCAACTGCCATACCGACCGTAAGGACAATACCTGCCATACCCGGAAGTGTCAATGTCGCACCAAAGAGGCTCATGACTGCCAAGAGCAAGAAAAGGTTGGCAATAAGTGCAATGTTTGCAATGACACCAGCCATACGGTAGTAAACAACCATAAAAATAATTACAAGTGCAAAACCACCAAAGAGTGCGACCATCGAAGCTTTAATACTGTCAGCTCCCAAGCTTGGCCCTACTGAGCGTTTTTCCATCAAGTAAATTGGTGCAAGCAGTGCACCTGAGCGCAGTGCAATAGCCAAATCTTTTGCTTCAAGTACCGTATAGTTTCCAGATATCTGTCCTGCACCGCCACCGATACGTTCATTAATATTTGGAGCAGAAAAGACCTTTCCATCGAGAACAATAGCAAGACGTTTTCCAACATTCTTACCGGTAAAGTCACCGAAGATGTCAGCACCCTCTGCGTTTAGTTTAAAGTCGATTACAGGACGGTTGTTTTGATCAAAGCCTACATTTGCACCAGTGAGCATACTTCCATCTAAAATAGGAATCTCATGTACAAGATACTTTATCTTAGGGTTCTTCGCATCAGCTAAAATCACATCACCATACTCCGCGGCATCTGCCGGACTCATATTGTAAACCCTTGCATTTCTCTCTTCATCGACTGCCATAAGTTCAAGCTTCGCTGCACGGGAGATAAGTTCACGTGCACGTTGCTCCTCTTGTGGTGTTTTAATACCTGCAAGTTCTACAAGAATTTTATCTTTCCCCTGTTTTGCAACGAGCGGTTCAGAGAGTCCAAACTGGTCAAGTCTGTTTCGTATCGTCTCAATCGCCTGATCTATTGCAAGTTGTTTGATTTTCTTGATCTCTTTTGGAGAAAAAGTTATGTGAATGACACTCCCCTCTTGCGAAATTTGTGCACCATCTATTTTCTTTAAAAACTCATCAAAAGATTTCACTTCATCACTATCAAGCACTTCAAAGCTCACACTCTCATCATCAAAAGTAAGATTGTCTATTAAGATATCATTTCTCTCAGCATAGTGTTTAATACTTGCCGCAACAGATTTAATACGAGATTTGATCGCTTCATCGGTTTTGACACCCAAAAGCATATGCAGACCGCCTTGAAGATCAAGGCCTAATGTTATTTTTTTGCCACCCTCTGTTTGCAAAAGTGACGGTACTGAAAAGACAATACCAAATACCAATGCTAAAGCAAAAATGACAATTCGGTAATTAAGCTTCATCCTCGTACTTCTTTGCAATGGAATCTTTTGTAATTTTAACGATTGTGTCTTTATTCATTTCAACACTGAAAAACTTCTCTTCAACTTTATGAACAACAACAATAAAACCACCATTGGTGATCACTTTATCGCCTTTTTTGAGAGACTCTAGCATCTCTTTTTTAGCTTTCGCCTCTTTTTGTTGTGGACGTATAATCACAAAGTACATAATTGCGATTAAAAATACGAATGGTAATAACTGAGAAATAATTTCCATGTTCTGCGTTTCCTTGAGTAAAATTTTGGCGATTATACAAGAAATATACTAAATAACGAGTAAATTGAGTACAATTTCACTTATGAAACGATTATTGAGGCATCTTTTTACAGGATTGGTGAGTGCACTGCTTTTGAGTGCTTTCATCTATCTCGCAGACTACGGCATTACAAACAAATTTCTGAACACACTTTTAGGCATTTCGGCATTTGCCCTTTTACTCTACATTCCTAAACGCAGCGTGCTCTTTGCAGGCTTTTTCATAGGGCTGTTGTGGTTTTACTGGATAGGCTACAGCTTTAAGTATCAGGGTGTCGGATATATGACCCCTATTGTCACTTTTGGATTTGGAGTGCTTTACCTGCTCTTTTTTGCTCCGCTTGCCCTTACCGACAAGCCCTATATACGTGCCGTTTTTCTTTTTATTTTGAGTTTTTTCGAGCCGCTTGGCTGGAACTGGATGAAATTAGAGCTGCCTTTCATCAACAGCTACATTGGTGTGTACCACTATCAGTTTATTGCTCTCTTACTTGCCCTGAGTCTGCCTGCACTCATACAAAACAAAAAGTACAAATTCCTGCCACTGCTACTGTTGGTCGCTGCGTTTAAC
>Ga0256831_1001196_pt1 | contig 13716 bp, 12 predicted proteins | sample 132544metaG_FD_189087 | JGI IMG/M metagenome (GOLD analysis project Ga0256831, IMG submission 189087) | Hydrothermal vent microbial communities from Lau Basin, Pacific Ocean - 132-544 | ecosystem: Environmental > Aquatic > Marine > Hydrothermal vents | place: Pacific Ocean: Lau Basin | collected...
CTCCAGGTTCACGGCCTTCTCCTCGCCCCGCTCCAGCCAGGCCACCACGCCCAGGGCCCCCAGGTTGGAGAGGGCGTAGACGATCAGGTAGATGTAGACCGCCCGCACCCCGAGCTGGGAGTCGGGCCAGCTCGTTCCCGCCATGACGGAGTTGACGCCCACCAGGATGTATCCCGCGTGGGCGATCCCCGAGTAGGCTAGGAGCCGCTTGATGTCGGTCTGGCGGATGGCGCCGAAGTTCCCCGCCGCCATGGTTAGGACAGCCAGGGCAGGGACGGCGTAGCGCACCTCCTTGGGGACGAGCCCCGCCACGGAGACCATGAGCACGAAGGCCGCCGCCTTGGTCCCCGTGGACATGAGGGCCGTGACGGGAGTGGGAGCGCCCTGGTAGACGTCGGGCGTCCACATCTGGAAGGGAAACAGCGAGGCCTTGAAGAGGAGGGCGGCGAAGATCATGGCCCCCCCGAGCCTGGCGATCCCGTGGATTTCCGGAGGCACGAACCATTGGGTCCGGAAGGCAGGGACCTGGATGGATCCGTTGCCCGCGTAGAGGAGGGCCAGGCCGAAGACGAAGAAGGCCGCGGCGAAGGCGCCGAGCATGAAATACTTGATCCCCGCCTCCACGCTCTCGGGGCGGCGCGAGCGGAAGGCCGTGAGAACGTAGAGGGAAAGGGAGAGGATCTCGAGCCCAAGGAAGCAGACCATCAGGTCGGCGCCGGAGACCATGAGCATCCCGCCCAGGGGCATCAAGAGGAGGAGGGCGAAGTATTCCCCTTCCCTGCCCCCGTCCTCGCCGCTCTTCAGGAAGGGGAGGGAGAGGAAGGCCGTGAAGAGGGCGGCCCCCAGCACAACCAGGTGGCCCAGAAGCTGAGGCGTGTCCAGGAAGTAGGCCTTGTTGAAAAGGGAGACCGTAAAGCCCGCCCGCTCTGGGTAGAGGTTGTTGAGCCCGTAGAGAGCGCCCGTGCGGAGGGCGGTGAGAACGAATGCCAGGGAGAGGATGAGAATGGTGATCCAACCGGCCGCTCTCTTCCGCCCCGCCCCGCCGGCGGAGAAGACCTGGAGGGCCAGAACCAGCAGGACCCCCAGGGCGAGAAGAACCAGGGGAAGGCCCAGCCAGGCGTCCTGCGCGGTGAATCCGAACTTCAAGGGCTGCATGACCTATTTCCTCCCCGATGGATGGATGCTCACCACCCTCTGCTGGATCTTCCGGAGGGTCTTGTCCATCCGGTCCAGGAAGGGCGAGGGATAGACGCCGATCCAGAAGATAAGGGCGGCGATCGGGATCAGGACTCCCCTCTCCCTCCAGGTGATGTCCCGGAGTTCCTTGTTGGCCGGCTTGTCCAGCGGGCCGAACAGCACCCTTCTTACCATGGAAAGCATATAGAGCGCGCCCAGGACCACGCCCGAGGCGCCGACTACGGCGAAGACGGGCCGGCTCTCGAAGGTGCCCAGAAGGATCATGAACTCTCCCACGAACCCGTTGGTGCCGGGAAGGCCGATGGCGGCGAGAGTGGCCACCATGAGGAAGAAGGCGTAGACCGGCATGACCCGGGCGATTCCCCCGAACTCGGCGATCATCCTGGTGTGGCGCCGCTCGTAGACCATGCCCACAAGAAGGAACAAGGCCCCCGTGGAGAGCCCGTGGTTCACCATCTGCAAAAGGCTCCCCTTCATGGCCATGGTGGTGAGGGCGAAGGTTCCGAGCACGACGAAGCCCAGGTGGCTGATGGAGCTGTAGGCCACGAGCTTCTTCATGTCTTCTTGCGCCCAGGCGAGAAGGGCGCCGTACACGATGCCCACAAGGGCGAGCCCCATGATCCAGGGGGCGAAATAGGCGAAGGCCTCTGGAAAGAGGGGGGCGCAAAAGCGAAGCATCCCGTAGGTCCCCATCTTCAGGAGCACCCCGGCCAGGATCACAGACCCCGAGGTGGGGGCCTCCACGTGGGCGTCGGGAAGCCAGGTATGGAAGGGGAAGAGGGGAACCTTGATGGCGAAACTCAGGGTGAAGGCCAGGAAACAGAGCACCTGGGGCGTCCAGGCCAGGGGCGAGCGGGAGGCCAGCTCCAGGACCTGGGCGGTTCCGTGCTGGAGGACCTGGCCGTCCGGGCCGATCACGGTGCTCTGCAGGACCAGGTAGATGATGGCTCCCAGCATGAGGAGGGAGCCCGCCAGGGTGTAGAGGAAGAACTTGACCGCCGCGTAGATCCTCCGGGGGCCGCCCCAGATCCCGATGAGGAAGTAGAGGGGAACCAGCATGAGTTCCCAGAAGACGTAGAAGAGGAAGAGATCCAGGGCCAGGAAGGTGCCGATCATCCCGGCCTCCATGAGCAGCATCCAGAAGCAGAATTCTCTTTCTCTCTTCCGGATATGGCCGGGCGCGGCGATCACCACCAGCGGGGAGAGGAAGGTGGTGAGGAGCACCAGCAGGAGCGAGAGGCCGTCGATCCCCATGTGGAACCGCACCTCCACCCCGAGGATGTGCCCGAACCAGGGGAGGTTCACCTCGTAGGCCACCCCCGACGCGCCCGGGCCGTAGCCGAACCAGGCGGGAACGCTGAAGGCGAAGACCGCCAGGGTCACGGCCACGGTCCAGCGGAAGGCCCACTTGGGGGGCGCCATGAGGATGCCGATCGCGCCGAGGAGGGGCAGGAAGACCAGGATCCCCGGCATGCCGAAAAGGAGGGTAAGGATGTCTGCCGTACTCACCGGAGGACCCCCACGAGAACGATGATGCCCAGCACAAGGGCCCCGGCGGCGAACCAGGCCGCGTAGGTGGAGACCTTGCCGTCCTGGACCTTGTTCACCGCGCCCCCGGCCTCGTCGCACCTGCGGGCCGTTCCGTTCACCAGGCCGTCCACCACGGCCTGGTCGAAGAGGGCGCAAGCCACCGAGAAGAGCCGCAGGGGGGCGACCACGAGGAACGCGTAGATTTCGTCCACGAAGAACTTGCCGTACGAGAGGATGTAGAGCGGATGCAGGCGGCGGGCCATCCGCTCACCCCAGCCCGGCCCGGCCTTGTAGAGGGCCCAGCCCGGGAGGATGCCCAACAGGGCGCAACCCACCCCCACGAGGAGGAAGATCCACTCCGCGCCGTGGCCGAGCCCCCCGGATTCCTCCAGGGCGGCCGTGGACCGCTCCACGAAGGGGCCGATCAGGTTCAGGTGGCCGAAGACGTGGGGCAGACCCAGGAATCCTCCGACCGTGGCGAGGATGGCCAGGACCACCAGCGGGATGGTCATGGTGGGTGGGGACTCGTGGGGGTGCACTTGCCCGGGATCGAACCTCTCTTTCCCGAGGAACGTGAGAGAAACCATGCGAAACGTATAGAAGGCCGTGAAGACCGCCGTCAGCGCTCCCAGGGCGTAGAGGGCCACGTGGAAGGGGTCGCCGAACCGGACGGTCTGCCAGAGGATCTCGTCCTTGGAGAAGAAGCCCGAGAAGGGCGGCATGCCCGCCAGGGAGAAGGCCCCGGCCAGGAAGGTGAGGTAGGTGATGGGCATGTATTTCTTGAGCCCGCCCATCTTCAACATGTCCAGCTCGTCGTGCATGGCGTGCATGACCGAGCCGGCCCCGAGAAAGAGGAGGGCCTTGAAGAAGGCGTGGGTGGTGAGGTGAAAGACGGCCGCCGAGAAGGCCCCGGCGCCGCATCCCAAAAACATGTATCCAAGCTGGCTCACCGTGGAGTAGGCCAGCACCTTCTTGATGTCCCTTTGGGTGACGGCGATGGCCGCCGCCAGGGTCGCCGTGAGGCCTCCCACCAGGGCCACCACCCCGAGGGCAATGGGGGCGTGGACGTAGATGAAGGAACAGCGGGAGACCATGTAGACCCCGGCGGTCACCATGGTGGCGGCGTGGATGAGGGCCGAGACGGGCGTTGGGCCGGCCATGGCGTCGGGGAGCCAGATGTAGAGGGGGATCTGGGCGCTCTTTCCCGTGGCGCCCAGAAAGAGGAGGAGGCCCACGGCCAGGGCCAGGCCCGGAGTCAGGGCCCCCGAGGCGGCCTTGGCCTTCAGCACCCCGTAGTCCAGGCTCCCGAAGTGGGTTGCCAGAAGGAAGAGGCCCAAAAGGAAGCCGAAATCCCCGATACGGTTGACGATAAACGCCTTCTGGCCCGCCCGGGCCGGGGTGGCTTCCGGGGCGAATCCCTCCTCCCGGTCGTACCAGAACCCGATCAAAAGGTAGCTCATCAGCCCCACTCCCTCCCAGCCCACGAACATGAGAAGCATGTTCGCCCCGAGCACCAGGAGGGACATGGCGAAGACGAAGAGGTTCAGGTAGGCGAAGAACTTGGCGAACCCCTCGTCGTGGGCCATGTATCCCACGGAGTAGAGGTGGATGAGGGCGCTCACGCCGGTGACCACGAGAATCATCACGGCGGAAAGGCTGTCCAGCCTCAGGTCGAAGGCCGCCCGGAAGGATCCCGCCTGGATCCAGGTGAACCCCCGGACGATCATGACCCCCCCCGGGTCCAGGCCGAGGAAGAGGGAGAGCGCCAGGGCGAAGGCTCCCCACACGGCGAGGTTCGCCACCACGCCGGCGGATTTCCTGGGCGCCAGCCCGGCGTGGATCGCCCCGCTCAGGGCGGCTCCCGCGAGGGGAAGGAGTGGGATCAGGAAGAGAAGTTTTTCCATGCGATCACCCCTTCAGGTCCGTGGCGGAATCGGCGGAGACGCTCTTCTTCAAGCGGTGGAGGGCCGTGATCAGGCCCAGCCCCACGGCCGCCTCGGCGGCGGCCACGGCGATGACGAAGATCACCAGGATCTGGCCCTCCACCTGCCACCCCCGGTCGCGGGCGGCGGCCAGCAGGACCAGGTTGGCCGCATTCAGCATGACCTCCACGCTCATGAACATGACGATCAAGTTGCGGCGTATCAGGAATCCCAGGGCGCCGATCCCAAAAAGGCATCCCGCCAGGACGAGGAGGGCCGAAGTCGGTGCGGGCGGCACGGGTCAGGCCTCCTTTCTCCCCGATGCGGGGGGTCGGGCCAGGAGGATCACGCCCACCAGGGCGGCCAGGAGGAGGAAGGTGATCGCCTCGAAGGGCAGGAGGTATTTCCCGAAGAGGGAATCGGCGAACCCGGCGCCGGCCGAGACCGAGGAGGCGGCCTGGGAGGCCTTGACCGGGAGGAGAGCCGGGTCCAGGGCGTCCTTGACGGCTCCCTTGGCGGAGGAGGCCGCCACCAAAAAGGCCACCAGGGCCGTGCCGGTGAGCCCGCCCGCCAGGACGGGGCCGGCGAGTCCCGGCCTGAAATCGGACCAGCCCTCCCCGCGGCGCCCGAGGTCGAGGAGCATCACCACGAAGAGGAAGAGGACCACGATGGCCCCCGAGTAGACCAGGATCTGCACCATGGCCAGGAAGGGAAATCCCAGCACCAGGTAGAGGGCCGCCATCCCTGTGAAGCATCCCATCATGTAGACCGCCGAGACGGCCGGGTTGGGGTGGAGCACGATCCCGAGCGCGCATCCCAGGGTGCCGATCCCCAGCACGGCGAAGAGCGCCAGGGCGGGTGGAAGGCCGAAGACGGCCCAGAGACCCGCCGCCAGCAGGACCAGGAAGACCCCGCTGGTCACGGGGGCCCTCTTCCCGGCCAGGTTGTAGGCCGAGACCAGGACGCCCGCCCCCAGGAGGGCGGCCAGGATCCAGGTCAGGACTGGGGACGATTCCACTTGCGATACATCCTTTTCGTGTAATCGATCCGTTCTTGGAGCTTTTCCACCGGGACCAGGAGATCCTCCAGGTGGTGGAGGGCCTTGGGCCTGGCGTCGGTGGCCATCAGCAGTTCGTCGCTCATGAGGATGGCCTCCTCCGGGCAGGCCTCCTCGCACATGCCGCAGAGAATGCAGCGGAGCATGTCGATCTGGAAATCCCGGGGTTCGCGCTGGATGGGGTCGCTCGTCTCCCCAGGGTCGATGGTGATGGCCCGGGCGGGGCAGACGAACTCGCAGAGCCCGCAGGAGACGCACCGGATGGAGCCGTCCGGGTTTTTGGCCAGGACGGGCCGGCCCTTGACGGAAGGGTGTCTCGGGAAGGGCTCCTCGGGGAACTGGATCGTGAATCTCGGCCGGAACATCTCCCGGAGCGTGAAGCCCATGCCCTTGAAGATCTCGATCAGGGCGACCTTCTCCTTCCAGTCCAGGCGGTCCTTGCGGAGCACCTTGACAGGAACGGGTTTCCCCGAGGGGGTGGGGCCCAGGAAGGGACGGGCCGCTTCGGGAACCTGATCGTATCCGCTCATCAGTAGATCCCCCAGATCACGCCGCCGCCCCCGGCCAGGATGGTGACCATGGCCAGGGGAAGGAGAACCTTCCACCCCAGCGCCATGAGCTGGTCCCACCGGACCCGGGGCAGGGTCCACCGCACCCAGATGAAGACGAAGAGGAAGAAGAAGGTCTTGGCCAGAAAGATCGCCGCCCCGAGCAGAACGTTCAGGACCGGGTTTCCGAAGATCCTCTCCAGGCCGAAGAGCGTGTGGCCCCCGAGAAAGAGGGTGGTCAGCATGCTGGCCTGGACGAACATGGCCACGTATTCGCCCAGAAAGAAGAGGGCGAACCGCATGGAGGAATACTCCGTGTGGTAGCCGCCCACCAGCTCGGGCTCGCACTCCACCAAGTCGAAGGGAAGCCGGTTGGTCTCGGCGAAAGAGGCGATCCAGAAGAGGAAGAAGGCCACGGTGCCCACGGGGAACCGGAAGACGTTCCAGAGGCCTTCCTGGGCCAGGGCGATGCCCCTTGTGCTCATGGTCCCGCTGAAAAGGAGGACCGTGGCCATGGCCAGCACCATGGTCAGCTCGTAGGAGACCACCTGGGCGGCGCTCCTCAGCCCCCCGAGGAGGGAATACTTGTTGTTGGAGGACCAGCCCCCGAGAAGGATGCCGTAGACCCCGAGCGAGGAGACGGCCATCAGGTAGAGGATGCCCACGGGCATGTCCGCCACGACCAGGGGGATCTTCTTTCCCGCCACGGTGAGGGCGTCTCCCAGGGGAATGACCGCCACGGCCAGAAGGGCCGATCCCGTCACCAGGGCGGGGGCGAGCTTGAAGAGGAAGGGGTTGGCCCCGGTGGGGAGGAGTTCTTCCTTGAAGAAGAGCTTGATCCCGTCGGCCATGGGCTGGAGGAGGCCCCAGGGACCCACGCGGTTGGGGCCGTAACGGTTCTGGATCCAGCCCGCGATCTTCCGTTCCGCCAGGGTGGCGTATGCGGCCACGCCGAAGGCCAACCCGATGAAGAGGGCCACCTTCAGGAGCGCCGCGACGACGAGGACCGTCACTTCTCCTCCTCCTTTCCGGACCCCTGGAGCAGGACCAGCCTTCTGATCTCCTCCAGGATCCGCCCGTCGGGAGCGGCCTCGCCGGGAGGCCTGAGGGCGGGAGAGATCCTCTGTTTACGTCCATCCGCGTTCACGAAGGTTCCGGACTTCTCCGCCCAGCTCGCCCCGGGGAGGGCCACCTGGACGGCGCCTTCCAGCCCCCCCAGGACCCGCTCCAAGAGGATCACGTGTTTTACGGCGCAAAGGCTCAGGACCTCCGGGGGCAGGAGCCGGAGGATCCGCTCCCCGGCGAGAAAGACCAGGGAAGCCGAGGGGATGGCCGCCGCCAAGGCCTCTTTGTGGACCGCCTGGAGCCCGGCCTTCTCCAATCCCCGGCGGTTGGGACAGGGATCGTCGGTGCGCAGGTGCCGGTCCCCGAGCCCGGTCGGCGGGGGGGACCAGAAGCCTTTGAAGCCGGCCTTCTCCGTCAATGCGAGGAAGGCCTCTCCCTCTTCCACGGTCAAAAAGGGGCTTGCCAGGGCGAGGAGGCCTTCTCCGGCTTCCCGGACCAGGCGGGCCGCCTCGGCCAGGGCCTCCTCCATGGGACGCTCCACGAGCCTTCCCTCACGGCGCACCCGGGCGAAGCGGAGCCGCTCCTCTACCATGTTGAGGTCGTCGAACTCGAGTCTTCCCTGGTCGCAGATGAAGTAGCCGTTCACCTCGGGCTCCAGCCTCGGGCGGATCCGGCGGACCACTCCGTGGCGGGCCACGTCGACGAAGATGTTGCATCCCCTCGAACAGAGGGGGCAGATCGAGGGCACGGGAGTCAGGTCCCAGGACCTTTGCTTGAAGCGGAATTTCTTGAGGGTGAGGGCCCCGACGGGACAGATGTCCGCCAGGTTTCCCTGGTAGTTCCCCGTCAAGGGCTGGTCGTAGAAGGCGGCGATGTGGGACCGGTCCCCCCTCTCCACCACCCCGAGCTGGGCCCGTCCCTCGAAGTGCTTGAAGAAGCGCACGCACCGGGTGCAGAGGATGCACCTCTCCCGGTCCAGGAGGATCACCTCGCCGAGGTCGACGAGCTTCTCCTCCTTGCGCCTGGGTTCGATGGTGCGCCCCTCGAGCTGGCCCGTCTGGTAGGCGTAGTCCTGGAGCCGGCACTCGCCCGCCTTGTCGCAGATGGGGCAGTCCAGGGGATGGTTGACCAGAAGGAACTCCATGGCTTCCTTGCGGGCCCGGCGGGCCGCCTCGCCGTGGGTCTCCACTTCCAGGCCGTCTCTTACGGTTTCCCGGCAACTCACCCCGAGGACCCGGCGGACCGATTCCTTGCCGTCCGGGTCCTTCCGGCGCATCACGAACTCCACCTGGCACATCCGGCAGGAGCCCACCTTCTCCAGGGCGGGATGGAAGCAGTAGTGGGGGATGTTCAGGCCCAGGGTGTCGTTGAGGAAGAGAAGGAGGTTGGCCCCGTCGGGCGCCTCCACCTCCCTGCCGTTCACCTTGATCTTCGCCATGCCCACCCTTCCTTACCGGGCCCCTTCCAGGGTCTCCCGCTCCGCCGCGGCGCCGCCCGAGCGGATCGCCTCCTCGAATTCATCCCGGAAATTCTTGAGCGCCGTAAGCACCGGCGTGCCCCAGGCGATGGGGAAGGGACAGATGGTCTTGCCCATGGCCCCTTCGCAGAGGGACTCCAGGAGTTCCAGGTCCCCCGTCCTTCCCCGGCCCTCCTCGATCCGCCTCAGGATCTTCACCACCCAGCCGGAGCCTTCCCTGCACTGGGAGCACTGCCCGCAGGACTCGTCCTCGTAGAACTCGGCCAGGATCCGGGCGGCCGTCACGATGGAGGAATGGTCGTCCAGGACGATCAGGGATCCGCAACCCAGCATGGTCCCGGCCTTCTGGACCGAATCGTGGTCCAGGGCCAGGTCGGCCATCCCGGCGGGCAAAAAGCCCGTGGAGGAGCCGCCGGGGACGAAGGCCTTGAGCTTGCGGCCCTTCCAGACGCCCCCGCAATCCTCGATGAGTTCCGAGACCCGCGTCCCTAGAGGGCGCTCCAGGACCCGGGGCCTTTCCACGCACCCGGAGACGGAGAAGAGGACGTTGCCCGGCGATTTCTCGGTTCCCATGGAGCGGAACCAGTCGCTCCCCTTCTCCATGATGAAGGGCACGTTGCAGATGGTCTCCACGTTGTTCACCGTCGTGGGATAGCCCCAGAGGCCGTATCCCGCCGGGAAGGGGGGCTTGGGCCGGGGATGGCCCCTCTTGCCCTCGAGGGATTCCATCAGCCCCGTCTCCTCGCCGCAGATGTAGGCCCCGGCGCCGCGGTGGACCATGACCTCCAGGGAGTAGTCCGTCCCGAAGACCTTCCTGCCCAAAAAGCCCTTCTTTTCCGCCTCGGCGATGGCCTCTTCCAGGACCCGGGCGGCGAAGGTGTATTCGCCGCGGATGAAGATGAAGGCCCGGGAGGCGCGGATGGCGAAGGAGGAGATGAGGATCCCCTCCAGCAGGAGGTGGGGGTCCCTCTCCATGAGGACCCGGTCCTTGCAGGTGCCGGGCTCGCTCTCGTCGGCGTTCACCGCCAGGAAGTGGGGCTTGCCGGGCGCGGGTTCCTTGGGCATGAAGGACCACTTGAGGCCCGTGGGAAACCCGGCGCCGCCCCGCCCGCGCAGCCCCGAGGCCTTGACCTCCTCGATCACCGCCGCGGGCTCCATGGAGGTGATCACCTTCCGTGCCCTCTCGTAACCCCCGTCGGCCAGGTAGGTCTCGATCTTGTTGGAATCGGGCTTGTCCACCCGGGAGAGGAGGTAGATCGGGCGTTTACCGCTCATTTCCTCCCCTCCTTCTCCAGGATCTCCTCCAGGATCGCCCGGGTCTTTTCGTAGTCCAGGTTCTCCTTGTATTCGCCGTTGATGTCCATCATGGGGGCCGAGGAGCAGGCTCCCATGCACTCCACGAGCCGAAGCGAGAAGAGGCCGTCCTCGCTGGTCACCGGGCCGTGGGGGTCGGGGGTCAGGCCCGTCACGTCCCGGACGGCCCGGAGCACCTCGTCCTTGCCGCGCAGGTGGCAGGAGATGTTGCGGCATAGGGCGATACGGTATTTCCCTTCGGGCTTCAGCCGGAGCATCCAGTAGAAACTGGCCGTCTCCAGGACCTCCACGGCGGGGACATGGAAGAATTCCGCCACCCACTCCAGGGCTTCCCTGCTCAGCCAGCCCGCCTCTTCCTGGACCTGGTGGAGGACCGGGATCAGGGCGGCCCGGGTGTCGGGGTAGCGCTTCTTCAGGGCCTCCCAGGCGGCGATCTTTTCCTTGGGGAAATTCAACGGTCCACCTCTCCCAGCACGAAGTCCAGGCTCGCGATCACGGCGATCAGGTCCGAAAGGAGCCGGCCCTTCGCCATGGGGGCGAGGGCCTGGAGGTTCACGAAGCTGGGGGAGCGGATCCGCATGCGCTTCGCCCGGTTGGACCCGTCGGAGACGATGTAGAACCCGAGTTCCCCCTTGGACGCCTCCACGGCGTGGTAGACCTCGCCAGGCTCGATCCCGGCGCCGGTGATCACCTTGAACTGGGCGATCAGCTCCTCCATCACGGCTTTCTCCGGGTATACGCCCTGGTGGTCGTGGGATGTGAGGAGCCTCTCCTTGGGAGGGAGGACGAAGCGGCGGTCCTCGGCGAAGATCTCCCCGCCGGGGAGCTTGTCCAGGGCCTGCTCGAGGATCCGGTTGGACTGGCGCATCTCCTGGATGCGGACCATGTAGCGGTCGAAACAGTCCCCTACGGTCCCCACGGGGATCTCGAAGTCGAAGTCCTCGTAGGCCGCGTAGGGTTCGTGGACCCGCAGGTCCCGGGCCACCCCGGAGCCGCGCAGGTTGGGGCCCGAGAGCCCCAGGTTCACCGCCGTGGGGGCGTCGATGACGCCGATGTCCTTGTTCCTCTCCCACCAGATCCGGTTCCGGGTGAGGAGATACTCGTAGCCGTCCACCCTCTCGTCGAATTCCTCCGTGAAGGCCCGGACGGCGGCGAGGGCCTCGCCGGAGAAGTCCGCCTGGAGGCCGCCGATCCGGGCGAAGCCGTAGTTCATCCTGTGGCCCGTAATGAGATCGAAGATGTCGTAGATCTTCTCCCGTTCCCTCCAGGCGTGGAAGAAGACCGTGGCGGCGCCGATGTCCAGGGCGCCCGTCCCGACGTAGACCAGGTGGGAGGCGATCCTGGAAAGCTCGTTGAGAATCACCCTCAGGTATTTGCACCTGGGCGGGACTTCGATTCCCGCCAGCTTCTCCACGGCCTCGCAGTAGGCGATGTCGTTCAGGTTGGAGGAGAGGTAGTCCAGCCTGTCGCAGTGGACGATGAACTGGTGGTAGGTGAGGGCCTCCCCCATCTTCTCCTTGCCTCGGTGGAGGTAGCCCACCACGGGCTCGGCGCCGACGATCACCTCCCCGTCCAGGGTGACGACGATTCTCAGAACGCCGTGGGTGGCCGGGTGCTGGGGGCCCACGTTGAGGGTCATCATCTCCTCGTGCCCGCCCGGCATCCAGGTGAACTCGACCTTACGCATTTCCGCGGCGCCCGCCATGCCCCCCCCTCAGGCCTTCCGGCCCCGGTCCCATTCCCTGTAGTGCCGTCCCGGGTCGATCCCCCGGAGGGGAAAATCCTTCCGCAGGGGGAAGTGGGCGTAGTCCAGGGGCATGAGGATCCGTTTCAGGTCCGGGTGGCCCTCGAAGCGGATCCCGAACATGTCCCAGGCCTCCCTCTCGAGCCAGTCCGCTCCCGCCCAAACACTCGTGACCGAATCGATCCTTGGGTCCCCGCCCCCCAGGAGGACCTGGAGGCGGAGCCGCCGGTTGGAGGAGAGCGAAAGAAGGTGGTAGACCAGGCGGAAGCGGGGCTCTCCGGGGAATTCGTCCACGGCGGTCACGTCGGTGAGCTGTTCGAACCGGACGGGGCTCTCTCCCGCCAGGAAGCGGCAAAGGGGAAGAAGAAGGCCCGCCGGGACCTGGTAGCCCTCCATGTCCTTCGCCCCATCCAGGGGGACCAGCCGGGACCCGAACTTTTCCCTCAAGGCGTCTTTCAGCGCTTCCAATCCAGGCCTCCTTTCTTCCAGACGTAGGCCAGCCCCACGCCGAGGGCAAGGAGGAAGAAGAGCATCTCGAAGAAGAGGAGGCCTCCCATGCGGTTTTTTAGGGCCTTGAGGTTCAAGGCCCAGGGGATGAGGAAGACCGATTCGATGTCGAAGAGCAGGAAGAGGACGGCAGTCACGAAGAAGCGGGCGCGGTTGGGCCTCCTGGCGTCTCCCACGGGCGTCATGCCGCACTCGTAGGTTTCGGCCTTTCCCCTGGTGGCGCGGTTGCGGGAGAAGAGGGAGGATGCCACCAGGATGAAGGCCACCAGGGTGGCCACGGCGGCGGTCATGAACAGGAGGGGCAGGTAGTCTCCCAGCATGGCCTCAACCTCTCTCGCGTGTATACTCCCGGCTGGGAGTCCGCGCCAAGCCCGGATGATTGGAGAATCATCAAGGGATAAACATGGTCGAGGAATCTAACAGCCGGAGATGGGCGCATCAAGAAAAGAGAAAAGGCCCGGCCAAGGCGGCATCGTGGCGGTCCGCCGGGGCGCCCTTGGGGACACGATTCTCTTCCTGCCCGTCCTGGAGGCCTTTCGGCGGGCCTTTCCCGGAGAGGAGACGCTCTTCGTGGGCAACGGGGACTACCTGGACCTGGTCTCCCTTGCGGGCCTGGCGGAGAGGACCGCTTCCGCCTCCACCTGGCCTCCCCTCCTGGAGCTCCACCGGCGCCGGGAGGTCTCCGGGCCTCCTCCCCCCGAGCTGGCCCGGGCTTCCAGGGTCCTCCTGGAATGGGTGGAGGACCTGGAGTGGGGGAGGGTGCGTCTCTTCCGGCCCGGGCCGGAGAAGGGGGTCCGGAAGCCTTTGACCCGCCAGGTTCTTTCCAGGCTGGGCCTGGAGGAATCCGCGCCCTGGCCGCCCCCTCCCCTGGAGACCTTGAAGAAGGCCCTGGCCGCGAAAGCCGGGCAAGGCCGGAAGGAGGGAAAGCCCCTGGCTGTTCTTCACCCCGGGGCGGGTTCTCCCGGGAAGGCCTGGGGTGCCGGGCGGTTCGCCAGGCTTGGAAGGCTCCTGGAGGAGCGAGGCTGGGATGTGCGAGTTCTTCTCGGGCCCGTAGAGGAAGAAAAGGGGCCCGGCCCGGCTTTCTTCAGGGAGGAGGGACTCTTCGTGGAGGTTCTCCAGGAGGTCCTGGACCTGGGACGGCGCCTGGCGGGGGCCTCTCTTTACGTGGGAAACGATTCGGGGCCTTCGCACCTGGCGGCCGCCCTGGGGGTGCCTTCTCTTGTGCTTTTCGGCCCTACGGATCCGCTGGTCTGGGGTCCCCCCTGGCCGGGAGCGGTCTGCCTGGCCGGGGCGCCTTCCCTGGAGAGCCTGGAAGTGGAGAGAGTGGTGGAAGAGCTTTCCAGGATGGCGGGGAC